>Ga0194135_10003113_pt1 | contig 10109 bp, 4 predicted proteins | sample LitLau_LLRF_2013_FD_134024 | JGI IMG/M metagenome (GOLD analysis project Ga0194135, IMG submission 134024) | Freshwater sediment microbial communities in response to fracking from North America - Little Laurel Run_MetaG_LLRF_2013 (version 2) | ecosystem: Environmental > Aquatic > Freshwater >... | reverse complement strand
TCTGCAGTGAATTCTCGAACAGTTTTGCTCACGTCAGGATCAATTCGCTGAACTTGAGTCAAAGTGTTCCCATCCAATGTCATTGTGGTCTACAAAAATGCATTTACACAACATCAGTCCTTTTGAACTTTATCACTTGTTGTACTATAAGGTATAATTAATTGTCATTTGAACAAACGAAATAGAATAAACTCACCTTGGCACGACGACCATCGGCCGTTTCCTCGTCGAATTCTTCTCCCAACTTAAATTTAATTTCGGTATTCTTGAAGAACGACAGAGTCTTCAGAGTGTACACTCCTTTAGATTCTGAGATTTCAATTGTAGGCTTAGCTGTAGCTGCTGCTCCTCTCTTAAGCATGTTAACTCCTGCATATTAATAGTTATTAAGTTATGTTTACCCTAGAGAACAATAAAATCAAAAGCTAATTATAAAAAGTTTGAATGCATTCCATTTCATTACCTGCAGCTTTTAAGTAATCATCGAAGTTCTCGCTGGAGAGCAATTCATACTTTCCACTGATTGACATCTTGCTTCCTTGATTTGTGTGTCGACTCGACCTACAGTAATTTTTAAATGATTACCAATAAATTAAAACAATTCATACTTTAACTGTGATCAAGACTGATTTCGGTAAGAAACAAAAAATACTTTTGTTTTTGAACAGCTTTAAACTAAAAAATGAATTAGATGACCTAACTCACAACGTGCTTAGTGAGTATAGCGAAAATACACTTGACTTACTTGTAGGAAAGTTCTTTATTGAAGCTTGAAGCGTACGAGATGCGTGTCCAAAGTGAACTGAAGAAGCCGAATGATATGTCAGGAGAATCAAGTGGAGATGAAGAGATTTTTTATTAAGCTTATTAATCTCTATTAAAAATGATCAGTGGGAAATGCGAGTGCTTTTCTCAGCTAGTCTAGAAAATTCGTAGTAATTTAAACTCTGATAGTTTAATGCTGAATGGACTAAACATATAAATATATTATATATGTGCCTGCGTTGTTTTATCTTTATGGGAAAGTCCAAGTCCAACAGTCATTTCAGATGTTCAAAATGTACATGTCACTGCAGTTTATCACGTGGAGAATGCTAATGACAGTGTCTACAGGGATGTGCAACATAATCTCTTTTCACAATACGCATTATTCTAAATATCTTCTTATGCATTTTGGTCTACAATTGTACTTCAATTTTTAAAAATAAACACTTAAAATAAATACAAAACTACCCCATGATTTGTTATCCTTAATCTTTCATGAATTAATAGAACTTACAAGATAGATGTGGTGACACGAATTTCTGAGAATTTAAGTTTTAAGACACATACTCATCGACTTGCCCATCTTTACTCAGGAAGATGAAACGGGAGATACAAGATGATCTCTATTCAGAATACATATCGTACATACGTAGATATGAAAAAAGACAGACAGGTTGAGAAAGAGAAGACGAGTCACAAGCAACAGGATGTGTGGAGTTTGATCTAGTGATCTTCTAAATGGATATGTTGGAGCGTATAGATTAATAGATTTGATATGATCAGTATATGACTTGTCTATACCACTTATCACATTACATGAGGCTTTAATGTAATAATCTATTCACAGCTAATGGTGAATATAATTTTACTCAACAAGCTCTTTCATCTGGATAATGTTAAGAGCTATTAACAGAGATTAGGATTAAAACAGTTTACTTGGAAGGACACACAGATAAGACCAGAGAGAATTACTCACACGAAATATCTCTCTTAAATAAGTCATTTTTGCATCTGCAGAATATTTCATGTAGTAAAAATACTTATGCAAATAAACTCATAATTAAAAGTTATACGTCATGTGCATGCCAGATTTCGCAGAGTCAGATAAGGACTGCATTTTTGGAGGTTAGAGTTTCGTCATTGTAGAACTTAGAAAAGCACACTGCAGAATTTTAACGAATATCATCATCATCAAGAAATTAGAAGGCTATTTGAGCAACAAGTATTTTTACTGTAAACAAATACGGAAAAATTGCACTACTCAAAAGCTGTTTTAGGTTTGATTTGTGTAAAGAAAATGACAACGTGAAACAGATGGCATTTGTGAGAAGTTATAATTAGTAGTGTAGCATAAAACGCTAAGTTCACAATAGTCACAGAGAAAAAAATCAGCAGAGATTCACTTTCATCATGCATCAAGTCATCTCTTTCCTTTTCTCTTTCGATGCAATCAAACGATTGTACTTACGACATGACATATGAAAATATGAACAACATTACCAAGCCTGACAAAATGAACTTAAGAGTATTTCGTTTACTTATTTTGTGACTGCTTTATTAACGAATAATAAACCTCGTTGACATTCACATTTTTGTAACTTTGTAAAACACTGTTGATAACACCCCCGGACATATTCTTAAATTCCAAACATTTATCATTTTTACTCACACTGTATATTTGTCATTTTTAATTGTTTTCTGTTATTGCAGTTGAGCCTGATCGTGATTTCGGTATCCGTATTTTCATTCTTCATCATCTTCTTTTGCAACTCACGCATAATAAGCAGAACGTAGTACGTAGACTTTCAAAATAAACTCGTGTGTGGAATATTCTCTTTTAATAAGTTTTTTTTATTGTTACCCATGCACGATATCATCATGGATCAAATATAGTTTCTTAATCAACTTCTGTGTCTCTGTCTAGTGTGTGTGCCATCATCCTCGTCCCTCGTTGAATTCAATCGCCTTTTACCTAGAAGCTGCTGCTGCGTCCATACACATCAAATATCAAACATAAAATTTTACTTTAAATAAATTCACTTTCATTCATAACCATTTGCTCAAAAATTTAATTTAAAAAGGGAAACAAAAATTCGTTCTTTCTTGGTTAAAAATTAAATTTAAAAAATTCAAATAAAATTAAACATCACAAGAATTAGAATATTCGTTTTATTGTTGGTCGTGTCTGGAAATTGTAATTATGATTCCTCTGCATCAAAAAGTGTATTTTTGTGCATTGTGAAAAAATCAAAATCTCTGGCAAAAACCAAAAAAATAAAATAAAAAATGGAAGCGTACACACTTTGTGTCTCAGGTGGGTGTCACCACTTAAATTGGACTCCACAAAAAATAGAACAAGCACACTTTACAGCGAACTATAACTAACTGACTAACTATACTAACTAACTCTATTGAGTTTAGAGTTCCTCTACAACATTCATCATAAATATAAACACGAACTGTCTTTAACATTTAAACAACTTTAAACAACTTAAAACATAAAGTGTGTCCGCCTATTTGTGTGTAGGTCTGATTGTGAATCGAGGATGAAATAAGTTTGTGTGTATCATGTTTGTGTGTCATGTTTGTGTTTTTAAAATTACTTTGTTAAGGTTTTGTAAATTGAAGTAAGATTATGTGTTTTAGTTATAAGTTTACAAGTTATAATTAAGTATAAGGAACGGGGAAAGTTATTTCATAAAGTAACTTTTAAGTTACGGTGACTGGTGGTAACTCATCATCTGCCCCTGCTGGTTCATTGTTAAGTTCATTATTATTAGGTTGTTCGACGATTTCTGTATCGTTCTGTGGAGTGTCAAGAGTCTCATCATCAATAACAGCAGGAGCCTCATCATTGCACACTTCGTCATTAACAACTTCATCAACAACTTCATCATCAGCAGGAATCACTTCCACATCGTCTAATTGAATTTCTTCCACCTCACCCTTGTTAGAGTCTTCTTCCTCGGAGCCTTGAGCTTGGCCTACAGATCCTGAGGCATCGTCCTTAATGGCTTCTTCAGCGTCTGGTGCTGCAGGTGGAGCTGCTTCCTCCTGGGCTGCAGCTTGTGGAGTAGATTCCTCTGCAACTACTGGTGGTTCCTCTACAACAGGTGCAGGTGTGGATTCCTCAGCAGCTACGGGTGTAGGTTCTTCAGCGGGTGCAGGTGTAGATTCCTCAACAGCGGGAGGTGCTACTTCTTCTGCAGCTGGTGGAGTTGGTTCCTCTACAACTGGAGCTGCAGGTTCTTCTGCAGGAGGAGGTGTAGGCTCCTTTGCAGGTGGTGGCGTAGGTTCTTTAGGTGGTGGTGGAGGTGTAGGTTCCCTTGCAGGTGGAGGAGGTGTAGGCTCCTTAGCAGGAGGTGGAGTTGGCTCTTTTGGTGGTGGTGGTGTAGGTTCCCTTGGAGGTGTAGGCTCCTTTGCAGGTGGAGGCGTTGGTTCTTTAGCCGGTGGTGGTGGTGTAGGCTCTCTTGCAGGTTTTGCAGGAATCTTGAAAGTCTCCTCAGTCTTTGCTTCAACTGGGGGAGTGCTTGGGACAACTTCCGTTGGTATCTTAACCGTCACGGATTCCTCAGGGAGATTCTCTACCTTTGGAATTTCCTCCCTGATAATTTCAGTGACGGATTTCCTTGGACCGGGAAGTGTAACGTTGATTGGTCGACTTGGAGCTGGAGGCTCCGGTTTTGGCTCTCTCGTCAAAGACACTCGTCTAGCTGGAGCGGGTTCCTTGTCGTTTGCCATCGCTCGTTGCACCCATTTCGATTCCTACATGGTCAAATCCAAACTTGGCGTTACTGTTGAGTCCATACAGTACTCACGCTAATGTACTAAAGGTAAGTGGGGATGAGGTGATTGGTTTCATTTAAGTGTACAAAATGTTCAACAATTGTTTCGTCAAATTAACAGTTATAAATCGGGAGCCCTTGTTAACATCGAGTTCGAAAAATTAAACTAGGTATGCATATGTGAATATGAATTATTAATTGAAAACTAAATCGTACTACAAAAAATGTGTAACTGATTACAATTTTATTTCGTGATCAATTTTGATTTGTAGTTGCTTTAAAAAGTATTACTTTTAAATTGTTTATGATTTAGGCAATTCATGTTTTAAAAGACACAAAACACGAATTTGGAGAAACTATCGCTTTCAAAATAAAATAATCAACGAATAAAAAAATTAAATGAAGTTAAATAAAATAAGCTTTCGTTTTCACAGATATAACAAATTCAAAATCAGTAATAAATTGTCCTCTCAGCTGTGCCAAAAATATTTTTTAAATGTCAATTTGAACCTGTAGTAGTTGATTGTTGCTTTGTAAATTATGTTAATTTAGTGTTCAGCTGTATCGGGGATTCGAAAGTCGTTTGTCGATATGTATTTGTTTTTCTGAGCCGTTTTTGAAGTGAACAGATGTATTAATGATTTAACTTCTTACTTTAATCTCCCTTTTGGGCTCGCTGTCTCCGAAGAGTGTCTTCCTGCTGTAATGAATTGGTTGGTAGTATGCTGCAAATTACAGTGTAGCAATTTAGATTCTCTGTTGTTAAATTAGATAATAAAAGACGCATCTATTTTTACGGTTAATTGGTTAATATATTAATTGGGAAACACATTTTAGAGCAGAAGTAAACTCAGTTTCCTATCGAGCGTAGGAAAATAGTAGTGAAATAGTTTTGCAATTCCAAAATATTATCACAAACAGTTAGAAGTTATTTTTTTAATCGTCAGTGAAATAAACTGTCGCACATCGAACACATTACCGTGCATGATACATTTTTACATGGAAAATAATCTCGTGTGGCTATTTACAAACAAACATGCAAAACCAACTTGTCATAAATTTTTAACTTCCACAATAACAGCAAAGCCCACATGAATGCACGCACGAGAATATAAAATAATTTTAATTTTCATACTTCCACACACACACACAGACATAACTGACACACTAAAAGTCTCACTTGATCTCAAATGCTGTTTAGCAGCATTAGCAGCAGAATTGGCAGCATTCCTCATCTTCGAATAAAACGAACGGAAGGTCACATCATCCAAAACCTTGTCGTCATAACCAGAGTAAAACCTCCTACGCTTCGGTATCGCTCTTCCACCCGCAAACGACAGACATGCCAAATTCTGTCTTCCTGCACAGATAATCACAACAACACCAAATGTAATCTCATCCCCAGCTTGTTCTACTCATCATCTTCTTAAGTGTTTTCGTATTTAAAACATCGCCTCATATTACACACATAAATTGCAAATGGAACTTTAATTAATGAACCGCAAATTTCACCCTTTCAAACTCTCACTAAGAGAAGACACATTCCCGAGGTAAAGAAAACATTCAGATTAAACCGAAACTAAATAGACTGCACGAGAGATAGATTTGGCTCACCAATGTAATAATACTTGGGAACAATGGCAGACGGATCAGGCCTCGTTATCACAGGATTCCTGTAAATTGACGCTTTGTTTATTGGATTCCATCCTATTTCCGGATATCGGTCACGGACATACGATCGCCGGACATCTGCCACTTCCTTCACTTCACTTGCACTCCTTGACATACAATTAAACATGATCCCATTAAGTACAATTTCAGATATAAAGTTCCTTATCAAATGAAATCTGCTTATAGTTATATACCGCATAGGGATATGATGGATGTTGTACGGTGAGCTGTTCATTGGAACCCCGTAGGCTACTCGGTATAACATGTTATCCATGTCTCGTTGCATTGATCGTGTTTCTCTACTTATCTCCTGAAAAATTCAATTTGATGCAATACAAAATAATACATTAACAATGATTTCCCTGTTAATGTTTCCCTGTTACACAAGTTGCCTATCTAACGTGTGAAGTTTTATAATCTACGGTTGCTGCATTACATGGCATTTACTCTACTCAATGTATTATGTTATGTCTACTAAAATACTATAACTCACATCAAGTCCCATGGAGTTGGTGACATCTTCAATGTACGTTACCCGGCTGCGGGGTACAGGGATGGGTGGGGGTGTCGGTCTGTAGTTCACCAGAACATAAGAGTTCCCACTGCGCCCGTATTCCAGAGCTTCGTACACATTAGTCTGCCTGTGCCTCCTGGGGGGAGCCGACACAGGAATCAACCTTTGATGAACAATCCTTGGCACTTTCACGATCACCCGGTGTTGCTTGTGCCCCTGAATAAACAAACCTTCGTTTAAAAACCCAATTTTATGCACAAATGCCAATAATAGAATATATAGTCATTTTAGTACATCTCTCCTACACAGTACACAATAAAAATTTTAACCGCAGTCCCATTAACTGTACAAATAGTAGTTTTTATAAATGTGAAATGTATGGCTATTAATTTCTAAACTATGAGCCTACATTTAAGACTACTCATTAATTTCCATGTGTTGGAATGTGTAACGTGTGTTTTTTGGGTGTACCTGAGTGAATCCAGGCACAAAAAACAAATCAGGGCGACGGAGAACAGCCGAAGGGAGTTCGTCATAGTAGGGCTGTATATAAAGATAGGGAAATTTGGATTAAACATTTAATTAATGTCTATGTGTAAATTATTATTAGCAATATACACATGTGTATCAGAATCCCTGAAAATGTATATACGCTATGATCTGTATGTGTATAGTGTAAATTCAAGTAAATTGTGCAAAATCATAGCATTTTTATTGTAGTCCGTAGCCGTTTTTGCTTCCCATTGTAAACTGACGATGATGTTCCAGTTTGCAAGCTGTTAACCTTAATAAGCTTCGTTGTCCTTACATAAAACAAACCGTTCAATATCACATGTGAATTTATCTCCTTTAGTTAAGGTTACCCGAGGATGTCAGCATTATTTTAAGTATCGATATAGAAAGATCAATAAAATGGGAAAGAAAGCAATCTGAAGCCAAAATAAAGCCTGTTGCTTATGAATTTCTGTTTACTTTGTCATTCATTCGAGCTTCGGTTAGTTAACCGTGTGCATCCTTCTTTCTACAAAATCTGCCAAAAATCTGGTGAAACAAAAAACGACCTTTCTTTTCCACACCCCTTTACCAAACTTGTATTATGCTTTGCTATAACTCGCACAACCAATAAGGTTTCATTTCACTCCAGCAAACGGAATATTTGGCAAAATGTACTTGTCTTGTCATAAAAGCAAAATGTTCCAGTTCTCTTGCTATTGATTGTTTGCATAATAATACGCAGGAATATCGAGATTGAATCTGAGCTGAAGTTTAGGACATGAAAAGTTTCAAGATTTCAGACTGAAAATGTCGAATTGTGTAAGTACGAACTGTTTGAATTGTGTGAGACCTTCCATGCAATGCTTACAGAAATCTAATGTCTCAAAGCCTAACACCTACCATATGAAATATTTTATAAAAATAAATTTTGCAAGTAAATAAATGATTTGTTAAAGTTTATTAAGCTATATTGACATGTAGCTAATCTATTTTTTAAAATAGAATTAATTAATCAATTTGAACTTCTATAAGTATGATTGGATAATCAAATACTAGAGTGTCACTACCGTATAGGAAAGTTTTAAATTAGTATTGATTCAAACTGTTATTATACTGACAAAAATCTCACTAACCCGAATGCATGACAGTGAACAGTAAATATCGATTTGTGACTTATAATTTATATTTTATATATTAGTTGTTAATTAGTTTTGGCGTGTTAGGGAAAGTAAGTGTAGTGGGCTTGTTTGTGAATGTCTACACCAGACGCTATCGTTATGAAAAGAGAGTATTTGTTTCTTCATTATCGCCTGGTTTGACATACTTAGAGTATCGTTGGAAGCTCATTAAATGTTGTTCAAAAGTAATTAACGGGTTGTTCCAAACACACAATTACTTAAATTATTATATGCCAGTACAATGTATTAGTAATCAGGGAAAAATTGATTAGCTATGATAACTACATAACCTTATAGTTTAAATCAGCTATAGTATGAATGACCATAAATTTGTAACAACAGCCTGCATTAAAATTCCATAAAATCCTCTTCAAATTTCAATCCATAAAATTTCCACTTACTGAAGACGAGTAGGCTGAGGTAAATACCGGTCGAGTTCCAGTGATGATCCTCCTAGTCGTGTAATCTGTTTCATAACCCATTGTGAATCCTCTCTGGCTTCCTTTGTGATTGATAGTCAATTAGAAACTTTCCTTTGCAATGTCTCCTCACACTCAAACTCCAACTAATATGAACACAGATTAAAAAATCTAAATTGGAAAGACTGCGTGAACTAAAAATCAGATTCACTCCTAATCAGATCACCACGAAGACTCAACTACCACAGCTCAAGAAGGCGATTTTAAAAATTGATGTTTATTCTTGCTGCACACTTTTCTGCAGAGCTTTTATTTGCATACACACACGACATAACATTAGTACACATCACCTAACACACATACACACATACAACCCCATGTACACATATATACATTTCTTACATTTATTCGCTCTCAACCGGAGATGATGAGAGGGAGTTAAGTTATTTTTAACATTTGGCCCAAATTCAACTATTACTTGGAGAATAGAAAACCTTAAAGCTTTGCTACCGATGATGATGCTCCACGGGTATATTTACTTATTTGATTCTCCAATGATGAGAATGATCGTATGCCGTATAGTACAAGAACTATACACTGATTCTAAATCTAATGATGGAGAAGCATTTGCTTACACAGACACCGTTTTATTCAACACATACTCCGAATTCCAACTTCAAGTGATGCTAATCTGTCTTCAGTCTATGCATAAAGGCTCGTCTTTATATCGCAAATCTCTCTCTCCGTATATGATTCATGGGGAGAGAGATAGTTCCGATAGCACTTTATAACATGGCTCATTTTACACAGCAATAGACATTAGACACAGTGATGGTAATAATAATGAACTAGAGTATAATAGTAAGTGCTAGAAAGCTAATCTCGCACTTCCTGTTTCAATCTTCTTCTTACAAACTTCATGCATGGGGGAAAAGAGAATTGGAGGAGAACCTTCAAAATCGGAAGTGTTGAGTGAAAAGGCAAAAACAGAAAGCAGAATAGATTTGCGGAGACAAACAGTCAAACAAACCAAGAATTTATTAACTTGTGGTGTGATGAATGTGTGAGTAAAGCAAATACAAAGGTCGGATTTTATTTCGTTAGTTTTACTATAGCATGAGTGAAATGATATTCCATACTGTCACATGTGTAGCAAGTTAATGAGTGATGTTTGGATCAGCCTCGAATGTCCTCGAGTGAAGTTCCCCTTCTATTGTGATCCTCAAGTGAACAAGCACCAGTCCTGGGGGAATCGTAGATCCGGTAAGCTGCATCATGATTG
>Ga0194135_10003112_pt1 | contig 10109 bp, 10 predicted proteins | sample LitLau_LLRF_2013_FD_134024 | JGI IMG/M metagenome (GOLD analysis project Ga0194135, IMG submission 134024) | Freshwater sediment microbial communities in response to fracking from North America - Little Laurel Run_MetaG_LLRF_2013 (version 2) | ecosystem: Environmental > Aquatic > Freshwater >... | reverse complement strand
TGACGAGTGGGTCATTGGATCCTGACCTCCTGTCACTGTCACCCCGATTTGGGTGTCTAATTTCAATGAGTTGGAATACACGAGCAAGGAACACGGCGAATAGAATAAGAACAGTTACTGTTAGAACGATAGCAATCTGTTTCAACTGCATAATCACGCTTCATGTGATGTCATTGCTTAGTGTAGTAGTCAACGACACAACAATGAACAAATTAAGGAACAGATTCACTTTTTATAGATGAATTACTTCCTCGAAACTGAAACATAAAAATGTCAACAAAATAATAATGAAATCAGCGCCTGCGATATGCGACTGAACTGCGGCAAACACTTTTTTGACGTAGTAAGGTCAGTCAGGTGCCTTCTTCTGACGCCCAAATATGGGCGCCCTCACAACTAACTATGTAATTAAGTCTTTCTGAGCACTCACAGACAATAATTTAATTGTAAAAGTGTTAGCTTCACGACATTATCCAGAATAATTCCCGGATCGTAGTGAACCAAGTTGTGCAACTTTTACCCCTCTGCTTTCCTTTCAAAACACTGAAATTAGAGCAATTGAGCTTGGATGGCATCCCTATCCTACGTTAACGCATTGCCCTCTCCTCTTTTCACCACGACCGACTGACCTTTAAACCTAATGAAATGACCCTACCATATCACAAATAGATTAGTCAACACTAAAAATAGAAATTCATTTGTAGGAAACAATTAATAGTTTATAGATTCATTTATTTCACCGTTTACATGCGTTTTCAAAAAGAAACAGTTAGGAATCATGAGTTCAGACTAAAATTGACTTCAGTACCAATTGTACAGGTTGATACACCGGGGTCTAGTATTTAGATGCGCGCCATCGTCATTTCTTGTGTAGGTACTTGATTAGTAGCTAGCAGAATATTTACTAAAATCTTCATCGTCCAATGAAGAAATGGATCCACCGGAAGAGAAACGCTGACGCACGGCTTTCGCAGCCCCATCACCACCGCCAAACTCGTCATCCTCATCAACAGACGAAGTCGACTCGACGGAATTGAGTCTCTTCCGTCGACTCTTTGCCTTCCGTTGATTCTTTTTACGTTGTCCCAAAATGGAGGAATTGCTTCGAAAAATCAATTGTTTCACGTCGTCGCTAAATCTAACAGTCTTTTTTTCGGCCGGGGAACCAACTTCTGGAGAACAGTTCCCACTGTCTTCTTCAAATGGATCCTCAAAAAGTGGTTGCAGTGGGGTATTGATTCCATTGTCATTGAAAGAAGGTACGTCATAAGCACTGCCGCCATCGTCACCTGATGCTAAATCCTCACCAATCTTCTCAGAAACTTCACCGGCGTCAAGAGACAAATCTTGGAATGAGGCGTCCATAGTTTTCAATTGACTCGTGATCTTCATCGTCTTCATACACACACTTAATTTTCGTTTGTCCTTGTCAAAAGTGGCTTTGGCCGAGTCTGCAATCACTTTGTATGGGAACTTGACTTTAAGCTGAAAGTGAAATTAAATTATTTTTAGGAGATCAAACCCTTTAAGGAATATAATTCCAGTAACGTTCAATTTTTCCGGTAATTTACATGAAAATTATATTCAAAGTAGAGTACTCTCACCCAGTAAAGAGCCTTTTCATCGGATTTCAGCTCAAAGCCATCCCCATCGTCCACGACGTCTGCGTCCAAACTAGAGGAATCTTTCAGCAAGGGTAAGTCAATGGTGAGGACGATTTCATCTGGGACGTTTGAGTCCATGTCTTGACGTTGGAACTCGGTACAGTAGTTCTGCATGTCGACATGAGACCGATACTTGAGGCCGTATTTTGGTTTCGTCCACTTGGAATAGTCCATTTCTATTTTTGAGATCGGAAGAGGTTCCTGAGGAGAAAGTAAGATGACTTGAGAATTATCTATTGATCCGATTATCAATACGAATAAAAGCAAGTACCTGCTGGATATCTGGTGCAGCTTGGGCGTTTCCTGATTTGCCTTTCTTCTTTGATTTTCCTTTGGAATTTGCGGAACTTTCACTTTTCTGCTGTGGGCAGGGTCCGTCTTTCTCTGGCGGCTGTTCTTTCCCCAGTTGAGTAGGGTCGAGGACATGCGGAGGTGCTTCACCCAGTTTGTACTTGATGGTGGCTGCATTTCTCATTCCTTTGTACCTAAGCGTGCAAATGACCATTAACTTTGTTGATGAGAAACAATGAGTTATAAAAAAAATTACTTTAGCTTGGGACGCCGAATGTTGACTTTGTCCAGAGAGAGCTTAAAGCTCGTTTCGACGGCCTCAATGGCTGTTTCTTCCAACTTTTCCTTCAATACGGAATTCCGATTTGCTAATTCCAATGCCTCAGGATTGAATATGACATCGTAGACCATGCACATTTTCCCACCCTTATCATAGTCCTCTCTTCCTTGGCTTTGACTGTAAGGAATAGACCAGACGCTTCCATATCTAAATGCAAAAAAAAAATGCTAAAATTAATGTCTTTTAGCATATGACCGGAAACAGCGCGTCCTACTTGTTATCCTGGACTCCCGCTTCCATACTAGGTTTCCGGATGAGAGGGTTGGAGCAAATATTGATGAAACATTTTTTATCCCCATTGACACTCGTCTTCAAAACATAGCCGGCAGTCGGGTTGATGAAATGGACAATGTTTCCACGCTCCTTTTCCAGTTGACGAAGTTCAGACTGGTACGTCACTTGATTCTCCGGGTCCTGGATGTACAGAAAATTGAATAAATGGCCAAGCTTCAATGCATAATTTTGGAATTATATATATTAGATTGCTTACTCTAACTTCTTCAACGTAGTTACTCAACAATTTTCTAAAGGTTTCATCCTTCAAAGCCACTTTCAGTTGGTCCAGCTCACTTTGCTTAATTTCAAATTCTTCGTCTCCATTCTCGCCCATCATTTCGTACAAATCTTCAATTTTATTTGGCAAAGGTGGTTCAGAACTTGTTGCGGCCATGTTTCAGCGGAATTCGTATGCTCTGGATTTAAACAAAGGTCGCCCAAATTTATTTTAGGGAGAGAATACAATTAACTCAGAAACTTTCTACTTATAATAATAATTAACATCCATACGAGAATGCGTAACATGAAATGATTCAAGGTCAGCTTTTATACAACTTTCAGTGGATGGACAACAAAACAGACAAAGCTTAGAGGAGAGCAGAACAGACAGACACCTTACAAAATGCTTCAGAAGTTTCGAGAATATTCTCCTTGTCGTATCGTGCACTTTAGTCTAGTCAATCTGGTAAATTGATAGGCCGAGACGAGCCGGGTGAAGAAGGGCACGGCACAGATTCAATGGGAAATTATAGTCGAATATGTCAGCGGTGGTGTGATGTTCGTAAGAACAGTTTGGATACACATTATTATGAAGGTGTTTAAAATTACCTTAATGGGTTGTCAGGGTGATTTTAGTCAACGACGATAGTGGATAGTAGTCCTATTTGGCGTTCTGTAATTGGTTGCTTGTTATGTACACGTAAAGTTCAGTCTTATGTTATGGTTGGGGTTTTATGTTGTGTGATTATGGAGTGCGTATAACGACTGGATGAAGGAAGCCAAAACACGAGATAGCAACAGCAGCAGGGAAGGGACCGACCGACTCGAAAGAAGAGTCGAAGTCGAGTCGAGACTCGATTCAGCATTTTATAATTTACGAAGCATACATACGACGGGACACGGAAACGGGACTTTCCTCACCCAACCGACCCACTAATCATCATCCATAAATGACTAAAAACGATACATAAATGGCAAGTTTAGCACTCTGGCGAATGACAATTGATAAACAAAATTGATAATCAATCGGAATTGCACGCAACGGTGACATATGAATTAATCGAAGACGGGCGGCGGAGGCGAGAGTGCCGAGCTGACGCTGACAGGAATTGGAGTGGAGTATCATCACTTGACTAGCTTACTACTGCTCTTTTGACCTTTCCAAAGGAATCAAAAATATCCGAATCAAAGTGTATTTTGCCATCTTTTCTCACTCTTGTCTTGTGTCCAATTCCCACCAGCACTTTTGATGAATTACTTCTGGTCCTTACTTATTACAGCACACCCAATTTAGTCGTGAACTGTAATAGTTGGCATAGTTCTCAAACTAACTCCACAGTCAAGTTGTATGATTAATTATTGAACAACTCAAAGATTAATAGAAGGTCATGAGGATAAGGAGTACAAGATGCTATTTTACTTAACACATGCGCAGAAGTGAGTAGGAGGGTTGAGTGAAAAAAAAGAAAGAAAATTAAAATAATCGAACCAAAGGGTTTACGCAAACTACATTTCCCAACATCTGCGAATTGGGCAAGAACACTCAAGAGGTCGGATGGAATCCACTAAATTGGCTTCTTAATTCCTTCGTTCGTAATTTAATTAATTCTTTCATCCATTCTGAAAACATGGAAAGTGATAATGTGGAATGAAATTGACAATACACTGTAGAAAAGAAGGATTTAAGATATTAAATGATGCCCAGATGTGGTATGGATAGATTACAAGCCGCCCTGTCTGCGTCATTGTCCCATACACAAATACCCGAATGCAAATGTCAGTCAACCTTTTAAAATTCGTTTCTCAATTTCAATAAAGTTAGATTTAATTTAATTTAACCCATTCGTTCCCTTGTTTTCTAGTTTGTAAGGTCACACGTAAGAGAATTAAGATTTTAGCTTCAGTGGATGGAACTTGAAGGAACAAAAGGGACGAATATCACAAATCAAAATCACCTTGAAAGTCATTGGGATTCTGAAATTAATAATCGTTTTTACTTATCTCTAAATCAGAAATGGCTTCGAGTGATGCTTGTGGGGATGAATCCCTTTATCCAATTGCTGTACTTATTGATGAACTACGTAATGAGGATGTTCAAGTAAGTTAGCGTTGGAAAATCATAAATAAGTGACTGACGACTGACCGCCAACCGCACTGCTTTTATAACAGTCAGTCTATTCTTGTCACTAATGGTCTGTCTGTCCCATTGCCATTACAGCTAAGACTGAATTCCATCAAGAAGTTGTCTACGATTGCATTGGCTCTCGGAGTGGAACGGACTCGTTCTGAACTAATTCCATTCTTAGCCGACACAATTTATGATGAGGACGAAGTTTTGTTAGCACTCGCGGAGCAACTGGGGAATTTCACGCAGTTGGTTGGGGGCCCAGAACATGTCCACTGTCTCCTGGTAAGACGAATGTCCTTTAAACTCAGCATCTGAATCAATATTTGACAAACCAAGAGAATAGTTCTTTAAATTGAAATTGATAATTTTGACTATAATATAGGCTCCATTGGAATCTTTGGCTACTGTGGAAGAAACAGTTGTCAGGGACAAGGCTGTGGAATCCTTGCGTGGAATTTCGGCACTGCACTCCGTAGCAGATTTAGAAGCCTACTTTGTTCCTTTGGTTCGGCGTTTGTCTACTGGCGACTGGTTCACTTCGAGGACCTCTGCATGTGGTCTATTTTCTGTTGCGTATCCCAGAGTCTCTACTACTATTCGAAGTAAGTTTAATGAATAAGAATAGTTCATGGCTTCCGTTAATTGACATCTTATTCATCATTATGTTTTATAGGCGATCTGCGAAGCCATTTCCGCAGTTTGTGTCAGGATGACACCCCGATGGTACGCCGTGCCGCGGCCGCGAAGCTGGGCGAGCTCGCCAAAGTTGTAGAACCGGAATATCTTAAATCAGATATCATCCCAATGTTTATCAACTTGGCACAGGATGAGCAGGTCAGAATCACAATATTTCTGTAACGAAGAAGGCAAACGCTCACGTTTCCGTTCTGAATCCATCATTCTAGGATTCCGTTCGACTTTTGGCTGTTGAGGCTTGCGTCAGCATTGCATCGCTCCTTCCGCAGGAAGATACTGAGCAACTGTTGATGCCTACATTGAGGCAGTCCGCTGAAGACAAAAGTTGGAGAGTCCGTTACATGGTTGCAGACAAGTTTACTGATCTTCAAAAGGTATATCTATTTCACTAGGTTCACCCAAAGGTGAATCTCCCATATCAGATTTAACTTACCTTACGTTACCTATTATCTCAGGCGGTTGGACCGGAAGTTACAAAAACGGACTTGGTTCCAGCGTTTCAATCCTTGTTGAAGGACTGCGAGGCCGAAGTTCGTGCGGCAGCAGCGAATAAGGTAAATTACTGCTGGTGGGAATAACTTCCTTCCTATTGCACGTGATCATGACAGTTTACCTTTCCTAGGTGAAGGAATTCTGTCAGTTGCTGGATCCAACTGTGCAAGAGACCGTCATTATGAATTCGATTTTGCCATGTGTCAAGGAATTGGTTGCAGATCCCAACCAACATGTGAAATCTGCTTTGGCTTCTGTTATCATGGGTCTCAGTCCTATTCTTGGCAAGACCAAGTGAGTTATTCATTTCACAAAGTCAACCATGGTGAAGTTCACTGATTGATGAGTTCTGACATTATTTGTCTCCGCAGTACAATCGAACATCTTTTGCCGTTATTCTTAAATCAGTTGAAGGACGAATGCCCCGAAGTTCGACTCAACATCATCTCCAACTTGGATTGTGTCAACGAAGTGATTGGAATTCAACAGGTGAGGTTCTTAATATTAAGTTCATATTTCCATTTATCCTTCACTCGTTTTTTTTCTCCTCATTCTTTACATCACATTTTGTATAATACTTTCACAGCTCTCACAATCTCTTCTTCCTGCAATTGTGGAGTTGGCTGAGGACACCAAGTGGAGAGTTCGTTTGGCCATCATCGAGTACATGCCACTCCTCGCTGGACAACTTGGAGTGGAGTTCTTTGATGAAAAGTTGAATGCCCTCTGCATGACATGGTTGGTGGATCATGTCTTCGCCATTCGTGAGGCTGCAACACAAAATTTGAAGAAATTGGTACAGAAGTTTGGACCGGAGTGGGCTGAGAACACTGTCATTCCAAAAATCATTAGCATGTCTCGTGATCCCAACTACCTGCACAGAATGACATGTCTCTTCTGCATAAATGTGAGTTTCTCCTGGGTTTTCCAGTATTCATTTCATCCATTTTGTTCATTCTCATGTCATGTCTAACTTTCTTTGCATTTGGTATTCCCAGGTATTAGCAGAAGCCTGTGGACCCGATATCACGACGAAGCAACTTCTTCCCACGGTTGTCGCAATGGCAGGAGATAGCGTTGCCAATGTCCGCTTCAATGTGGCAAAGACCCTTCAACAGATTGGACCAGTCCTTGAACAAGGGTTCGTTTTTGTCTCTTCCCAACTGCAATATTAATTGATAAAACGAAGTAAGTCCTCTAATTATTTTTCTATTTTCAGGCTCACGTCCTCCAACATCAAACCAATTTTGGATAAATTGAAGGAGGATCAGGACGTGGATGTAAAATACTTTGCTGGAGAAGCATACTCAGGTAAAACGAGAAGAAACGGCATTCAGAAGCAGAATTATTGCAGTCAGTTTGTTCTTAATTCAACCCAACGTCTGTAATTTTTGTTCACCAGCTCTCAGCTTGTAGACTTGAAGGTCCGCAGACAGAGGAATGCAGGATTTGGACACCTTGGAGAATAATTTTAAAAGTGTTTAGGAAAATCCTTTATCGAAGAGACAAGAGAAGAGAGATGGGAGGAGCTCTGTTGTAAGCTTATGGAAGGTAGTCCAAATAGTTCTAAATTCAATTAATCCCTCTGTACACTTGCTTATCATCAATTTACACTTTACTCTTCATTTAAATAATTCATAATAGTAAATAATCTCACGGTTTAAATTCTAAAATTGGAATAAAGTATAAATTGTTTCGCATCCTACCATTCTAACTACTTTTTCATGGCAATAATTTAACTGACGCAACATGTACCAGAAAACTGATAAGAGTTTGAACTAACAACTTCGGGTATTGAAAGAAAAGAACGTTTATACAGAACCCTATTCACTATAACGTTTGGTTTTATACTGGGGAATTAATAAATTATTATTCTTAAGGATTAAGGAAGTTTTAAGATAAGAAGTATCATCTTAAGTAAGCACTTTCATGATATGTGTTAGTTTCAGATCGACCCCACTTGGTTACAACAGAATTTTACCCTTCTTGTCTTCTCATTAGGCGATTAATCTAGAACGATTAAACTAATTCATATATAATTATTTAACATAACCTTTTCAATTTCGGCTATGTTGATCATGATCATAAAAGTTTGGCAGAGAAAAGTGCTACGAATTACACAGGTATGAAAGGGTCTATTTATTACAACGAATCGAACAAAATGAACTTGTTGTTGGAAAATATTTCAGGGCGGGGTCGTAGGCGGTGGGAAGGAGTAATCATTATCAGCTCGATTAGATTAGCCTACCAAACAGACCACTAGAAAGTACGGGCTCGGCTTGACGAGGAAGGAATTTAAATGGAGGGCTGTTTTGGGAGATTTCTAGTAGAGCATCTAATTTCTATTTTAGAGAAAGTTTATCTAACTGTTAGCACATAATGTGCAGTATGTATGTGTGCTGTTAGTTAATGTGCAGATATAAAATGCTTAGTAGCATTTCACAGAATGTGTAAAAGCAGTAAAAGGAAGGACGGTGCTATTTGGAAATCACCCTCTCGTAACCACAACGAGTCCAAAAAGATTAGTAGAAAAGTTAGGAAAGAAGGATTAAATAACCCTAAATATCATTTCAATTTCCACTCTGCCTCACTTTTACGTAATTAATTAGTTGCATCTAATCCTTTGAACTTAATGAGTGAAGTAAGCCAGGAGAGCGGGATTACAATTCCAATCCCTTTCCCTATACATGCTAAGCCTCCGTTGATCCTTATGGGATATTATTCATTTTGACAAGACATTGGCCACCGTTGTTTTGAATTTGTCAGGAAGATGCTTGGATTATGGAGAGATGGCCTCGAGGTGCTGTCAATGTCCTTCTCACTTGTCGTCGTGCCCCAATGGATGACGGGAAGATGAGAAACAAAGTTTCATGATAAATGGGAATTTGGCCCCTGCAGAAATTAATTAATTTATGTAAGAAGCAGTGCCACCACCCTGCTCAATATGATTCCCCTCCCTCACCTGCGCTCCGAATGGGGCAATGATTCATCATACAAAGTGCTTCGACGGCTTCATTCAACGATTCGAACTCCAAGAGACCCGAAGAACTCCTCTCGCCTTAAATAATACTTAAAAAGTTATAAGAACTCGGGAATTGAATAAAATTTGAATAAAATTGAAGGAGACAGTCTTGAGCTTACTTTTTGAATTGAAGAGTTTAATAATCTTGGGGAGCGGTGCTTGGGTTTCCACAAAGACATGTCGAATCTCATCCTCATCTATACTTGGAGGAGTATTGAAAAAGTGAAGAGTCTGTTGAAAGAGAGCCAGAACACATTCTAAGCATTAAAACCCAATGTCCCCGACCTCTTAAATATACTTTATCGGCAGTGTGTCAAAGCGTGAAGCCACTTGGAAAGAAGCAGGATTCAATACACTAAATTCCATTTCTACGAAAGAAAATTGTTTGTGTTGTTTCTGGCAAGTTCCGGAAAAATTTAGACAAGTCTGTGAGAGGAACGAAGGGTTTACCTTTGCGGGAGGCTGTATTCTGTTTTTACTAGCCATTTCTGGATTGAGGAAGCGGTTGTTTTTGTTGCCCATAAAGTCTCTGAAGGAAGGACTCCCGTCCGAAAGTGTATGAGGTTGCTGGACGTCACTAAGGAATGCTTGTTTCGAATATCTGTTCAAAGAACGTGTCACATGTTTTAATGTTTATCTATCAAAGGCTTCATGTGTTTTTCTCTAGAATTAATTCATGTGTAATCCTAAACTATACAGCAAACGTGTTTCCTTTACTAATTCATTTACCCAACCCCGAATGTGGGAAATGTTCGTTTTACGAAAAAAAAAGGTTTGGAATGCATGCAGTTAGAAATGCCGACGCAGAAGAATTGACAGCTTTAGTTGAGGTTAGTTGCTTTGTCCAAACTAGAAATGTGTCGCTGATACAATTTGAAATTGAATGACTTACCCCAGTTGAACTTTTGATCCAAACATGTAAGTATTGTTGAAATTCGACATGGAACGATCAACTGATAATCTGAAATTGAAATGAGATGA
>Ga0194135_10003111_pt1 | contig 10109 bp, 7 predicted proteins | sample LitLau_LLRF_2013_FD_134024 | JGI IMG/M metagenome (GOLD analysis project Ga0194135, IMG submission 134024) | Freshwater sediment microbial communities in response to fracking from North America - Little Laurel Run_MetaG_LLRF_2013 (version 2) | ecosystem: Environmental > Aquatic > Freshwater >... | reverse complement strand
TGCAAGACGCGAGTCACGGATTTAATCACAAATAAGTCGCAAGTGGATAATTTGCAGCTTTCCCAAGTATTCAATTTATTCCACACTTGAGGCTATTTAAAATTTATTTACACAACCACGTAAATCTTTCCCGTGTGTCATGGTTCTGACTTATTAATTCCAGGAAATTTAGCCTTAATGCAAGCGGAGCTATAACCTAAGCGGGGATATTACGCACACACCTTGAGTCCCACATGGATCGAGGTTTTTAAGTATTCAAGAAATACGCTCTCATGATGCAACATCAATGGAATTCCCTCCGAATCCTGGGAGTGCAGCAGGTTCATTTCTGTGATTAATTATTTATTCTTCTTCTTCTTTTGCCGAGAAATCAAGACGAGAATATCAAAGAAGATGTAAGGTCCATCTGGGCTGGAACGTTCCAACCCCTTCCGTCGGAATTGATAAACCAAGGTGTGGTTTTGCCATTCAAGACTTTCTCACCTGAGAATGCAATTCCTTTGTCTCCGGTTTTTTCTCCTTCTTTCTGCCTTATCTTCCCAACCGTGCCTTTTGTGAAGGAATTATTCCGTAACACCTGAGTCATTCTGAGAACCTTTAATCTTCCTCCCAGGGTTTCCTTCCTGAGAATTCCAAGCAATCAACTAAAGAAAGGGCTTAGAGAGAACAGAAGCAGGAGATGACCATAAGAGATCCATATCTGAGAGTCCAAGAATAACAATGCTGCTCATAATTCGGTTACAAGTGTGGGCTTTCCGTTAAGCCTTATTACTCTCTTGAGTCCATGTCCACAAAATAGGATTTTTTTTATTACGCTAAGCTCCTGGATGTCCACATTTCATGGACAACAAGGTGAACATTTTTTAAGGACGAACAATTCCGGGAATCGCGTTTTGAATAATTCCATCCTCTCCTCATCCTTCCTTAGACGAAGTTCCAATCAAGACATTAAAAACTTCTTGTTTGTTTCGAGGCTATGAGGAACGTTTGTATCCGTTGAATTCCTGACGTTGTTGACATTGCAAAATAAAATCGCACATTCGCTCTAATAAAAGTATTGCATTCTCCAACCAGCGAGATCGATCATCAAAACTTGACGCTCCATTCCAAGTTTGACTTTTGCCAACATGTTTTCTGGAACAAGACTTGGGCTTCCCCGCAGACAGTATATGGTGCTGCAGAGATTAGGATTCAATTATCGCTAGTCTACTTTCGCCCGTTCTGGTTGGACAAGAGAGGGCAATGAAGCCGAGAGAGTGAAAGCAGCTTTCACCCAATCTGAAACATTTTCTCTGTTCCTCCAACTCATCAATATTTGGCTCACTTTCTCATCACAAAGTGAAAGTATTAGCTGGTCATTGGTATTTCTGACATGAATGGGATCATTCATCCGGAGCACTTGACATATTTCTCCTAATTGCACTGGTGAAGGCGTATCATACATATTACATTTCCCCTGGCGGAATCCATTGGCTCAAATCCCATAAGGTTTCTGCAAGACTGCAACCCTCTGGATTTGGAAGACTTCTATTACAGATTGTGGTTTCCAAAGTTTACAATTCCTGTCGATGATGCCATTGGGGTTGAGCTTAAGCTTATTCAGGTTCTGGATTGTTTCAATTTCTTCTTTGGCCCGCCTCGAGCCTATTTTTAGCTAGTACTCATCCTTTTAATTTTATCCACGCGTTACAGAGCAAACAACGGACTCCAACCATCCAGATAGACACTCAACGTACTTAAAGCCTCCTGGAATTTCTTGGATAATGTGTATATATGTTACTTTAGATTAACTTCTACCAGCTGGATCCTTCCTGGAAGAATGTATGTAGAAGTGACTAGGAATTGATCTTGAATAAGGTTGAGAGAGACTCAAATCCGAGGTGGAAAAGAGGCAGTGGTGCCATGATACAGAGATCAACGATGCAATGAACTCCCATTTTGTCCCCTTGCATTTTCTTTCACACACGCCGATTATTCGTGCTCTCTGAGGAATATTCTCCTCGTAAATATTTCAGTACCCGGTTTAAAAGCGGTGAAGATCTGGATGGAAGCCTGCTTCTAAAGAAATGGGCCAGTGACTAAATTTAGAATTGAGACGAATTTATAATGGTAACAACTACTGGTGCTCGGAGCAGACACGCCATCAGCATAGCAGAACTTGGGAATGACAACAACCGACGACGTCGACGGGAGGCGAGACGACTGTTTTAAGGAGCAGCTTGATTGATGAAGAATATATTTTGGAGAACCCTTTCAGGAAAAAAAAGATGACACAAAGATGATGTAATTGTGCCCCAATGGAGTGGGGGAAGCTTTTCTCGTTAAACCCACATCACGTCAGTCTCTCCTGGCTGTCCGTGTGTATTTGTATTCTATCTATTTAGTTTTCTGTAGCCGTATTTTACGTGTTTCATTCACTTGGTGCGGATACGGATTAGTGGAGAGATGCACACATTAATTAATTTAAGGGCTGACAGGAATCGATACTTGGAAATCATTATTTTAGGGAATAAAAAGGGTAAACTGCCTCTAAAGTGCTGGGTTTATAAATGGGCTAACCAAAAAGGACGCCATAAAAGGATCCGGGAGACCCTTCACCTAAAAAATTATTCCCTTGTAATTGAATCGGAAAAGGAAATAGATGCTGATCGAAGATACAAGTTGTAACGGCGGAGGTCGGAATCCCTTGGTGGATGTTGGAATCAGGGCTCGGTGGGATGATGGTTGAATAAAATAAGGGAAAACTATGACCACCTACAGGGAGGATAAAATCGAAAGTTTGTTTAAACCTCGGGGATTTTGTATTCATTTCCCCGAAAAATAACGAGATGGTAAAGTAATGGAGTTTCAACATCAAATTTGTTCCGTCCACTTTAGGAAAAGGACACAGCTCCTTTAAATTGTTCATCTGCTTGGTCCTTTGGGAACAATGTGAAGTCCCCCTTCTTTTTTGATTAAGACGAGATTGGAATCTGATCAAAAGCTAAATAAGTGCTTCTGTTTGACCCCCAGGTCACTGGATTATTCTCAGGAGGCAAGAAATGTTCATTTACGTGTCTGGAATGCTGATGGAATGAAAACATACCAGTTCCAACAGGATCATTCATTTTGAGTCCACATCTTCTTGATCTTATTAGGTTTCTTTTAAGAGTGGAAGTATACACGAGAAAACGATATTAAGTTAATGAAATGACAGCTCGTTGGATTTTTGAGAATTTAAGGTTATTTGCAAAATAAATTTCCGAATCCAAGCAGTAATCAAGTTTTGCAAGATGCAATTCCATTTATACAGTTTCCGCCCCATCCTGCCAAGAATGGGCCCGTCAATTCCCCTGGAAGAAATAAGGTTCATCCTATGGGTTTATATACGCTGTTCAAAAGTGCATTACGCTAAAGGTCGACCAGTTCTGTGTTCTTGCTAAGTCTGCAACGTTCACATTATAACCAGAAATATGAGATCAACTGGAGCCGGTTTTCTTGTTCAGTTGAAAGGTGCTTTGTTCCTCCTATAATTCCAAGTCCTATCTGAAGATGATCAAAATGCATTTGAGGCTGCTTGTTGGGGGTGGGGCACGGGAAAATTATACTCCATTGTAAGATGTTCGTCTGATACTCAAATTACTCGGATCCCTCGAAATAAATGCAATGTTTCCTCCATTTTAACGCATTAAAAATACAATGCGGCGGTGTTGGAGCTCTACACTTTTATGTGACACACCTTTCGGATTGCACATTCCCGTCCTGCGTGCTCTGACACTGGGGAATATGACAATGGAAATGGAAATTTTCCAAGTCAGGGCTTGGGTTTTATGCGCCATGGACTTCGATTATGGACAGAGAGTAGAATCTAGACTGTGGATTTTGCAAATTACTTAATTTAAAATACAGTACAGAGTAATGTAGCGGAAGAAAATTTCCGAGGAAAATGACATGTGGAAGACTAAAGGCATTTCCGCTCAAGAGAGCTCGATTGTTTCAATTCTTAGCGAGGTATAACTGCGGCCAGGATAATTCATGTTGCCGCATATGAGGGGGGACAGATGTAATTTGAGTATAAGGTACAAACTACCGGTTCCAGCAACCACGGATCCACCATTCATTTTGACTCTAATGACATGCCTGGGTTTCCCCATTGCATGCTTCATTATTCCACTTTCTCACACGCTGCTCGGGCTGACTCCGAATTATTGATTAAATGGGATGATAGTAATTTTTCCATCATCGTTGCACTCGGGACGTCCTTATTAACTCGTCCAGAATTACCCGAGTTGCCAGACTAAAAATGAATTTTAGTGGGGGAACCGTTCTAATAACCTCCTCCTCCTCAACGAGGAAGTGTGAAGGTATAATTAAAATCAGCAATTAGGGCTGATTCATGATGGACTTAATTTCTGATAGGGCAGCTAAACCTAACAAGTTTCCTTTTCATTATTCATCCATTCAGAAAGAGCTTAGAGCCCTGAAGGACACTGGAGGGGGATCTTGTCACTCATCTTTTCCAGTCTTCAACTTGGAGCTAAACCGGAATATGCCGCATTGAATTGCACTTGTGGGGATTATAAAAATACGGATGAAATGATTTCAAAATGGACGGGAATGAGTGAATACGAATTCAAATGACTACATGGAGACTCAAATGTTTTGTACAAATTCATGCCTCCACACGTTAGGCTTGCCGAAGAATTATAGAAGCAAGAGAAGCGAAAGAGGCAATGCAACGGAACAAAAGGATTTTAGATTAGAGAGATGCGGGGCTGGAGTTGGGGTTGGGCTGGGGATATGTGCGGGAATGACGAAGATGAAAATAAATACAGAGATGCAGGATCCTGTGCCAACAAGCTATTCTTAGCATCAGACTAGACGCGACGCCTTCGAGTGAGGATTAACCTCCGAGTCTGAAGGTTTCCCGTCCATTACGAATCCCCAGACGATCTTCCGATGAAGATTCCTTGAAGAATCCGGGTTGTTGGAAAGGAGTCAATGACTCACTGCTTTCCCATCCCACCCAAAATCGCCAAAATTCCGCATCATTTGACAACATGAGGCGAATCATGGGAGTGATGCGCTTATTAAAGTGGATCTATTAATGAACACTTCGGGTGTCTGTCTGCCGGATCTGTCGCTTGTAGTCGTGTATAATAACTGCCATGGCTCGTATGGGAATCAGCCGAGGATGGGTGTAACGTGTAACAACAAACAAGGGCCATTACAGAATCCTTTCTTCACCAAAAAAAGACAAAAACGTAGGACTGGTTCCTAGGGTATGGAAAATGTTAGAGAAACATGACACGGCAGCTATTATCCCCGAGAGCAGCAGTCCCTCCAGTCCCCACCACCATTACATAACACAACACATGCTGGGCTGTTATAGTTTCCCTTGTTTTCAAAACAATGGTCCATATTTTTAGAATTACAGTTTTAAAAAAGGAATTAGTTCTCTTGACAGTTTGGAATAATGAGAAGATATGCATATCAAAGAGGGTGCGGAGAGTAAGTTGAGGAACGAGTTGCACAATGAATGACCTTTTGTTTAAAATATCAGTGGGAGCGATGCGATGATGAAGGATCAAGGATACAAGGAGGGCTTTTCCTTTCAGCCCTTTCTCTTCCCAAGGAAAGGGTTATTAAATTCTTCCTAAAAACCAACTCAACAAACTTCTCCGCTTTCAAAAATCGATAAATAAAGAAAATTATTTTCCACCCCTCCTATTTTTTTTACTCCTTTATGGTGGTGGTTGGGGTATGAAGACGAAGGGGGAAGGGGTAGTTTATAGCTCAGAAGAAGCTACTGCTGGGAGATCTCCAGCCAAGGCGTGAGATTACGCTTCTTCCATTCAGCTTTGCAGGGACGAAATTTCTTAAGGGAGGACGTAAAGACGTTCCTCAAGTTTTTTAAGTTCATGGGCTCCGTTGTTAAGAATACAACTTGGAAAGTAAATAAGTTTCCTCAAGTACTCGTACCAAGGGTCTAGGGCGGCAAGGGTCCATCTTATCCACTTTAGCACCATTGCTCCTGCCCATGCCCCGGCTGCTATACCCATTTTGAACTGGTGGATTCTTGTAGCAGAAAGGACAATCCAAGGGATGCTCTCAGGAGCAGCGTCTACAGATTTAAAAGAGTTATTTATTTATTTACATGTACACGCATTTTAAGGGTATTTATTCAAACCCTACCGTAATATTTTTCTTTTGCGGAATCATTTACACACGATCTCTATTTTGAAAACCCGACTCCCCTTGTTTCCCACTCCATTTTGTATGTCAGTACAAGATGACGACCACCACGATCATAAAACTGTCTTTCGATGGTGGTCGTTCCGAGATTTTTTTTTTGTCGAGGCGCAACAGGAGATGGGTAAAATGGATAGCAACCTTCTATATCTACTTGAGAATTTTAATTATAATTGAGAATATTTACAGTATTTTAGTGTTCCAGGCTTAAATAGCAAGATTTTGGCTAGTGACTTCATCCTGCAAATACGTAATACTAACTGAAATCCATTTTGCAGAAAATATCCATCCAATTCTTTATATGCTAAGATTCCCTAGTGTGTATACCAACCGGATCGTCATGTCTCATGTCTTGTCTTGCAGAGGAAGTTCTGCAAAGTATTCTGATTGTGGTGAAAGTTCGAGTAGAGCACAAATCGAGAAAAAGGACCTTTATGTCCTCACCCTCTGCTTTGGGTGTGGCGAGGTGTATTGGACAGTTTATGATCCTTCCTCACGCACATCTTCAGTAATTCCATTTTCTCTGCAACATCAATCAACAAAACAGCCTTGAGGAAATCCTGTGGAAGTAGACACGTTTTCTTGCGTTTACTCAATCCCAGAAAAAGTTGTGTGAAGCCATGAGTTCTTACAAGTTATAAGAATTGTAAGAATAAGTTTACGCCATTCTGTTAAAACGTTACAGTTTATATGGCTGCTTTCTTAAATTGAGCCTAATCCTATTTCTTTGCTAGGGTTAATTGGCAGCGCATTAATATTTGTTAAAGACTTTCCTTTCTGGAGACATGGAGTAATTTCAACTTAACAGATACATTTATCCGATGAGCACATTCCCTTGCTAAACTCCTGGCACCCAAAACCAAACCTCAAAAGTGCTGCACTGTCAGAAAGTCGGATCCGCATTTCGCATAAATAAAAATCAATAAGTGGCACGAGAATGTACGTTTTCCTAATGAATTTTGAGTTGTAGGCCAGGTGCTTTTTACTCTCCTGCAGCGTTGAGTTCTAATTCCTGGTTCCTGGTATAATATATTTCATAAGCGAAATAAACTCTGACTTTGAATACTGTGGCTTGACATTTTACGAAGATCGAGGCCGACTTAGGGAAGAGTCTGTTATATAATTTGAAGATTTTCATGCCGTCGTTATTTTGTGTCCTGGTTCTTAATTTAATGCCTTCCTCCCATAGAAGGTTTTTTCGTCTTTCTTAGAACTTGGAGGAACTTGTAAGTACTGGTCTCATGTGATTGGTTGGATCCCGGGGATCCCAGCCCAGTAGCATCGGGCTGGCTATGTCTAATAGAGTCATGCTGGTGAACAGAAAAAAGCTAATGATGGACGATGATCGTGTTTCCTGACAATAAGAAAAACTTAATGGCCCCTCAACCAGGGGTTAGAAAAAATTGTTTCCTTCCAAGTTAGGAAGAAAAAGACTTGCTTCATAAAAAATCGCAACTTAAATATGGTCAAGAGAAGCAAAAACTTTTAAAACGTCGCTCTGAATCCCGTGAACTTGGTTTCATGTTCATATCAGTTTGTAAGGTTCATGTTGATCTTGAGGGATTTATTTGATTCCAGCAGTACTGTTCATCCTCAGGTGTCGCATGGTTCTGATTATAAGGACAAGATGCAGGTCTTATCAGGGAGACGGTTAAAAGTATAGAAAACTATAAGTAGGTGCTGAACCTGATACTATAAATAACCCCCCAAGAAACCAATGTCGTGACCTGGAGGAAGAGCCAATCGAAAATTGGAATTCTTTCAGGAATAGCAGAGGGGCATTGAAATCGTGAAGGAGGCTAACACGCTAGGAAATATTAATATTAAGACTCGGAATTGTATAATTGAATTTTCTTTAATTTGTGAATAAAACACTCTTTTGTGGCAGGATGATGGAGCGAACAGGAATAATTTTGTGCCGATGTAATAATAATGACGTACAGTACTATATTGATATTGGAATCTTTCTATTGAGGATATATTGAGGTGAGAAATGTGTTGTTTTCGTTTAGCATAAACTGTTCTATGCGGTACATTACTAAAACCAGAATATTATGCTCCAAGCAATCCCATACCTGATTAAAAAGTCGAACAGAAAAGCGAATAAACCGGGCATCCTAAACCTATAATTTTAAATTTATATTCCACCAACCATTTTTTAAAGCAAATTTCAAGCAGTTCATTTCACTCGGAGTTCAAAAATGAAAACGTTCATTCCGAACTCTTCAATGTAACTCCTGAAAGGAAAGTGAAATTTTTCTTTACAAAATTTCCGAAGTAGATTGGATATGATTCCAGTTAAATGAAGCTTCGATAAGTTTCAATAATATTTTTCATCATAACGGCAGACACCCATCCGACGGATTCAGTTTGTAAGATTTACAGACTCAATCCGCTCACCCTTGAGAGAATACAAACCGCATCTATGAAAATGAAACCCTTTGAGAATAGTGTTAGTCGGCTCCTTTGAAGGGAAGGCTTCTGTCGTTTGTAGCATCGCTGTTCATTCCGGTGTAAGGGCTAAATCACTTCGAATCACTTTAAGGGGTTGCAAGTTACACGATTTTATGTATAGATGAAACTCAGCAGAGGAGGGTGCGAGTGAATACTCGATGAAATCTTCAGAAAGTGCATCATTCAAAGTAACTGGACTGGATCTTGTAAGAAATCTAATAACACCACAGAATCATCTCTGCCCAATCGAAAATCTATGATTACCCGAGCCGCCCACCCTTGCAAAGGGTGGAAGATGAAGAGACCGTTTTCACACTTTCTAAAGTGGAATAAGACGCCCCTCTGGAAAAATTCAAAATTCAAATTACATGCACTTCATACAAACTTTTCTTTTTATTATATTCTAGTAGGCATTCTACGAATTTTCGTTGCAAAGTATCGAGTTGAGTACAATTTAAGACTGGCGACGCGGAATATTCCATTTAATCAACAACTTTTAAAATGATGCATTCATACTTTCACATTTTTCTTTTGCTTGAACCTCATGGGGAATAAAGTCCTTCAATTTAAATCCAAAGGGGACATCCCGGGTTCGAGATAATTAATTGGAGATTCATTTTTGATTATTTTTCTCTGTTGTTCTCCATGAGGGACCATAGGATGGAAGTGATGAAGATGAAATCGTGATGAAATGTAATTACCAAACTTTGCAGGTGTCAAATAATGGAATATGCTCCCTGTTAATGCTTTTATGGTAATGCGCATTCTTAATATAACGCCTCGTCTCGTTGGGTTTAAAAACAATGTTAAGGCTGGCAGTATCCGGTGGTGTGGTGAGTCGTGAGTACCGTTCCCGTTATTGTTGATGCAGCTCCGGATTTTCTGGATAGGAGTTCTGAATAGAGGAGTTGGATGCGAGGCCCATATGAATAAGAATTCAAATCCCACCTGGAGCTTTGAAGCATTGGAAACTCCGAATTCGGACCAACTGCTGTCCATTTGTGACGCCATTGGCAGTAATGTAATTCCATGAACTTCGAATCTAATACAAGCAAACCTAAGGATAATACTTTTCCATGCTTTTGGTTGTCGAATATTCCAAGTTTGATTTATTAGGATTCACATGCACTCAGGAGGCGTCAGTTTCGTGACATGAGGCTATCAGGTAGAATTCTGAATTTGGATCCAATACAAAATCGATACGCATAGGGGAAGGGGTACTTCTCCGGAGTAAAGTAGGGGTGAATACTAATATCTATGAATTGAGGCTGCTGCGGGGAGGTTTGCAAGAGTATACAACAGATTGAATTGAATTTTGTCATACGCTAATTTGATATGGGATGAATTCAAGTGGCTGGATTGTTTGATTCCCGATTTTTAACTGCACAGATGACAATCTCTTGTCTACGCATTCACACTTTTCC
>Ga0194135_10003110_pt1 | contig 10109 bp, 4 predicted proteins | sample LitLau_LLRF_2013_FD_134024 | JGI IMG/M metagenome (GOLD analysis project Ga0194135, IMG submission 134024) | Freshwater sediment microbial communities in response to fracking from North America - Little Laurel Run_MetaG_LLRF_2013 (version 2) | ecosystem: Environmental > Aquatic > Freshwater >... | reverse complement strand
CTTTTAATCATAGCTTCGACCTTCCGTGCCTCCTCAAATGCAATGGACAATATCTGACTCGTCATCTGGAATAAATAAGGGATTAAAGATTGTGATTGGAGATTAATAAATTACAATATTGTTTACCATCTAAGCTTCAAGATACGTTTGACTATTTAATTTTATCCCAGTATTTCATATCTAGTTTGCTTTCTATACTATTTTAAGTTTTTGAAAATATAGAAATATAGCCTTCAGGCTTTTCCTGAGTTTATCCAACTCAGATTCTATCGACTACCTGAGTAGCGTACAAGTGCCTCATTTATCTGTTAAGGGAGTAATAACAATATTGTTAAATATTTCTCTATATATACACGTTTCATGTTAATCATGAAATTCCGCTAAATCGTTGATATGGACTTTATTAACTAATTGACCAGTTGCAATGTGCTTTAAATCATAAGCGCATCTGGACACTTTAAAGATAATTTCCAATGGGCCTTCCCACTTTGGAGCTAATTTTGCAGAGAACCCTTGCTCTTTATTAGATAAATAATGTGATCTGTACATGACCTTCTGGCCGATATCAAATACACGACTTTTGGCCTTCAAGTTATAAATCCTTGCCGATTTTTCTTTACTTTCTGCAATATTTTCCCTTGCAAAATTCTGAATTATGCTTATCCGTTCTTCGAGTTGTTCTGGGTTTAAACCCGTATTAACATTAATGTTTAATTTATTATCGAAAGGGTGTCGAAATTCCCTCCCAGTGCATAAATATGCGGGGCTGAATTGACTTGAATCCGAAACTGCTGTTCTAATAGCAAAGGCAATCTCGTTTAAATTTTTATCCCAGTCCCTACATTTAGATATGTAAGACATGATGCAAGTCTTTACGCTCCGATTCATCCTTTCACAGGAATTTGCCTGTGCATGATAAGCTGAAATATGAAATGTTCTAATGTCAAGATTTTCACACCACTTTTGGTAGAGATTGCTAGTGAATTGGGTTCCGTTATCACTAACAAGTGTTCTAAACACTCCCCATCGACAGCATACCTCCCATAAGCAGTCAACAACCTTTTGAGTTGTTGCTGTTCTTAATGCAAATAGTTCTACATACTTAGAAAATCCGCATATGACAACGAGTAGGAAACAATTTTGTTTAGATGATTTTGGATAAGGACCCATTAGGTCGACGAAGACTAAATCCCAAGGTTTGTCTGGATTATATGAGGAGGCTGGAACTATCGGGATAATCTTACTCTTAATTTCCTGACACCTTGGACATTTTTTGATATAATTTATTATATCAGCTCTCATTCGATCCCAAAAAAAACGGATCTCCATCCTTAGATAGGTCTTTCTTATGCCCAAGTGACCGGATGTGTTTGAGTCATGAAATATTATTAATGCTCGCTGAACTAATGATTGTGGCAACCAAATTCTCCAGTATTGTTCTTCCGCTTCCCAAGGTTTATTTCTTGGGCCAACATACCTCATTAGAATTTCATCTTCAGTAATATAGGTTCGTCTCGCTAATGTCTCAATTCTATTTTCTCGAGCCGTGTCTATCTCATCTTCACAGACATTATTAATAAGAAAGGTTCTAACTTGAATCATTAGATCCTCTTTTAATTGCTCTTCTCGAATTAAACTTCTACAGAAAGATTCATCGAGGTTTAAAAAAAAATTCTCATTTATCCTGCTTAACGCGTCCGGTACTTTCATGATAGAACTAGTTCCTGGTCTATGTTTAACTTCATAGTCCAAGTGTTGAAGTTCGAATAGCCATCTCGCTAGTTTTCCTGATGGATCTTTCATTTTTTGTAACCATAAAATGGCAGAGTGGTCTGTCTCTAAAGTAAATTTAGAGTATTCAATGAAGTGAGCAAATTTTCTAACTGCCCAATTTACCGCAGCTAATTCTAGGACACTTGAGCCTTGGTTTGAAAGAGGTGGATTTACAGCTTTTGATGCAAACCAAATTGGATATCGAATGCCGTCTTTTTCCTGTGATAAGACTGCACCTAACCCAAAGCTCGACCCATCGCATGAAATAATGAAAGGAGCTTTCAGGTCCGGTAAATGAACTTTTGTTACGTCTGTGAGAGAGTTTTTTAGAGTATCGAACGATTGTTGACATTCAGTTGACCATACAAATTTAACATCTTTTTTTAACAATTTTAATAAAGGCTTTGAGTGACCAGCTAAGTCTGGAATAAACCGCCTATAGAATCCTATTAGACCTAAGAACTTTTTGATCTGCCTAGGTGTTCTGGGTCTCGGGTAGTTGTGTACGCAACTAAGTTTTGATGGGTCAGGGTAACATTTCCCCTCTTCGATTATAAAACCCAGAAACTTTAATTTTGTCCTGCAAAGTTGAACTTTTTTAGGATGTATCGTAAATCCTGCCTTTCTAATTTTATCAAGAACAAGTTGCAAGTGTATCAGATGCTCCTCGAAACTATTAGAAAAGATGATAATATCATCAAAATAACCAAGACAGCATACGTATTTTAGATCGCCTAGCACTGCATCTACTGTTCGCATGAATGTTGCAGGGCTATTGCAGCAACCCATGGGTAATCTCTTAAATTGATAGAATCCTCTGTGCGAGATGAATGCAGTTCGCTCTTTGTGTGGATGATACATTTCGATTTGAAAAAAGCCCTTACTTAAATCAAAGACTGTTATATATTTAAACCCTCCCAAAAATGATAATAGATCATCCATCCTTGGTATAGGGTACTTATCAAGTTTTGTTATTTTATTAAGTGGTTGAAATTGAACAATAAAACGCGAGGATCCGTCAGGTTTTGGGACTGTAAAGGCCTGACTGCTGAAGGGAGAATTTCCCGCAGGTTCAATCACTCCTTGTTCTAATAATTCGTCGAACGCTACGTCAAACAATTTTCTCTGGCCTATGCTCATTGGCCGTAAATGCGCAGTCACAGGCGAGTTATCTCCAATTTCTATTTTGTGTTGGAATAACTTACATAGCCCTGGACGGGATGTAAACATGTCCTTATAGTTTGATAGCAACTCTCTGAGCTTGCCTTTTTCGTTTTCTGTCAAATACGTAGGGGCAGCGAGAAAATCTGGTAACTCATCAAAAAGTGGATTTTCCGGAATTTTGTCTTGAGTAGGTTTATAAGTGTCAAAGTCTTCTTCGACAGCCCACGCGGCTAGTACTTCTTCAGGGCTACTGAATTCATTCACAGTTGAATTCTTAATGCTATTACTATTATTGTCATGAAAATGTTCTTCTGACAAAATTTTCTGTCGAAACAAATTTTCAAATGGAATTCTCTCGAAGGGAATAATGAGGGCATCTGCTCCTGGTAGGGCGTAACCTCCTCTTTTATAGTGCATACTGATTCCACATTTGTTTAAGAAGTCTCTTCCTAATAATATAGGTTTTGCAGGATCTTTAACTAATAGAAATTCTTGCACATATTCTTGTCCGTGAAATTTTATTAATATTTTAGCTTTAAACTTGCATAAAACTCGACCCGCCAATAAGTTTATTTGGGAGGAATTTTCATGGATATCGACATTATGATTTCTTAACCATGGTAATAATTCCATACTAATTAGAGAACACGAAGAACCGCCATCGATAAATGTAACTAACTGTTCCTCACACATTTCTATAGTGATGTAAGGTTCGGAACACCGAATATCTTTATCGTAATTTATTTTTCGCTCGACATGAAGATTCTCCCGAGTTACTTCTGAGTTGAAGAACTCGGGATCGGTCCGTTTCCCGAAGCCGGAGATCTTAATGGACAGTCTGGTCGTAAATGATCTGTTGAGTTACACGCGTAGCACCTCTTAACGTTATTATTTGGCGTGCCTGGTCTTCCAGGAGAATGTCGCCCTGTATCAGTATTGACTCTATTTGCAGATGGTGAAGGAGAAGAAGCTCCATTTCTTCGATCTGTTCCGAAGTTTAACTGAGGTTCGGAGAAAGATACAGACCGCCTTTGGCTATCCGCGTGGTAATATGCATAAGGATCTACCGCATGGGGATGGAGCCTAGGATTAGAATTTTCTAAACTTGTATGATTCTGCCGCAAGTCAGAGCGGGTTGAAGTAATGGAAGAGTCTAGCTGTCTCCACTGTAGGGTGGGTTCTACTGCTATTCCAGTTGGTGGTGGTTTGTAGCTTCTAAAAGCTTTAATCACCTCCTGTGCTTCTGAAGCAGCTATCATCAGATCCCTTATGGATCTTATTGACCGACCCTGTAGCATTTGAAGGTATTCAGGGTGCATTCCTCTTTTTATTCTTTTCACTATTTCTTCTTCTCTTGGCTGAGCACCGAGCCTTTCTATGTACTCTAAAATAACACGAATGTATGCGGTTAGCGGTTCTGTTGGCCCTTGAGTTCTGGTCTCTAGTTCTCGCGATAATTCATGCTCGTACCCTAAGACCTGAAATTCCCGACGGAATCGACTCTTAAAGTTCTCCCAATCTATGAAAGGTTGGTTTCTTATCTCGAAACGAAACCATGAAAATGCTTGCCCTTCTAAGGCTAGTGGGATAACTTCCCTTAACATAACTTCTTCGGAAGTACAAGTAATGATTTGATATTTTTCTAACTCCACTACGAAGTCATAGGGAGTTTTAGATTCGGCTGGGCCTGAGTATCTTGGGACATTCATTGCCTTGACATGATTTAAGTTCCGGTTTTGGACCCTTATTGTTGGACATGTTTGAACATAACTTCCCGAATTCATTGGGAGAGGATGTCTATTAGGATCTACCTCCCCACTATCATTGGGTATTCTAGGCAAATAGCTAGGTCCTGTCATGGGTGTTGAATAGTATGGCTGCTTACAATATCTGTTATAAGAATGATCTTCACCTCCTAAGTGATCTGTTGGAGCTGGGCGAGATTGTTGACCTCTTCCAGCCTCGGATTGCTTAAGCCATTCTAATCCTTGAGTTCCTTCTGCAGGTTTATAAGTGGTGTATAAGTGGCGTATGTTCTTATTAGGTGGAGGTGGAATTACATTTCCAGCAGCGGTTGAACAGATTGACCCATGATTACAACACGTTGTAATTACTGGGGCATATGAAGGACCATAAAGCACATTTTCTATCATTTCTGACCTGAAGTTGTATGGATTTGGCTCCCTACTGAGGGGAATTTGCCATGGTTCCATTATATATGGTCGTTGGTCCCTTCCTTGTGATTGTTGCATGTCCTGAGTATATCTACTATTAAACTGTTTTGCCAATTCCTCGTGATAAAGTTCCGTGTGATTATGAACCTGTGCACTTGCCCTTGTAACCTCTAAGGTACTTGGTCGTTCGCACGTTTCTGTAGTAACCATCCCTGCCTGAGTATTGCTCGGAGGAATAGCTAACAAGCGAGTCTCTGAGTTAGTTTTTACGCCTGCATCACTAATTGCTGGCTCCTCAATAGTTGAACCTGAACTAGCACTTGCTATTTGACTATCTTTGTTAGACTCCTTATCCATGTTACTGCGCTTTTTCTTACGAAGGGTAATATTTGACACCTCTGAAGTGGAATTTTCTTCTGTATTTGACCAACCAGTTGACTCAATACCACCCTTGCTCCTAAGATGCATAATCCTTATAACTTGAGCGTGTACTTTTACCAAGGACAAGTATTTCCCTAGTTCCGAAGATAAGTTTTTTGTGAAAATATGAATGCCTTCTATTTCCTCTGCGGTTCTATCTTTAATTTGGATGTTAAATATGAAGTTTATAAATTCTCTGTATGATTGTTTATTTTCAATAACCGAAAAGAATTTATCAATCTTATCCCTCTTTGGAAAGCTTGACGGTAATGAATCACTTGAGATTTCTTCAATGTGTATTTCATTAATAACACGACTTAAAGCTAACTCTTCTATGAACCTTCTATCAAACGATAGATTAAAGAAAGAGAGTTTTATTCTATTAAAGCAACGTCTTAAATTAACGTCGATATCAGAGCTCATGTAATTTGAACCGTAATTTGTGGATTAATTTAAAGCTAATTCCGATAAGTCCACTAATTCTCTAAATTTCCGGAACTCTAGTGTTAGTCTAAGCACCAGATAACTGAAATCTTGGAGCAGAGTATCTGCTCTACCTTTCAAGAACTTATGGAATTTTAATAAATTCAGATTCGCTCTTAGCAAGCGCAGAAGAAAAATAACCCTATTATCGTTTAAATTACCTACTGGATAAGTGGCAGGGGCTACGAGGAAAATTCGCTCTTCAACAGAAACAATATTGTTTTCAATTAGATCGTTCAAAAAATTTTCATCGACATGGATGGTCTTTAAACATAGATCCAAGTGTTGCATATAACATTGAAATATCAAATTACTCAAATAGAAGTTCATTTGAATACTGTGAATGTTCTAAATGTAGAGTGAATATTTTACGACTATTGAACTTATCAGTTTAGATTACCTCTAAAGGCATTGATAAACACTTGTATTGACTCTAGATTTGAACTCAGTTCAAGTGATTTTAATAATTAATGGCCAAAAATGTAAAACTATTTAGCCTATTTGAATAAAAACCCAAACAATACTCCGATAAAAGTAAGAAAACTAGCCTTATCTTAGCAATGCTTTAACTTATTTTATCTTTCAACTCAAAGTTGGATTTGAATTAACTCATGAACAGATTATCAACATAAGCTCAATACAAGTAGTATTGTTTAATATTTCCAGAATTCTCTCGCAAATACTATCTTAGAATTCAAATTATTCTAAAGAAAATTCTAGAACCTTGAAAATATTTTATGGAGGGTTATTAGATAATACTAATAGTACGCACTAAAATTTGGGGTCTAAATTCTCTGTTCTTCAAAAGCTATCCAAACTTTTGATAAGTACTTCATAACTAAATAACGAACTGGGTTCGTCTCCAAAGCTCTAACTATTGGTTAGAGAAAGTCGGGGTCACCATTATATAAGGTTCACCAGGGATCAAGGTTTGAGGGCCTCCCCTTCTGCCTTACCCGGGGCTCCAAGAACCTTAGAGTTCGCTAATCCCTATTTTTAGGTGGGATTACCAACCTAATTCGGCATTCTATGTAATTAAGACTCGGGAGGGGAAAAATATTATTTGCGAGAGATTTTATTCCGGTAATAATAATACAAAACTATTTTGTAGTGTGTGTGAGGTAAAGTGAGAACGCTTTTGACCCGAAGGGTCAAAAGTCTTTAAACGCCGAAACTTAATCCCTAAATATTGGATGTACTGGGGAAATCGAGACTCAACGCCGAAGGACCCAAATAACAATTTTGTTTTCCACAGAGTCCTCGCCCTCGTTATTCCATACAGGTTTCGCAAAACACGTCACAAGATGGATAACGGGTGAGTATCTCAGGTAGGAAACTAGTTAAGATTTTATTTAAATGATAAGTTCACCTCTCCGTCTCAACCTGGATAGGTGAAGCTCCGAAAGGGTAGATCCAAGGGCTGTTTAATTTCTGAGGAATTGAGGGTGGTGATGGTGTTGTCGGTTGACTTCCGCTAAATCTCGCAGGTTTAGATCTCCTATTAATTGGGATTAGAGGGATTTTTCCGCTAAGCCAAGGCAGCTGTAATTATATTTAACAATAATGTTTAAAGAAAGAATAATTAATAAAGAAACGCTGAAAATAGAACACAATATTGTTAAGCGTAGGAAAATAATTGAGAAAAGTTTTACCCAACAATCTTGGCAATTTACGCTGAATATTATTTACTTATGAGGCAAGAAGAGATTTCAGATTGTTGAATTTAGGGTTCAGAATAGAACAAAATTCAACAATTACAAAATAAAAACTAAACCGAGGATCCGTGGAGTCGGAACTTTTATACTACTCTATTACCTTTGAGGTAAACATAAGTAAGATTCTATGTAAATTAAAAGATAGTTAATTAGAATCTCATTTTACTCTAAGGATTTCTAGAAATATTTCCTGTATGCTTTTACGTGAGCTTTGCTCGATTACAGTATTGTTCAAGGCATTTGAATCCCTTTCGCAGATGCAAAGAAGGGCTAGGGTACGAAAAGTTTGATCTTGAATTAACATAGGCGACTCGGTGGATCTTGTCTCCCTCGTGCCGTGTGTGATAACTCGAATCCTCGAATATTTGCTTGCAGGTGAGATGTTCAGTAGCTGGACTCATGCATGAGATAATTATATTGTACATAAATAACTAGAGATATACAGAACGAATCAGCTGGTTCGTTATATACACGCAATCTTCGAAACTGGAGGTCAGATCGGAGTCATACAATTTTGATTACTTTCTTGGTTTACCATTTTTCCTTTTACGAAATGCTAACGGCTTAAGTCCTTGACTTATCCTCTCTTCGTTTCGGATTAAATGATTTCGAATTCGACACTGCCTTTTTGCGTGTTCCCTCCGATTTTTACCTACCCTGATAACAATTAGGTTACTTTTATTATATTCGGGGCGAGAAAAATGTTTTGACTTGCTTTCAGGTTGTTCAATAATAACACTATTGTTAATGTTCTGATCGACCGCATTTTCGGAGTTAGGAATGATTACTTGAATCTCTTCAATGTCTTCTTCCCAATCACTATCGGCCTTTTGTTCTACCGTATCAACCGTGACCTTTGAAGTCTGAATTTGAACGAGTGTAATCAATTCTCTTTGAAGTTGAACGTCCCAATCAACAGAACGGCGGATCAACGAATGGAGACTAAATAACGACAAAGGTTGTGCTCGAGATATTAGACCTAATTCTTTTGTTGACAAAAAGTAGGTTAGAGAAGTATCAATGCTTTTGCAGCTTTCAAGTCGCCACTTACAAATTGCGTCGAAAAATTCAAACTGACCCGTGGTTTTAAAGATATTTCTAACCGAAGTTGGTAACGTGTTTAGGCTCTCAAGCCACAATATGTAACTGGGCGAAATTTTTGGAGGCTCATAAACAATAATGTTATCCTTCCGACATTTGTCAAAATTGAAGTCCCTAGTCTTGTGAGTCTTCATAAGAGTGTACCAGCATTGTAAAAGATATTTTGAATCATTAACAGCGTATTCTATAAGTTCTTCGCTTAAAGGACGACATCTCCAATCGGCTAACTGTGCCGCTTTGTCCATTTCCACTTTAAGAAGCGTTTTTACGATTTCCTTTAGACTAGTCTTCACATTATTGTTGTAGACTTGGTAATATAAGTGTTGGAAATTGATGACTCCAACTGTAAAGATATTGAAGTCTCGCTGTAAATCTCTCACATCGCCCGTGTCGCAAACCAGTTTGGCAATATTTGGTTCTTGAAATGTTGGACCCAAAACTCTCTTAATGCATGATGCTAACTTTATGCAATCAATAACATAATTGTTTTCATAGGTCGAGATTTGCATGGTACAAATGAAACCCAGAAAGGAATCGAGATTGTGGCTTTCAGTATCCACAGCAATTATCAGCTCGTGGCGAATATTTCTGGCCATCCGTTCTAATCCTTCTTCTGTTTCGATCCACGAGTAACCCTCTAAGGTAGGTACTGGAAGAGGGTGGAAAATACTTTGCGATGGCGTCCAATTGAGAATTTCGAAATGATTTCGGTGATATTCTGTTTTTGAAACATTATTGTTAATGAGTTGTCTTAATGATAAAAACTCAGGGTTGATATCTTGAGGACGAATTGCAGCCTTTCCAAAACGCTCTTCTGCTTCCTTAAGTTTCCTCCAGTAAGACTTTTCATCTCCTAGAATTATTGAGACAATATAGGTATCCTTTTCTAACAATTAGTCATTCATGATTTCAATATGATTCCTTATTGAAATCTCAGTTTCATGGATTCGTAAAGTCTGACAAATTCACTTTATTCAACATGATGAGAAATACATATTGTCCACATCACTTGATTCATACTCACAATCGCCTATTCCTCCTCTTAATGGAGTTAGGATAGAGAAGGGAGGAGAAGAAAATTCAACCTCACCTAAATTCGTGATGATAGAAAAATGTGGTGTGGGAGGTGTCAAAGGATCACATAACTCAGTAATTATGGAAGAAGGTGTGTGAGGTGAAGATGGGAAATTGAGTATTCCTGGCCTAGTTGGTGAATAAGGCTCGACAAACTCACTGTCCGAAACAATAATGTTAATATCCATATTAACCTGCTTTTGAT
>Ga0194135_10003109_pt1 | contig 10110 bp, 6 predicted proteins | sample LitLau_LLRF_2013_FD_134024 | JGI IMG/M metagenome (GOLD analysis project Ga0194135, IMG submission 134024) | Freshwater sediment microbial communities in response to fracking from North America - Little Laurel Run_MetaG_LLRF_2013 (version 2) | ecosystem: Environmental > Aquatic > Freshwater >... | reverse complement strand
TTGTTCACACTGTACATTTATGCTGAAAGTCACGTATCAGTTGCCAATCAATTCACCTCAAGTTCTACTATTATCATTACGAGCGGCCAAGACAAAGCACGAGGACATGCCAGATATCATCACAATTAATTAAATTGTGTACTTGGTGTTTGGTTATACATTATTCGGGAACACGTACGGTAATTCTCAGTATGTGGCAGTCATCAAAACTGCGGTTGGAAATATATTCTGCAACAATACGAAGACATATTACCAAACTCAGCGATTTTCAACGAAAGGAGAGATGCCTCAAGTACTAACTGAAGTAGAACCTGAAATTTGACGGTCCACATTCGTTGCGTCAGTATGGCTAGTGAAGCTTGACGGTAAGAGTTGATACAATTTAATGAAACCGTTAAAATGCATATGGTGAAAAGACTGGTTCCTAATTTTAAAACTACATTCTTGATCTTGTAGGCTATGCAAGTAGTAGGGTTAATGTAGGTAGAAAACATTCGTAGGAGTCAACCTTAATTCCCAAGGTAGCGGGGGGCACAACAAACGCTCTGATTGGTTGAAAATTGATTTGGGGGGTTGGACTGTTGCCCGAAAATCGGAGGGTGCAACAAATTCGTATCGAGGGTTATCCGGGTATTATTAGTGGCGGTGGTGGTTGATTAAAACCCACGTGGGTGAGAGTTATAGTGTGCACGCGAGAGAGTGATTAATGGGAGGAAGGTTTGTGTATGTGATGGGAAAATCTTGATTGGTATATTGCGTGTAAAGGTTATTTAGTGACCCTAGATAGGAATGAATGAATGAGTCAAACGTTTTCGGGTGCAGATTCACACATCAACAGATGAGGAAACTGTAATATGCAAAAAGCTTCATGTTATGTATTCGCAATACCCCTATTTTACTATGTTATGAATGAATGAAGAAGCCGGGAGAATTGCGAGACAGGTGGAGGGGATCGAGTCGGTTTTATATGGGGGCTTACCAAGAGTAAAAACCGTATACTGTAATGAAGTAAAGGCTAGTCATAGTTTCAATGACAACCAAACATTGCAAGCATCATCACAATGAGACTATCTCCAGCCGTGTGGGACTTGGATAGGTTATCCACTTCATTACCTTCTCGCTTGTCAACGAGTTAAGAGCTCTTAATGTCTAGACAAAGTCCATCTAAGCGAACGAGGAGAGCTTTATCAATTCTAGCGTCTCTAGGTATTTACCCTATACAATCTGACGATGCAATCCGTAGAAACGGAGTTAAAATGGAGTGTTCCCCAGAATATTCATGTACTCCAGCATCTTTTAGCGCTTATATGGCTCAATTTAAAACCCCCAGCCAATCAAAAGAAAATATAGCTCCAGATCATCATTCACCTCCAGAAGGATTTGTGTTTGATCCTGCACCAAACTTTCAGCTGTTTAGCCCTACACTCACCTACAGGAACAAAGATATCAATAACTCACTAACTTTCTCCCTACTATCAGCGAGGAAAAACCTATCTGAGGTTTGCATTTTATAAGATCCCTATCAGTGACTTTATGTAGTAATAGATTTCCTCTCGTACGTCTATTAGAACAGTCACGTTTGAATCACACGCACACACAGTTAGTTAGTATTAGTAATGTAATGATTATACAAAGAAGTATTTATAATACTGATTTAAAAAATTAATATACAGAAATCCGTTAGATAAAAGTTTGTTTGAGAGTAAATCAATTCTGAGAAAAGCTCGCCTTAATTTCACTCTGTAGAAAATCAGGACGAATGTCTTATGGAAGATCCATCTCCTTCCATTAAATGTTTTTCTTTTGTTAGATTAGGTCCTGTAGAATCTACATAAAATTAATAAATACTTCAACCTTGATCAACATTTTTAACTACAGACCTATAGATACTCTTACTTTTTTCCTGAGGAGAGTAAAAAGAAGAACAGGAATCTTCCCTTTAGTTCCCATGTATTGTCTCGATCTGGAAAAAATGTGTATTTATTACTTACTTGAACAAGTAAAGTAACTAAGCAGTGATTAATTATTTCAAATTACCTGGATTTTGGGAGTCAATGAACAGGACAACAACAATAACAACTTTGGTGAGTGAGAGGAAAAATGGCGGTCCTTCTTGCATTCCAATCTCCCAATTACTCCCACTGATACATTTACACAAAGCTAAGTCAATCAATCTAAAGAAGTCTTTGGATTGTGTAATTGTATTGTGGAAGAAGTCATGGCATTGTGTGATTGTATTGTGGAGAGGGAGCGAGAGAGAGTGTGTGTATGTAGCAGTGAGTATGATATGCATACACACACATTTATATGTGTACAAGTGTACATATAAAAGAAACATGTATATCATGCATGCTTATTTTGCATATGCAAGGGGGAGTTTGTATACACTTGCACATAAGAAAGAGTTTGTTTACACGTGCATATGAGTGAGAGTTTGTATACACGTGCACATGAGAGTTGGTTTTAACAAAAACTCCCGACTTTGAATTAAAACTCCCGGTAGCCACCCTCCCCCCTCAACCAATCAGAGCGTTTGTTGTGCCCCCCGTTACCTTGGGGATTAAGGTTGACTCCTACGAATGTTTTCTACCTACATTCCCCCAAGGTCCTGGAAACAAAGACAGTTCTAGCAACCTAATAAGGTTGAATCACTTCGGGGTTTTTTGGGTGTAAGATTTTGGATTGTTTTCAACCAAGTTCCCCCAATTCATTCCAATGCTTGTTTGACAAGTTGTCATGACTTTTTCTCTAAAAACTTGGGGGAAAACAATCCAAAATCTTACCCTCAAAAATCCCCGAAGTGATCTAACCTTATTAGGTTGCTAGAACTGTCTTTGTTTCCATGACCTTGCATTCCCCCTACTACTTATGCATCATTTATTGGATCCGAGTCTCCATTTGCCCCGCTTTTAGATCAGAAGCTTCAAATTGCTACACTGGACGAATCAAAACTCTCTACTTCTTCAATTGTCACCCTGCACCTGAATCAAAAGGTAAAATTTCTACGCCTTTGGATTCAGAGCCGCCTTCTTCTTTAACACCCAGTGACCAAAACGCAGATCATCGAGTTGAAACTGATTCACCAAAATATTTAGAGCAGTCTTGTTCCAACGTCAGTGCCATGAAGGTTGACCTGGAGCCAAAACCTGCTAACAGGAAGATATTTAAGCAATTGCAAGATACAAATGCAATTCAATTCATCCCACCAGGAGGAACCTTCAGAAGTATTACTCTTTCGATGACCTGTAATTTGGATTGCACTTTTACCATGATTCACATAATGCAAAAACTGAACCCAAGCAGCCAAGTACTTTCGACTACAACAACTACTTGATAGAGTACTTAATCTCATTGGCGTAGGACAATATGGAGCTGCAAAAGTGCAATGGTTGGAAAATGCTTTACTTCGAACAATTCCTACTTCCGAGTCGGTAAACTTAATAGGTATTTATAGGTAATAGGTAAGCTTTAGCGCCTTAAGCCCACATAATGCTTTACAAATTGCTAAAAAAATGTCTATTTGCAGGAGATGAACGTGATAACGCCCTGTATCCGCTTCTAAAAGCCATTAATGTGACTCGTAAGGCTCGGTGTGAAGACTGTGGAGTTAGCAAATTCCAAACTGACAATTTTGACAGCTTGTGGTTTAGAAATTGTGGGTCTGCAGTTACACAACTAAACGGTATGCAAAAGTCCTTTTTCAAGACAAAGTGTGACCTGTGTAGATTAAAGTTAAAAATGTCTCTGGAGATTCACGACTTGGATATGGTGATAATCCCAACAGGGATTATCCATATCCACCTGGGCACAAGGATTTATTGTGTAATTAAGTTCTTATTGTTGTATATGATTAAGGTACTACTTAGGTACGCATAGGCTATATAAACTACGTACGTATAAGAATAAAGCAGTCCGTTACGAACATCAGAGTAGGGCTCATCTAGGCTAGGATAAATAGTTATAGAATAGAATAGTTAATAAGTAGAATAGTGGATAGGAGAATGAATTGTGATTATTAACACAATTAGAATAAATTGGTATTACTATTATTATACAATTGGGATCCCACGCTGTGACTAAAACCAGATCGCTAATTCTGAATAAATTCTAAAAACTTAAAACCAAGTCCACCAAAATAAGCTTAAACTTAACATGGAGGTTCTACCGAGATGTCAAAGCAGCATGCCAGTCTAGGTAAGTATTTTCAACTTTGTTTTTTTTTTCTTTCTTTAAATATATGTACATTACAGGGCTGGGCAATTACTTGTAATTAGTGATTGTAATTTTAGTTGTAATTACGAAACCCAGTTATAGTAGAACATACAAGGTACGATGTCTAAAGAGTCTAAACTAAATATATATATATATAAAGACTCATTGTGAGTAAAAATATACAACTTACATATCTTAGGGAAACTAACATAACGTGTTCCAATCTATGGCATTATTGGAAATTATAAGTATCCTAATGATTCTTGAAAATATGACATGCTCCAACATCGTGTTAATGCCAATCGGAAAATAATTAATGAAAATAACTAACTAACTAACTAAAATACCACTTTCCATTAGGATTAACATTTTAAATTACAAGCGAGGGTATAACGAAACTCTTGTACGCTACATGAACTTTAAAAGCTCTGGCTAAGCACTTAGAAGATTAGGTTTTAGAAGACACGGCATAAGGAGAGACGATTCCTATTCTATTCCTATGTAGAAGGCCAAGTATAACAGGTGGTATTAAAATATCTTAGTGATATTAAAAACACGCCGTAAGAATTTAATTGGCTTCGGTAGAATGCACCTACCTAAACGTAAACGTAATTGGGCGTAAAATTGATATACTGTCCATTCACGAACGAAATATTCGGCGGGAATTCAAATAAACATGGAATGCCCATAAGAATTTGAATTCCCGCCGTATATTTCGTTCGTGAACGGACAGTATATATAACCAAGAAGAACATAGAGATAAAACGAACAAGACAATTAAGAGATGTCTTTGAGATCCACTACTTCGCAGTATTCACTATAGAACTTACGAATTATTAAGAACTAGAATGCATAAAGCGAATAATGAAAGAATCTTGTCCACAACATCTTGACCAATTAAATTTTATCTCCATCCTCTGTGGCCAGTAAATCCATCCAATATAAACGATATCTTAGTTATGAGCAAATATAAACTAATTAATCCTTTCACAGAAAATGTCTAACTTGCTAGCCCTGGTTGAACGAACATTGGAACACATATACACTTAAGCATACATAAAACATATACTCAAGATCTGTTCTTATCCCAAGACACTTTACATCAAAACTACAACCCTATCATATATTTGCAACAACATAAACTCTATAAAACTCATTTATAAATAACTCGAAAATTTTATGCATGGTTGAATTGAGTACTATAAACGAACAAAAGAACAATATACATACACTTGTAGACAGTAGTTGAGAACATCGCTATCCCTGAACCTTTCCTCTTAATTAATAAATAAAAAAAACATCTGGCGCACAACTAACTAGAACTTATTAATATATAAGGATAATTTACCAGCAACTCAACCAAATCCAAACTTCGTTCACACATATGCACTCTCATATGAACATCTAGACCCTTTCCACTCGATAAATTTTAACATTCGCCTCCCATTATAAACCAAGTAACTAGCCGAGTGAATTAATTAACAAGAAAAGCAAAGTAAATTTAATTAGAAAAAAACAGAAGAAAAAGGGGGGGATCACACATGAGTGACCAGACGACATACCTGAAAGTAACAAGGTAAGATTAAGCAAACTGATAAGAGACGCAAACAACCAATCCGTTCAATATATGATAGAGAATAAATTAAAATCAATGAGAGGATAGACCAGTTTTCCTAACAACCACTCAAAGTAAGAAACAAGACAGGAAGCCATAGATCAATGAATAGGCTCTTCAGTTAAGCAACTGTTATCACCGCACCCTACCAACCGCCGTCTTGATAAAGATAATCAACGTCAACCTTCCCGACGCACAGAAGAACAAACCACTGTACGAATTTATCATTGGGGATATTCTACGTCACAACAACAATTAGGTAAAAACAAAGTTTTGCTTGATTTAAAACGTTGTTTGATAGATAGAGAAACAGAAACAGTAACAAGGAAAGGAATTGAATTCGTAAAACCTACGAGTACTATCGCAATTTTACCGTACGAGTCTATCATCCCTTTCTCAATTTGCATCATAACGTAACAATATAAATTACAATTCATATTCATTTCTAGAAACAAATTTTGGAGGTACTCGTTGTGTACAATTTGATTTCAAATATCGATAGGGAAACTCAACCCTGAGCCACCTTATCAATCTTGTTGACAGATCATCAGGTCCAACGTATATTTCATAACAATTTATATATATAAAAGACTATTATAACTGATTTAGTAATAAAAGTAGAGACAATATAACCTTAGTAACATCACGAAGCGAACGTACTTATGAAAACAAAATAGGACATATTCAAGAACATACAATGGGATTACTGAAGTTCACGACGTATAAGAGTTGTCTTCCTTCATTAGAAACAAATTGCCTTAACTCCACTTGAAAGAACTTATCAGTTACATAACAACCCTTGTAATTATCTAAAATCAATAAGGGTTTATCTACTTGAAGAATCAGAGATGAAATCGGGCATTACCGAAGACTATCTTTAGAAAAATTTGTGAATATACGTTCTGATATTATGTCGTTAAAATATCCATAAATAGGAATTTCGAAGTACTAAGAATAGCAAAATGTCTAGGTCTAAAATAAAACTGTCTATAAAGTAAGGCGATCGGTTTATTTACAGATACTGAAGTCAGAAAAGGATATATAATAACTATAAGTTTTATTAAGTTGATAGTAGTAAAAAAGGATAATGTGTTCTAATATGACTATAATCAGGGTATTTACAGATAGGTCTCTATCTTCGCAAACGTTGCTTCGCAACATAACTCAATGTTAAGATCCCTATTCCCTAAGTTGCGAAGCGACGTTTGAGAAGATAGAGACCCATTCGTGAATACCCTTAATAATATGAAATAAATAGGTAGTATATACGTGATAAATAATTAATTACGATACATACATCAAGTGTAGAGCAAGATAATAAGTTTCACTGAATGGTAACATGAATCGAAGACTTTTTTAAAGTGAAAATAAGGTTCATACTGGGATAAACGATTTAAGCCGTCTTGCATCTTAAAATCAAATATGTTTTGAATATCCAACAGAATACACTGAACTAAATAGTTATTGCCACAGTGAAATAAAACTGTCAAAAAGAAGGACGAGCATAAGATATATCGTAGGTTTATGCAAAAGATAAAGTAAAACGACAGTCTGCAGAATAGGGTGCGACAGAAATTAGGTTCCGGCTGACGAGTCAAAGAACCAGCGACGGCTGATTGGTTAAGTCCGAGTAGATGAATGAATATAGTATAAATAGCGTTTTTGATGCGGATTTTATAGTGCTAAGATAAAATCCCTCGGCATTGTGGGAGGCCGTATACTCCTCCACAATTGGACAGAGAAATACTTTTTGAAATTTGAAATTAGGAAATTGTTCTTAGGGAGAGACGGGTCCCCTCACCCTTAGTAATACTATTGTAATCTTTCCAACCCAAGCACATACAGAAGGACTCGCGACCCTTCTCGTGTTTAGTAACATCTTGTTTAACTTATAACAAGGAAACGATTACTTCTCATTCGGAAGTCTAGATATAGCAACCCAAGAGAGGCAGGTGGATAAAGAAGCACCTGAGTAATTATTTAAGGAGTAGGAAAATTCCGAATGGAAATTAACCCGGCATAATTGAGGTCTCTCGTACGATTCAGTAGAAATAGAGGTCCCTCTTGTGTAAAATGATCCTATAAGCTGGCCCCTTATAGGACGGTACTCGGTGATGAAAATAATTGATGTTTGGCATTTATGCTTGAAACAATAAAAGATTAAACTGAGAAAGGTTACATCGGTCTACAGTACGTCTTACAGTCTGTGTCTACAGTATTCTACAGTACACAGATAGTGTTTTACAAAGTAAAGTTAAACACATAGCATTCATATAAAATAATATAAGAAATTAACCACAAAGGATACCGAGCGGTTTATGAATGCGCACACGTCTTCTTAGAAATGTAATATATATATATATATATACTTTATATATATATATTATAACTTTTTGTATGGGTTAGACGTAAGGAACCTTCTGTATGGGCAAGTTTTAAGCGATACATTACTTATCCATCCTCAACTTGTTATAGTGGTATCCGCATTTTCATTAAAATAGTAAATAGTAAATGAGATATTCAAACTTGTTATTATGGAAGAGGTGGTGGAAATCGGTCGAGTCTACAATATAGACTCCGACTCTAGTAGTAGTGTCTCGTCATATTCCACAGAGTGATTACGACGGATGTGAAGCACTCCTCCATACAACTGAGGTATCTTTAAATCAATCCCCCCTGAAGATGTTCTACAAAAGCGTCTCGACTCGAGACCAATCCTTAAATTGGCAAACGATCACTTTTTTCCTGAGCTTAATCTTACCATACATGAAAAAGCTTGTCTGTTCCCTTTGCGTAACTTTTTGATTCAAAAATAACAAAAGGGTGATTTCTTTATTTCCCACTAAAGTCTTCCTCTCAAATACCCCTGGCAATGGCTTCGCCATCCTCGATTACCCTGCACATACTCCTGGAATGGAAACAAAAATATATTACCTAAACGATAGATGCATAGGCGAGATTCCCACCTCATATATGGGACTCCAACACCAATACCACCCGCAGTATAGCAAAGTACTGCATGGAAATTAACAAGGAATGTATAGGAGCACTATCATGCTCCATAAAATTTATAAATCCTATCCGACAACTACCATCCTAGATCCATACGGTCGCTACATCGATTACTTATCCTCGGAGATATCCTATAAAAATACCGTGTGTCATTTGCCGCCAAAAAACCCGTTTATTTCTCCCTTTCTCACTAAAATTGTTAAAGAATTGTTTACCACCCCTTTGTAGTTCACCACATGTTTCACACTGTAAATCTCACCATTTCAAATTCAATTTCAATATGCAGGATTAACCTGTTTAAAACGGTGCTCTTAATGCTCTTAAAGAACCGGAAAAACAACCAGAAATACTTTCGACATTCATGTATGCTACTTATCACATTATAATCACTCTAATACATATCTATGAAATTCTTTTAAGCTATGAATCAGGATCCCTTCTAAATTGTTAGGCTTTCTAAAAAAATTTCTACACCCGAGGCACTTTCATGAAGCTCCTAAGTGATTGTCTTAGATAGCATAAACTAGTTTTACAATTACTCCTACATTTGCTCAAATTTTTCCTCCTTACCCAGACGTCGCCGGTAAAATTCTTGGTATCGGACTCACCACGATCATCATCTAACTTATTATCAATCGTCAAGGCCTTCGGGCTTTTGTTCTACCGAGAATTAATCGCGGTTGGCCTTTTACTTTAAATGTTGCGTCCATTTATAATCCAATAGAGATATACCACTTCTTGCCCACGGCACACACACACACATATTTAAACTCGTCTATCACTTACATCTCAATTTCAAGGGGTTTCTAGGACAGGGTAATATATCCCTCAAACTGAGTCTTATATTCCGGGTACCTTAACAGGCCCTTGCGCCTTGTTACCATTGACGTTCATCCAAGCCACGTAGACACCGACGCATGCTTGTCACCTCTTTGAACACATGGGCTAATTTTTACACCCTGATACACTAAAAATCCACACTAGAATTCTAATTTCCTTCAGACGAATCTTGTGAAATCCCCATTAAGGTGGGCCCATACATAATTTTCCTATGATATACTCTTTTTCTTCTACCCCTTTAGCAATCTAACATCTCTCACGTCCCGCCTCCGGTCACTACACAGAATCGCTTTGACCACCTAACGTTTGCTTGCATCAAGTAGGATTCCTAGCTCGACCTATACACTATGATCTGGTTCGTGTTAATGAACTCAGTTCTGAGAGAGAGTGGATTACTTCGTAGTCCCCTATATCACCTCCTTCACATGTTA
>Ga0194135_10003108_pt1 | contig 10111 bp, 11 predicted proteins | sample LitLau_LLRF_2013_FD_134024 | JGI IMG/M metagenome (GOLD analysis project Ga0194135, IMG submission 134024) | Freshwater sediment microbial communities in response to fracking from North America - Little Laurel Run_MetaG_LLRF_2013 (version 2) | ecosystem: Environmental > Aquatic > Freshwater >... | reverse complement strand
TGCTTTCAGAAAGACTGAGGTCCTCGCACTAGTCCCTAATGAGCTTCAAGTCGGGGCAGGTGAGGCCAAGGGGAAACACAGCATTGAACTCAAGGTAAACCCGATACCGATTTAAATTGGGGCATTATTGGGCATGCGCATGCTTACGGAAGAGCCAGTTAGCGAGACTAATTGAGTTTAATCGTTTTATTTAGTGGGACGTGGATGTATTGGAAGCATTATCACAGGTAAGTAACTGACCGTCGTTTCAATGACCATAGTACTTTAATAACGACTTAACTATAATTTGACTATTTACATAATTTTTTATTTGAATTCGGATTTCGCAGGGTTACAATGTCCACTACGGTGCTCGCTCAATTAAGCATGAAGTTGAGCGGCGCGTCATCAACCAGCTAGCTCTTGCTCATGAAATGAGGCAACTCACTCCACAGTCTACAATTTACATCACAGCCGAAGACAAGGAAGTTCCTGATTCAACAGTCATCAAATTAAAAATCAAGGCAAAAGGAGATAAGCTCGTGGATTTGGAACCTCCACTCAAGTTGAATGATAAACCATTCTTCTCCTTTTAAAAGTCGACCGTCGCCATTCTCCAAATCTCAGCACTCTCACCAGTGTCCTCATCTCGTCTCGGTGCCCTAAATTCCAAATTTCATAATTGTGATCCCTTTGTCCTATCATTAAATTTTTAGTTTTCGTCACTCACAGCTTCAGTGTTGCTGGCCCACTCGATTCTTTCCAACGACCATTCCTGGGACAAGCTTCGAGCATCACATGGCCTCAAGGTTAAAGTGGTCTGGAGTCGCTTGGAAGGCAAATCCAAACATTTCCCACTTGGAACGTGCTTGAGTCGTCGTAATTTCTTATCATGCTTCCACTGCTGGCGTTCCAGGGTGTTGCAGGCCATTATCCGGACCCCAATTTCAAATGAGGCATGGGCCGGAGCATGCCAATCAGGAGCATCTAGACAGACGGAGTCATCCGTAGCAATGTATCCGTCCGGTGTCATGATGAAGATTTGCTGTGGGTAGAGCTCAAGGATGCAAGTCTGGAGTTTGGCTTCCCCAAAGGGTTGACTGAAACCCTTGGCTTTTGGAGTCTCCAAGCACTTCCCAGTTTTACTATTCCGGATTTTCCCTACGAAGCGATCATGAGCAGGAAAAAAGTGGGACGGCCAGACATTGTTCAAGTACCACTCAAAGGAGTGACAATTGAGTTGCTGTCGAAGGAGTCGCCTCGACTCTACAGATTGGTTGGCGGCATGGCCTCCAACTTCCGGATGTATTTTAAAGAAAAAGTTTTTCCATTCGTCCATCCAAACGAGAGCAACACGAGCCAAGTTCGAGTGTAGCGTGTCACCGACTCCGCCCGGGAATGTATAGGGACTGGATTTTCGGAAAAGATGAGAAACGTGGGAGCAAGGAACGATTTCCAAAACGGCTCCACACATCCACCCCTGGAATCAAAAAGCCAATCAGTATCCGCAAGAAGAGGAGGAAGAAAATGGACTCACTCGGAATGAGATCTCAATGTTTTCACCACCCCAAATCTCCATTTGCTCATCATAGGAACCAAGTGCATAGAAGAATTTCTTCCGAATTGCAAATAAGCCTCCAGCCATCACTGGTGTTCTAGAAAAGAAAAGAAAATTAATGAAATCCCAAAAGCATTATTCTTAGGTTCGGTCTGGGTTGGCGATGGTTAGACATACGGAAAGGATTTCGTTGGATCCGGAATTCGTTGGGCAATGAGATTAGCGGGGAGAGAGAACCAGCGAAAATGAAGTTCCCAATTAATTCCACCTTGATGTAGCTCAAAGCTTCGGACGTATTGGAAGGTTTCGTCGTTTATAATGTCGATGATTGGACTCAGAATGGCATTCGGCTTCTCTTGGATCCGAGACAACAAGGGCTCCAACCAACCTTTGCAAAAGAAAATGGATCAGCGTCCCGCCATTCATTATGAGATAATATCTGTACCTTCTGTCGCTTCACAGTGTGAGTCCAAGAAAGTTAATACTTCACCCTCAGCCTCTTTTGCACCCACCAGTCTCGCTTTGATTAATCCAATACGTTTCTGAGATCGAATGATTTTGACGGGAATCGGAAGCGAGGCCACGTGAGAATCCAGTGGAGACATCAAGAACTCTGTCAGAGAACAAGAATTAACGCTTTGCTTGAGGACAAGGGAAGTCTTGGCAATCTTTTTTTTTAATTTAATTTTTAACAGTTGAACTTACTCCGTTCACTAGCATCATCAACCAGGATAACTTCCACCAACAGTTTGGAAGGTGAGCGATTGATGACGGAATGGAGTGTCCTCAAAAGTGTACTCCAGGCTTCGTTGTGGAAGACAATGATTACAGACGTGGTGGGAAGGGGATTGTTGTAGACCAAATTTCTGCATTCCTTCCTCCGGGCATCAGGAAGCGTCCGATTCAGTGGAATCCTGTCACTGGCCATCAAGTTGTAACGATTCACTTGAAACAATCGATTCATTTTGGGGGACTCAAAAGATGGGATCAGAACAGCCTCCCCATTCTGACCAGCCTTTGGATCTGGATTGTACATGTTGGCGTTCAGGATTTCTAAAAACATTCAAGTTCATCGTTTTACGGAATGATTAATATCTCAAAATGAAATGGATGTGAGACCTTCGGTTAGATTCTGGTCATGGATCCATGGAAGGTTGTTCCCTTGGTAGTAGCCAATCACAACATGGATGTCCCGAGGATGCTGGCCTATTCGACTCGAAGCCTTTCCATGGAGTAACCTAAAACATGGTGCGGGAGCCCCCCAATTCAAAACGAATTCCATTCAATTCAGTTCACCTTCAGAGAGGTCAAGTCTTGAATGTCACTGTACCGGTCCGTAGGACTTTGGAGCATTGAAGTCAGGCAGAAGATTCCCAGTGCAGAAAGGAGGAGGCACAGCAATATCCGGCGCTTCATCCGTGACGACATCCTCGATAGATCCACTTCCAGCGTATCTCAATGCAATCCACCAGTGACTAGTGACCAGTCGTCGAAATCTTTTTACTACCGAGAAGAGATAAAAGGAAACTGACGCTAACAAGACATTCGAAGCAGGGAGAGTTTCAATTTGAAAGAACCATTTTCGATATCCTTGAGGCTAATCCCGTCCGGGAATCATTTTACCAGTGTCAGAGCCCTTTCACCGCAACGAACATTGACGATTTGGGGGCTTCGAGGAAATGACTTTTTTCTTTTGTTGCAAGTCAGCCATGGCTGAATTGATTACGAACGAAGTGAGTAGGGATGTTAACGTGGTAGACTGCGGGGGATGGAAACAAATTGCAATTGCACCACACGGAGGGGCTAGGCTAAGCAATAACAAAAGAATTTGAACATCAGGCGAGTTCAGGTGAGTGGTGGGTTGATTTGTCTCGTTTTTGCTTATCAAATTCCCGAATCCATTGTTGCTTCTTCTGTTGATGAGATGAGATGACTGTGGCCAAGGTAAAAGCTTGCCTCTGGGCGTCGGCGTCAGGGCTCAAATTAATATTATCAGGAAATTCCCGAACGTGTAAAATATGGTTCAAGAACGCAAAAATTAGCATGTAGATATTTACAAGTTTCAGGTTACGGGCAGAGAGAATTCGTTCCAGTGAATTCAATTGGTTTTCAATATTTTTTAGTAAACCTTTTTTCATTGTTGTTGCTTTTCTTTCCAGCGTATCTTCACCCGAAGACGGTTGAAACTATAAAGTGCGGGAACAGATTTGAATTGCCGCTTTACAAAAAGCATGACAAAGTTTTTGTTTTGATGAAGTGCGTCGTTCGTGTAAACAATTAATTAATTGACTGAATGAATTAAAGATTCATTGATTTCACCACGGATTTCTCCGCTACTCCTTGGATTTACTCAATTCCAGCGAGACTGAGCATCGGGATAAGGTTAACCTTTGCCTCAGTTTCTTATTTCAGGAAAATGAGTTATGTCAAGTTATTTTCAAACCTTGCATCACCATCATTACGAGCTTCGTCGACGACTTGTGCCTTCCGCCCACTACACCATTTCGTTAAATCTACCTTGATCTTGCCTATATCAAAGGGTGGACTCAGGCTAAAGTGTGGAAATCCCCGATTCCAAAGTTCATCCCCATCTTCCATCGCTAGCGGAGATGGCTCCCCGGAAAAGAAATCCCTCTTCCAAAGGTTCAAGGCGATGTATAAAGATTACTGGTACGTCCTTGTCCCTGTCCACGTTGTTACATCGTTAGGGTGGATTGGTGGATTCTACTATACAGTCTCCAGGTAATTATTCAGTTAATTTGTTATGGATCCTCTTTTGTTAGGACCAACCAACTAGAAGTTTAATGATTGTTCTTTTCATAGTGGATTTGATTTGGGCTACTACATGAAGAAAACGGGGATGAGCGAGTCTTTTGTGGATAAAATTACTAAATCCGGAGCAGGAAATCTGGCAGTGGCTTATGCCCTTTACAAAATAGCTACTCCGGCAAGGTACACCGTTACTCTAGGTAAGGAGTCGGACAGATCAAATTGTAATGCTTACTACTATCATTTGTGACGGCAAAGAGTTATTTTTCGGAAAAATGTTTTGATGAATTTTGAATGTTCTTGAATTCTATTCCATGTTGTTTGTGTTCTCCATGAGACAGTAGTCGATAATTTCACTTAATTAACTTTAACTTAAGTTAATTGCGTTTCTCTCGCAGGTGGGACAACTATGGCCATAAACAGTCTCACAAAGTTAGGCTACATTCGTCCAGTCAAGGAAATCTACTCTGCCAACAAGCAGAAATTTCAAACTTTCCAGAAGAACTTGAATGAGAAGAGGAAAGCTGGAAAAGGATCACAGGATTCCTCATCATAGTAGTGAGCTCTACCTTAGAAACATCCAGCTTATGATTTTTCCAAGCTTAATTATTCTACTTTTTAGAAACTGCCTATCAGTTCACATGACTTCATTGCTTAGCTAAGAATTGGTCTAGTCTTGGTTTCCTTTCTCCTTTAGTTTGTTACACATAACGGATCAAGGGTTAAAATATAAATCACGATTTTCCTAAGATAAATTCGGTTGATGGTAACGTTGATCGATGGAGTTTTCTGGGTCAGTGCCTCCTCCCGTCATTATGATAAGACAACAGGAAAGGGTAGGCGATGAGGATGGGAATTTTTCTCCGCTTTTCTCCTTTCCAGGAAAAAAAATGATGAGATGATGATGCGTTTGAAATAAATTGGGGAGAGGTCTAAGAGGAAACATGGAAAGAAACATAGAGTTTCTCAGGAATGGTTTTTTTTATCTGATTTAATTCAGAGAGTTGAGTCGCGTGCCGTGGCCGCGATTGGATGTAATGGGGTTCCAGGGTTTTTCCTGATTGAGGGTATATAGGCAGTGGATGATGATTTGTAGGGTAAAGTTAGGAAGTAATTGGATTGGATTCAGAATTCAATGGAAAAAGGAAGGAAGCCTGCGTGCCTAGCCTGTAGGGTTCCTTGGGTGTGGTTTCTGAAAAAGAGCTTTTATAAAAAGGGATCCCAATGATAAAAGGACTTTTCATTTTCCACGGAGAGATAGACAGAGAGGGGCCCTTTCCTCTGTGGTTGTCAAGCATTGAGTGTTGGGAGGGTGAGCGAGCGGAATGGAAAAAGGGAGTGAGAGTGTTTTCAGTAGGTGAAGGTCAGGCAGGGTAAAGTCTCGTCTAAAGTCTTTAGAGGTGAAGAGGACCCTTCAAAATATCCCCGTGCTAAAGGGAGCCTCAGGGAACGAACCCTTCCTTCTCCCCATTCCTCAACCCTTAACTAGATTCCATTTCACGAGTTTCCAGCTTGTGCTGCGGCAGGAGGCTGGCAGGCGGAGCGTCACATTGACTGCATACTTGGATGATCTCTGGGAAGAGTTAGTTACTCTCCTGCTCTTGCTATGCTGGAAGTCTTGAATCGGAGATGACGAAGTCTGGAGTCGTTCCCTACAAGAGCAGTTTCAGCCTCCTCTTCATAATAACTGCAAGGGATTCAGGAAGATTGTTGGGGTGAAAAGGAAGGAGGAGGCTTTGTGTGAAGTGGAGAGCAAGCATACGCGGGTTTCCCTTTCATGTCACTTTACTACCACCACCTCAGTCTCCATCCAACTTAACTTGGTACTTTCTACACTTTTAGTTTCCATTCTCCAGTGAGAAGTTTCCTAATACAGAGTTCTTGTGTGGATTGATACAGGTTGAGTCCATCCCCGGAAGGAAGGAGGCACGGAGCAGGACACGGGCGGAAACCGGAAAAGTCTTTCTCACCACCACCTGGATTCTTTAAATCCCCTTCCTCAACGGACGCCTTCTTTCTATTCCAGCTGCTGCAAGAGAAGAATTGTTATGCAAAACTTTCGTTCCCACTTCCCTAGTGCAGTTGCAGTTTTGTACTGTTGATTCAACGACTCCAATTTTCCTTTGTAGCAATTTCTACAAGGACACTTGCCAAGGATTCATAAATTAGTGTGTGCTTTGGAAGTGGTCGGACTCAAATGATCTCTGAGTTATTGGCGTGAAGGATGCGGGAGAGGAGGCTGTGTTGTGGTGTTCCACGAAGGAAACGGAAAGTTTCCCCATCTGTCTCTGCTCCGCTTCATCTTATTCTCCAGGTTTGTCTTCTCTTCTGTCTTTTCTCCTTGCTTACAAATATACAGAAGTACTTATAAAGGTACGGGAGAGATCCTTTCATTTCCATATCTCGTTCTTCTTTGGGTGGAAACTTCATCCTAACAAAGGCCAAGCCAAGTTTTGATTGTTTTAGGAATTTAAGCCTGGGATCCTCTGAGGACGCTCTCCCTTTGTCCTCCTCCCCTTCCCATTGAAATTGAAGGCCTAGGCTCTTGGAGCTCACAGGTGTATTAGGTGTGGTATGCTGTACGCCTCGCCTCTCCTTGTGAAGAAGAGACATAAAAATCCTCAGCTCAATTGAGTTTTGCAAGGAGTTTAAATGAAGTGTGAGGTCTCTCTCGAGTTTAGCAAATAAAAGACAGGTTCGTAAAAGTTCGTGTCTGTAAATAAAGATTGGACAATGAGGAGAAGCCCACTTTCCTTTTCCATCACGTTTTTGCAATTTCAGAATTAAATTAAAATGTAAGCTCGGTGACTCCCTCCCCTGCGTAGAGTAAACAATTCCATTCAGTTTCTGTACAAAAAGTAAAAAGTTGATTGTGGATTAGAGATAAATTAAGCAAGCGCGTGTGTAACCCAATCCCTTTGGATGGAATAATCAGGAAAAGGGGGAAATGTGCGTAAGGATGATTGATGATACCGAGAGACGCGTCTCTTTTCCTATAACAAGGAACTTTTGACGATTAGATAAAATGATGGACAATGGGCCCAGGAGATTAATTGGAAGGAGATTGGGGTAGTAATTAAGCATGACAGAATGACTCTTGTATTTATATTCTCTCATTTATGATTCCTTTTGTTCCAGGCCCCAACGCCCGCTTCACATGAATGGAGAAAAGGGGGAGGGAACACTCAACTCTGTCAAATCTGCCACTTGACTTTGGATGGACAAGGACTACGCTGTCTACGATGTGGCCTCAGTGCTCATTCCCAGTGCGGTAGTTTCTATCCATCCCTGACGGGGTCTCCGGCCGAACGGAATCAGTACTCCTCCAGTCTCGGCACCACGACAACTGCTTCCGGGCGAAGCTCTTCAGTTCCACCATCCCGATTTGAGCCACGGATTAAAAAGTTACTCCACCTCTCAATCCCGGCTCCACCACCTCCAAGTACTGGAAGTGAGCAAAGTACCCGTCTCTCATCTGCTTCCACGCCACTACTTATTGTAAGTCTAATAACAAATTCTAAGAAAATTTATCTTATCTAATTAATTCGGAAAGGGTCAACCGCCAAGGTCCCACCGCCAAGTTATTGCCTGCCCTCTCATAAATTCAGTTTTTTTTTTATTAATGGTTCCATTGAAATGTGAGTTGTGAGTGACAGCTCATCGATCCTGTAGAATCTTTCTGCATTGAAATGCGGACAACGCTTCAAAATTGGTGACATCAGCATTTGGAATGGCGTGATGGATGATGTAGTTCACAAGACGAATTTGGTAGCGGTCTTATGAGGACACGGGACGATTCAATTTCAAGATTCATCGGCTCCGTTTCTCCGAACATTCCTTTATGGGTCCTCCTGTGAAATGAAGTCGTGGCCTCGTGGCTCGTGGGTCTCTCACTTTGAGTTGGAAGTGGAATTGGCGTTTCTTTCTTTTAATCTGGGAGAGAAAGATAAAATGAGAAAAGCAGAAATTAAAACTTATTTTCAGGAAAACCATCCAAACCTAATGATGCGAAGGAAAGGAAGGAAGGTTCCATGACTTAAGACTTTCAATTCCAATCAATGTGTCTTTCCACTCTTATCAGCATTTTTTCCTTCACTTCCGATGATGTGATGAGATGATGATGAGTTTCCCTGACTCATTCAAGTGAACCCCAAGAACTTTCAGAGTTCTACCAGATCTCCACTTTCCTATCACCAAGTTTCAGAGCGACTTATCAATAAGCAAACTCTTCTTTGCCCTTTGCTCCAACTGTGCCACAGTTGAGCCTACTTTAAGCCAAGTTAAGTATGGGTTAGAGTCAGAACAGGAAGAAGCGTGCGAAAGCATTTCAGCTCCAGCTCCAAGCGTCCTCCCCTCATCAGTATCGAATGGGAAGCATATGTTCTTTTGTTTATGCAGAACCACGTCAAAGACAACTGCGGCTTATCAACTCGTGTCTCGTCCATGCTCTCTTGACCCCGTTGACCTTTTCAATTATTGACTATGTACCACCGCAGGATCTTAGGGGGTTTAGAACCAGAACTTGTTAAGAAATTTGACCTCGTTTATCATGTGGAAGCTAATTTACTTTTTTCTTTTTTTTTTTGCTTTTAGGGCGGAGCTACCGAGACTGAGACCCCACCGCCGCGGTCTGACAGTAAAAGCCCTGAAACGACAAGAGCAACCCCTGGTATGGAATCCAATCCAAACTATGTTCATTTTTTAGAGGTTAGGACGCCACTTGGAGGCGTTTCCAGGAGTGCTTCCAATAAGTTTCCGGAGATAAGGCCCGCTTCCTCTCCAGATGGCCTTGGGCTTCCTGTCTCTTCCGTCTTCTCCTTCTTCATGCGCCCGTTGCCCCACTTGTAATCCTCTGGGGTCAATGTCTCTTCCATTTCCTCGTAAATTAAATCCCAATAATCTCCCTCTTTTGTTTTGACGAGTTCCTGCTCGTAGTGGGTGGATGCGTGGGTGCGTACGTTGGATTTGTATCTCTCTCATGGCTCGCCTTTCTAACGTTTTTTTCCGATTATTCCTGGCTGGATGTAATTCAAGTTTACTTGAGTCCTTCTTGGTTCTTCCACTACCACGTGGATTTTTTGCTTCCTGACGCCTACCCTTCTTCCTTGTTCGGAAGAAGGATCAGCGAGGCTGCCATGCGCCCCTTGAATAGGAATCACACTTTTATGAACTCTTGATGAAGTTCACTTCTTTTTACCCGGCTCGGCCCTATACTCCCTAAATCCTCGTTTCTCTCAAGTGATCTTCTGAGACCTCATCCTCCTCCGCGACTTTACAGATGAGCAGAAGAGGAAGAGACGGAAGCAGGGCCAGGGGTTTCCTTCTCTTCATCATCACTCCTTCGTAGGGATTTAAAAGCAAAGTCATTTGGAGGATAAAAATAGTTGCGTGTATTGTGTTGTCTTTGGGTTTTTAGGAGTGGAGGATCCTGGGTCCTCTCCGGAAAGTCTTCAGGAAGAATCTGCACCTCTCCGCAGACGGATCCATCAACATTCCCCACAGGGACAAACACCCTGTCACATAGACACTGGGAAATTGTTGAGGGAAGGGTCAGGTGGAGGTCAGACGTCTTCTGGGCTCATACCAGGAGGAAGAACCTTGCGTTACTTGGACGGACCAATCGACGGAGCTTTGTACGCACTAGTCAAACCCAAAGGACCCTCCTCTGCCGATTCCGGAATCTCAGTCACCGTAAGTCACTCATGAGTTATAGTCACTTAGTTGCTAAAACTCAATTTACGTTCGGTTATTAACAGACTTAATTAACTTCAACACAAATTTACGGGCGCAGTAGTTAAAGAAAAG
>Ga0194135_10003107_pt1 | contig 10111 bp, 14 predicted proteins | sample LitLau_LLRF_2013_FD_134024 | JGI IMG/M metagenome (GOLD analysis project Ga0194135, IMG submission 134024) | Freshwater sediment microbial communities in response to fracking from North America - Little Laurel Run_MetaG_LLRF_2013 (version 2) | ecosystem: Environmental > Aquatic > Freshwater >... | reverse complement strand
GCTGGTGCGCCAGTTGGGGTCTCACACAGCAACGGCTCATCTTTTCTTCCACACCTCGTGGGCATTTAAGGCGCGATGTTTCTTTTCCGCCCGCGTATTATTAACCTGCCTCCTCCCTTCCCCCTCTAGCCTAACTGCCTGAATTTCGCCTTCCACAACAGCAAACACACAAAACGGCAAGAAGGAAGGCTGGAAGCACAAGTCACATTTTTAGTCAGACAAGGAATCGAAAAAAGCATAAGGAAGCGGCAGCTAAGCTGATTATCAATTAAAAATCAATCAATTTACCTCAACGTCAACTAACACCCCTAGGTGAGTGACCAATTACATTATGGGTGCAGGAGGTGGTGGGAGTGAAGACATTCAATATTCTGAAAAATACTACGATGCCATATACGAGTACAGGTAATAATTTACTCTACATCTACTCTCTAAACACGTGCACAAGCACAAGACGGCACACCGACTTTGATAAAAAATTTTTTTAAATTTTATACTAACTTCTGTCATCCATTTTTTGTAGGCATGTTATTCTTCCCATTGACATTACAAAACTTGTCCCAAGGACCCATCTTCTCACGGAAAGCGAATGGAGAAACTTAGGAGTTCAACAAAGTCCTGGATGGGTTAACTACATGATGCATACTCCCGGTAATTACTTATTAAATCCTGCTCATATTAAAAGAAATTTAACCCTGGGATTTCAATGGGATTTTGTTTTTCTTGCAGAGCCTCATATTCTGCTTTTTCGCCGACGCCGTACCAAGTTGTAGGATATAGTTCAGTTTACTATAAGTGAGAAATTCAGATAAATAAAGAAATAATAAATGTTATACAGGACAGGAGTGCGTGTTGAGTCTTGCCAACTAATTGAATTCTGTGGATTCTCTTGCGGAAGGTACTAACTCCAGTAGCATATTTTGTTTAGCGTTTCGATCTGAAGAGCCAGGAACAGGCATGAATGGTGATGTAAATAAGTGCACCAACGATAATGTAGTTTTCCCTTTCCTTTGAGGCATTCATTTCCTCTTCCACTACCAATAGTCGCTGACTTAGACGAGTTATATGTTCTCTCACTTCCTCTAATTCTCCTTGAACTCCTTCGGCTTCATCATCCATTGTCACGGAAGCGTCCCTGTGACATGGCAGAAAACCCAAGCGGACAAGACATTAAGGATTAGTAGTTATTAACGTTAGTCAGAAGATATATTCTTTTACCTTGGAGCGAGTGATCCATTGAACCCTCCACTTGTGAATCCATTTGGAAGAGTGGACATGAAACGAGCTTGGTTATCTTCCACTATCAGTGTCTCGTCTTCCATTTCAATGTTTCTGCTAGGCTGATTATAGAGAGTAATTGACCGAGGAGGAGTCTAGAATTCAAGAGTGTCCAGTTGGTCCAAGTCAAAAATCAATCAGAACCAAATGACTATATGTACAGAATTGTAATGGAACTTACCAGAACCCTTACTTGCTCTGGGTCAGGTGGGTTTACAATGTTTTCTAACTGAAGTTCTCTCGGAAGAGCTGTTGTTCCAAGATGGTGATCCCGCCCTATAGCAAATCAAAGTTACTCATGTATTACGTATCACATTTGTATAACAAACCAACTCAACTCAACTCAACAAACTCAAAACCTCTGCGCGGTCGTGACACGGATACCGATGATATTAAAACGCTGTACGATAGGAAGAAGGAGAAATGGAGGAAATAAATAATAAAATGTTAAATGCGAACCTGTGAGTATTATTCTATCAGGAACTTGCATGGCTTTTGTATGAGTTGCACTGTATGACATTATGTGACCGTTATTCCGTGCGTGCACAAAAGGGATTGCGAGAAGGTGACCTTCTCCGTTGTCCGTAAGGACGTTTGGGTATTAGGTTTAATCGAGCCTAATTTAGACAATTAATTAATTTGATGTGATTGAAATTGATCCAATTTTCCAATTATTGCAACTAAAGTTTCTTTAAATTTGACCAAATGGAATCTCCCGCCTTTTCCACCTTTCTCCTTTCACACACAACCAAAACAAAACGAAATCTGTAACTTTCAAATTAGCTTAGCAGCTTAAGTGTACATAGAATGGATAGGACCGCCTGTCTAGCTTAATTAAGCTGCCTAAGCTTGCTTCTAACTGTTAAAGAAAAGAAAGGACTGGGTGTTTAATCATGGCATCATCTTAAACAACTTAACCGTAAACGACTTACAATAATTACTTGACGGCCGATTACAACAGTAAGTTTAGATTTTTTGTCCATTCTAATTAACTATTAGGTTTAAACGATTATTAACACTAATTTTCAATATATTTTATATTCAATAAATATCTACAATTTCAGGGACTCGTAAATGCCGTTAAAGTTACTCAAACGGACTAGTAAGCAGTACAATGTGGTATCTAAGTCCACGTTCGTTTTATCCGTCACGCTGCTTGACAATGGAATTATGGAGTGTACCCTCGATGCCGATAGCACTGGTAATCACTGTCTTCAAAATATTTCGCAACGCCTAGGCCTGCACCAGGTTAGTTGGGTAAACGAATTGGAAATTGGCCAGTGCATGCCGCTGAGTTCTGATATTTATTTCGTTATTTCAGCCAGAATTCTTTGGACTTCGGTACATCAGTCGAGGCGTTCCACCACGTCAGCGATGGATCGAGTTGGAACAACCGCTGAAGAAGCAGTTAGACAAATATGCCGAAGACTCACAACTGAGTCTTGGTGTAATGTTCTACGTCAGCGATGTCAATTTACTTCGGGATGAAATGGCGAGGTACGAAAGTTCAAGTTGATATTATTGTTTCCTTTCCCCCGATTGTTACTCATTTTAAAACTTTGTTTTAGATATCATTATTTTCTACAACTGAAGAGTGATGTGATTGAAAGTAAACTGAATTGCAGCATTGATCAAGCGATCTCCTTAGCTGCGTATAGTCTCCAAGCTGAATTTGGTGATTATGACCCTGAGCGACACACTGTGGACTATCTTCGAGATTTTGCCATTTTACCAAAAGTACGGTGTATAAACTACACTAAACCTCATATAAATGATGAAGGCAGGGAATAATATATTCTTATATTTCATATTCAAGGATTTAACGTCTGAGGAGAGCCCGGAAATCAATCTAGACGCCTTGTTTGATTCAGTTGCACGTCAGTACGGTAGTCTCGTCGGTACGAATTCCTTTTATGCCGTTGCATGTGGCTGGTCACGTGAATAACTTTAATTGATTCGGCATTTATTTAGGATTTCCCCCTCCGTTAGCTGAAATTTATTACATAATGGTGGCGCAGCAACTTGACGGATACGGACAGGAATGCTATCCAGCGAAAGACGACTCAGGAAATGATATTCTTATCTGTGTATCTTTGAATGGGCTAGTTATTCGTCGGAGAGACTGGACTCATATTGCAGCTTTTAGGTATAAACAGTATTAGTTAAAAAGAAGTCCAACGGCATTTTAGTACTTTAGCTACACGTATGCTCACATAATCGTTGCGTTAATATTTCAGATGGAGTAACATAAAATCGTTAATGGGCCATAAAAGGACTTTTGTACTAGAAAGTGCGCAATCGCAGCGTACTATGCAGTTTCATTTCAGTGATCCAGAAGTCGTAAAGTATGTTCGTAAAATCTGCATACTCCAAAGCACTTTCCAAAAGGAAAACCTCAAACTCGAGCAATGTAATGGGGAATCTCAGAAGCAAAACAGTAGCGTTAATTATTCGGCTCACGCTTCGAGCGTAACCGATTCGTTCGTGAGTTTCCAAAATGCTTCAGTATAAATGATAATGAGATCATCATTTGTTCATGGATGTAATGATAAGGTATTTTTCGCAGGACTGTGCATCACATTCAAGTTCGAATGCCAACCTCAGGGTGACACCGGATTCAACTGTCCCTTACTCCGCTCGGATTGGAAGTCAACACTCACTCAACAATAACTTTAACTTGGCTCAGAATGCGGCCAAGTCAAAGTCATCTACTGGTTTCAATTTACAGTTCTTTAATAACAGTTCTCTCCCATCTCCTCAGTATCGGCATCAAATGCTTCAACAACAGCCTCTGACTCATCACCACTTCCACCGATCACTCCAAGAGCTGTCTGGCCCCGACCCGCAGTATGGGAGACCACTAACGCCGATGATGCCTGATTTGGGTGCAGGTGTTCCGATGAATCATTCATTGAGTCTCAATCCCAATGGAACACAAAACTGTGATGTCCAAGCACTGCTCCCGTCCTATCGTCCAGCCCCAGATTACGACACGGCTGTTCAGTTAAAGTACGGCTGCCACCCACAACAGCAACATTCGCCCTCAATAATTGGTACTTCCAATGGAGAAACACGTAACTTGGTTCAACTTTATTACGACACGCAGAACGAGGAGGTTTGTGTTCACTTAAATCTTTCCCCAAAATTATTTACTTACTGCCACTTATCAGTTCAGTTCCAGCAATAATTTACTTGCTTTTCCCTTTTCCTATCTCTTGTAGGAAGAACCAATTTATCAGAATGAAATTGTTTCAAAAATTCACTCTATTGAATTACGGGATTCACGAGAGGCTCAACAGAAACGGTAATTTGGGAATTCGGATTCTACGCTTGCTTGGATTAAAAGTATATAAATTGTTATTCTTTATTTCTTTGATAATTAAGAACTCCTACTCCGGAAGTAACTGGGCAGAAATGTCAGCAGGAACCGGGAGCTTCTGCCGATGTTTCTCATTTGTCGTACATGTATAAACCGCCACCACCTTATCCTGGGGCATCGGGAAGTATCACCAGTCCAAGCACATCCGTCACAAAACCTCGTTCAAGTTTCAATACTCATGCTGAGGTTCTGAAGCAGATAAGCTCCGATCTCAACAATCGTTCCACCGAGTTACCAAACTCACTTGGTCACAATCCTTTGGTATCAAGTTCTGGAACTTCCAAGAGCAATGTTTGCCTGAAAGATAACTTCGGATCTACAAGTATTATCAAAGAACTAACAAAGTCAATGGGAGCTCAAGTGACGACGACGAGAGGGATTGATCCAGCCGAAAATGAAGCTTGGCGAACGGTACGCTAACTTGCTCTTAAGCCCAACATCATTTATTTTTTTTACTCACTCCTTGACACCTGTTTGCTAGGATGCTACACAGAATGCTTACTCTACTGAGGAGCTGGCGTTACAAGGCGACTCCCTTGGGTCAACAGAGCTTCCATTCTTTCGGAGACCTATCGACTCGAACATTATGAAGGAATTCCTGGGAATTCAGAAAGCCAAAGTCAACCCAAATTTTACTACAGGAATGAAGAGGGAGAACGCGAAGAGAAATCGGACCCCATGCGTCTTACCATATGAAGACAATTCTATTCGTCTTTCACCGTCTAGGCAAAATCCAGATGGCTATATCAACGCCTCGCCCATTTCCGTAAGTAGAACCCGTAATTACCTTAATATCTTTCTTGGATATCTTTCTCTTTCTTTCAATGAAATCATTTTTCACCTGGACAGGTTGAACTCGGCGATAGAGCATGGAAGTATAGCGTTGGACAAATCCCGCTCTCAGGAAACGGTCCCACCGCTCTTTGGCAAATGATTTGGGAGACAGAGAGTAAAATCGTTGTGTCGTTAGAAAGGGACTCTTCCGCTCCATTCTACCCATCCGAGAATTGTCCCACTATCACCTTTGGAGATTTTCAATTGACAGATTCTAAGAGTCAGCGCTCAACGGCCAAGGCATCGATTGCCAGCGAACTCATTCTCACTTTCCTTCCGAAGAAGAAGCAGCGACGTGTTTGGGTGTTACCGTACGACGAAGAATGGAAGGATGATGTCCCGATAGACACGGAACACTTCCTATGTAAGTTCAGTACTATTTTCCTTTTTTTTTTCAAGAATGAAAGTATATTTGAAAGTTTTTTAAAGGTTTCCTAGAAGAGGTTAATTCTGTTCAACGGAAAGTGAGTGAAGATCTAAGTCCACTGACAGTCTTGTGTGGAACCGGGGCAGGAAGGTGAGTATGAAAGCTGTGCATTCTTTATCGTTAAAAATTAAGCTTTGTCAATCGGAATCTCTCTTTTTTCCAGAAGCGGTGTGTTTGTCCTTTCAGATCTTCTCCTGCACGCTGCGGATGCAGGACATGTAAGTCTATCTCTATCAACCTTTCTGTTTTCACTACCGGTTACATTGTATTCATTTCCACAGAAAATCCATTGTGACAACATTTTGAGCGAACTAAGAACAAAACGAATGCTCCTCGTTACGCATCCCCAACAATATACCTTCGTTTTAGATACTCTAGCCAAATATTTGGCACAATCTCGGCTGATATGAACAAGTGCTCCTTCGATCCTTCAAACCTTCCTAATCGAACAGAAAATGCATCTTTAGTTCTTCTTTTTCTGTTAGCTGTTTGGATACGATGGATTCCGAGTTGACTACCACCCCACCCGTTCACTGGTTCCTCACCGACTCCCAGCTAATTTTCTTGTGACATCTTTTAAAATATTTCTAAAATCTCTTTATTATTACTTTTTTTATCAGATCTCTTAATTTCAAAATAACTTTTATCCCGACCGGAACATTCGACACGGAACCGGTATGGTAGCTCCTAAAATTATGTAATTTATGTTTTAAAGTCGTAGCATGTTTTATTTATCTTGGACAATCAAAGTGCCTTGTGGTTTTACAATAATAAAGATTTTAAATGATTTTGTAACATAAACTCACTAGTTGACGTTGAGGGGACACGTAGAAGTATATCAAAAACGCTAGGGACTAGAAACCGTGTTGTTGCTTTAGCTGTTCTTCTTTGCACGGATCGCTTTCTTTCCTTCCTCCTTCTTACTCCCCCCACCAAAGAACGACGTGAGCATCTAATATGGGTTCGATTGGCGTTAGACGTGGACGTAACAATGTAAATTTCGTCTTTTGTTTAATTTTCTTACCTCTGACATCTCCGGCATTTCATATTTCGGCATGGTGACTGATTCCATTTCACGTCTAGTCTCTGGATCAGACATCATTTTTGGAAGTATTACAATGAGAACGAGCGGGAGTATCATCATTAGGACCTACGGTTTACAAAACTTATTCATAGATTATATTATTCAATTCAAATTATTCTAAGGTAGAGAAAAGTTTCGGATTTCATTTCTTTAATGAATGAGTGACTTACCATTGGGCTAAAGAGGACCTAAAACATTCAAAAACGTCAATTTTAAATATGCTTACTACCGAGTAGAGTACCCCAATTCTAGAGCATGCCTCCCCATTTCAAAGGTAGTAATGGAAATGGTAATTAATAATGGCGTTGTAGCTTACGTCTGTGATTCTCCACTGTTCTCTCGGTTGAAAGTATCTGTATGGTCCCAAGGGTGCAAGACGAAGAGGGTAGGTGACATGCGTTACTTGATTGGGCTGGAGGTGGTTGAGACGTCGAGCTCGAATCTTCCCTTTCGACGTGATGTCCACTCGTGCAGAATCAAACTGGAAATTAGGATGGACGACTTCTACCACGTGAGATCCGGAAGGAATCCCAGTGAGAGAAAATGTACCGTCATTCCGTAAGGAGGAAATGTGTTCGCCCCCATTTACGATCACTTCTACGAGAGTAAACCAGTCGCTCGATGGCTTCTTGTCGGGAGACGTCACTTTTCCTTCAATTGTGTACCAATCTTCTTCAATAGACGACGTGCTCCCTTCTCCGCGTGACCCACTCACTAAAAGTAGAATAGCTAGCAGACATGTTGGCAATTTTCTGAAGTATTGCATTGTACAATTACTGCCTGGAAAGAGGAAAAATTTTATTTAAAAAATACGAAAATTTGGGTGGGTGCTAGCACAATGATGAATGGAATGAATTAAGGTTTCGTTTAGTTACTTTACTGCCCGCCGCCGACGGCTTGCTTGCAAGGGATAATTTCCTGTTGAGTAGATTTTCTTGAAATCCAGTTCTTGTTCCAAGTTCAATTAATCCAACCTTAGTTAAATGGAATACGCAAAGTCGATCCACAACCACAACACGAATACAATAAATCGATTAATTTTATAAGCGACAAAAATAATTGAATTTAGTAATTCCAAATTCCCGCGCTCTAGTCTCGCAATGATAACAATGATAAGAAAAACGACGCAGCATCTTTGCGTCTTTCGTATCTTGGTTGGAAGAAATCAAGGATGGTACGAAATCCTTGATTAATTTATTATAGTTAATTGAATTAGTTGTATAAATTAAGTTGATTTAGCACTGAAGGGATTTTTGCAAGTCAGAGAGATCTACCATCTTCGTATCGGGTTTCTTTTCCTGACTTCGCTTCTTCTGCATTGCAAATACTTGTCTAGGAATAAACCTTCCTTCGTGATGTCCGAAACTGATGTGGGTAGACTTCTTCGCCATTCCAGTTTCTTTGCTACTTGTTTCGCCCACCACCCGAGGAATCTCTTGTGCGGACTCCTCTTTAGCCTCTCCTGTCGCCTTGATCATGAGATTCTGTCGTGGAGTTTGCTTTTCCACGGTGAATGCCTCCACGGCAATTACTTTTGAGTCAGACACAGTCTGTAGATACCTCTTTAAAAATGGATGCTCGGTAAGGCAATGAACTCTTCTTTCCTCGGGGTTAATGGAGCGATGGGTACAGGTCTCAATCAAACATAAAAACTGAAAAGAAAGATATCTTGAACGACCAGCACTCCTACTAAAACTCAGTTGAGACTTCTGGGGAAATGAATGATACTTACCATGGGTTTCTTCAGGGATAAAATAGCAAAGTAGGAATCATGCTTTTCCATCAAATGCAAATCCAAGAGATGTCGTGATTTGAGGTAGCGCTTACACTCTGTACAAACGTTCCTGTGTCTGGCATTGTAGTGAACGTCGTGCTCTGCAACAGACTTGAATTCTTCTTGACATCCTGGTCCTTGACACGGGTAAATTAACTTCACAGCTCTACAAACACGCAAGAATTAGTTTATAAACAGCAATTGGAAAGACAAAGGATGTGCTTCATGGTTTCAACCGTTTTATACCCAATCTTTCTTATTATCTTCTCATCTGAATAATCCACCGTCATTTCAACTTCCTTTTCTTCGATTTCTGCAAGGCATTCTCGTTCCAGAGTATGTCGAGGATCCATACCATCGTCTATGCCAATGCTCTTCCGAAGCTCTTGCTTTATGGGCATCGAAACAGAAACGGTGTCGTCTCGCGTGGTGCTTAATTGCCATTCGTCTGATTGTCCATCTGATGGTGACAATGTCCTCATTTTTTTCTTTGGAGTGGAACTGGCAATAGAACAAAACTCTTCGTATGGATTCCAGTTATCATCGGTATCCCCATCTCGTTTACGATTGCTGTGGTCGTGGTACGGACTTCCTTTATCTTGATCGTTGTCCATGTCCTCCTCCTTCTCCATCTTGACCTTTCCAATTCCAAAAAAAAAATTAAATTAACAAACCTAATCTCCTGCGTCGACTCCGTCTTTCTATAAGTGAAGCGAAAGCTCGGCTTACCTTTACTTAGATATTTCCAGAACGAACGAGGATACTCAAAATTAATTGAATTGTTCTCAGACGAAACGACAAGCCGCTTAACAGCGCTGCTCTTCGCTCTTCCAGCTCAACAACCAACCAGACCACAACGACAAACAATAATTTTTGTCTTTTTAGCCGCCGTGTGCATTCAAATTCTTCAATACATTCCCGAAGATTCGTGAAAATAGCACCACACGATAGAATGGTCCGAAAGGTTAGACAACACACAGGTTAAAACCGAGCAAGTGATTCCAACTAATTAATAAAGCTCAACGATAGCCGCTGAGCAACACACAAAAAGAAAAGTTTCTAAAGAAAATTCCATTAATTGCTTTATTATTGGGGTTTAAGGTTAAAATAATTACTGAAGGAGTGCGCTCCAATTCGAACGAAAATATTTTTGACAAGTTTGGGTATGATAATGATATGAGCGAGCTCGAAAATCAACTATAATTTCTTCCCGTAAACCTAAAGCAAGTAAGCATTTTTTAAAATTTGAGTTTTAGGTTTATGGGTGTCGAGTAATGGGAACGAGCCATGCAAACCGCTCTGAAGTTTCGGGGAAAAAAAAGCAAACGTTTACTT
>Ga0194135_10003106_pt1 | contig 10112 bp, 7 predicted proteins | sample LitLau_LLRF_2013_FD_134024 | JGI IMG/M metagenome (GOLD analysis project Ga0194135, IMG submission 134024) | Freshwater sediment microbial communities in response to fracking from North America - Little Laurel Run_MetaG_LLRF_2013 (version 2) | ecosystem: Environmental > Aquatic > Freshwater >... | reverse complement strand
TAATTTCCCATGATACCACCAATGTGAAGGATTTTAAATAATGCCCCGATAATTACTACACTCGCTCCCCATGATATTGCTACGTGTAACAAATCAAATTTCTTTTTTGCTGCCATATTATACTAGAATAGATGTTGTTTTAAAATTTTATAATTGAAATTGGAACGACTTAATTTTTGAAATGAATATCAGTACCCGCATAAGAAGAGACGCATCTGAATCCGATATAGGATCTTGCCTGGTCCTGGTATTCGTAAGTACTTACTGCATTCTGAAGGAAGAAACCTATATCTTTCCACGAGCCACCTTTAACTACCTTACGTTTAAGATATTTACTATCCGAAGGTTTGGCTACATAAGTGAAGTTCGGGTTAAAATCCAGCAATAGTGGTGCAGCCGAATTGTTATAGGCTGTTACTGTCCATTCTGAAACATTACCCGCCATATTATACAAACCATAATCATTTGGAAAATAAGATTTCACATTGACTGTATACAATCCTCCGTCATCGGCATAATTACCTCTGCCTACTTTAAAGTTAGCCTGCATACATCCTTTGGCATTTCTTATATAAGGACCACCCCAGGGATATTTAGTTTTCACCTTACCACCTCTTGCAGCATATTCAAACTCTGCATCTGTTGGTAATCTATACTCAGGACGGGAACTCAAAGGAATTTTTCTTGAGGCAGCAACCGGTTCATACAAACGGGTACGCCATACACAAAAAGCATTTGCCTGCTCCCAGGTCACACCAACAACAGGGTAATTATCGTAAGAAGGGTGGTTGAAATAAGATTTCACCATCGGATCATTCTGAGTATAAGAATAATCTAATTTCCAGACCATAGTATCCGGATAAACATTGATAGAAGGAAACTGATTAGGGTTATTCGGATCAGGTGAATCCACATAACTTTCAATAAAATCTTTACGCTTTTTATTCGGATCTTTCCTTCCGGCTTCTGCCAGGTCAAGATTTACAATACTATAAGAATATCTTAGTTTTCTGATATCAAGCTCATTACGTCCGGGCAACGCATCATCACCTGTATAGTACATGTCTTTGAACTTAGCGCTCAATCCACCTTTTTTATCATTCCAGAGTACGGAGCCATTACCAACCTTTTTCCAGTCAATATTCTTCTGTGAAGAAAGCGATGCTCCTCCGGGAGTAGTTTTAGCGTTGATAAAATATGCAGGGGCTCCTGCGGGACCAACAGATGTTAAAGCAACCGAGTCTCTCACCCAATTGACAAACTGTCTGTATTTAGCATTGGTCATCTCAGTTTCATCCATATAGAAGGCACTGAATGAGGTCATTTTGCTAGGAGAAGTCTGGGAGTTATTGATATCCTCATCAGACATGCCGATCAGCGTTTTTCCCTGAGGTATATAAACCATCCCTCTCGGCATTTTTTTGTTATTGAATTTTTTATTATAAGCACCAACAAGCTCACCTTGCCCACCTTTTCCGCAGCTCGTAAACAATGCCGTAACTAATATAAAACCCAGTGTGTAAATTTTCCTCATAAGCCCTAGAGCAATTTTACAACAATTTTATCAATTATGATTGATATAAACAATTATTATGAGATAAAAATATGTCTTAAAAGCAAAAAAAGCAAGATGTTAACGATTCCGTAACATCTTGCTTTTCAGTTTTAAAATTTTCTGGGCCCGCAGCATATTCCCCAATGTGGGAAAATATATCAACAACTCTTTATTATTTGTTCGATTTCTTAATATAATTTTCGATGGCCATAATCATCGATGGCGACTCCGGTGAAGGGGCTGCAATATCAACGATCAGGTTATTATCCATTACTGCTTTATGCGTATTCACTCCAAACGCCGCAATACGCGTATTATTTTGCTGGAAGTTAGAAAAATTTGTATAAAGCGACTGAATACTTGAAGGGCTGAAAAAAGCGATCATATCATAAGTCACTTCAGCAAGATCAGAAAGATCACTTACCACTGTCTTAAATAAGACCGCCGGAGTCAGATCATACCCATTTTTCAACAGGAAATTCATTGTGTCTTCGGTAGCTACATCAGAACATGGATACAGGAATTTCTCTCCTGCATGTTTCTTCAATACTTCAGCTAAATCAGCAGCCGTCTGCTTACCAAAGAAAATTTTGCGTTTCCTGTACTGAATGTACTTCTGCAGATAAAGTGCAGTGGACTCCGAAATACAAAAATACTTCAGGTCTGCTGGTACTTCATACCGCATTTCTTCGCAAATTCTAAAAAAATGATCCACTGCATTCCTGCTTGTAAAAACTACAGCAGTGTAATCAACTAATGCGATTTTATCTTTTCTAAAATCTCTGGCTGGAATACCCTCCACATGAATGAAAGACCTGAAATCAACTTTTAAGTTATATTTCTTAGCCAAATCAAAGTATGGAGATTTCTCTGTTTCCGGTTTCGGCAAAGTTATCAGTATACTTTTTACTTTACGCAACCTATCTTCTGTTCTTTCTTGCATTTTACCTAATTACAGCTCTAATCCTACGGCCTTGATTAATATCAAAATAGGACATATTTCGAGGGCACAAAAGTACATAAATAAATAGAATTTTGAAAACCGATAATGAGATAAAATATTTATTCCTGCTCTTATAAATTGAAACGTGAAGATAACAGCCAGCAAAATAAATGAGATAACTATATAATATATACCATATTTCATTGGTGATAATGCAAAAGCTACGACCAGCGGAATAAATATTAAAGAGATGTTAAAATAACTCAAATATAATATAGAAACGTACTCGTGGATAGGTTTTTGGATGTTAAACAGATGACCGAGCACCCGCAGCAACAAAATTTTGGTCGCATATAAGACAACAATCAGGATGGAAACACTGACAAAAAAACGGAAACCCTGGTGCACATAAGCAAGCTGGTAATATTGCGCAACCAGATAAAAAAACATCCCGATTGTAAATCCGAATTGTATAAATAAGAACAAAAATGGCCAGGAACTGAACACATTATCTTCTTTATTCAGGTTATTTAACCCTCGATTACTGTAAAAAGACTGCACGATACTCTGTAATTGCTTCGAAAAAGAGATCCTTAATACTGCAAAAACGACCAGAAGCAACACGATAAAAGCAAGCACCCAGGTCTTTCCTTTATGCAGGGGATTACCTGTTCTGAAACGGCTGACTTTTTTTAATTTGCTGTATTTTTTAAACCAGGCATCCAGATCCAGTTTCTCAAAAACGTTAGCTTTTACGATACTGTCTATTAACATGTGTTTATTGATCAGTGAATCCGGGAGAATCCAGGTATGGGTCATGATAGAATCTGTCACAAATTTCTGGCGCACAAGAAATGCAGAATCTCTGACTATTCTGGGCTTATAAGCCCAGCGTTTTACAGTAGAATCTCTGGCAGCCGGCAGATTCTGCGCATTCGCCTTCCCAAAGCCTGCAATGCACAGCAGGAAAAAAGTCACCAAAAAGTATTTATACATTGAATTGTAAAAGTAACGGGATTATTCCTTTGTGCAAATTTAAGCTATTATTATTTCATAATTAACACAAATACAAAGGAAACCTACCGGACGAGTGCGTCATACAATACTTCTACAGGATGCAGCGCCTTTCTTGCGGTACCATCCTTGATCTGATGCCTGCAGCTTGTACCTGTGGCAGCAATAATAACTTCTTCGGCTTGTTTCCTGACAGCTGGCAATAAAACCAGTTCCCCGATTTGCATGGATAACTCATAGTGTTCCTTTTCATAACCAAAAGAACCAGCCATCCCACAACAACCCGACGGGATGACCTCAACGCTGTAGTTTTCAGGAAAAGAAAGGATCTGCTCTGAGAATTTCAACGCTGACCATGCTTTTTGCTGACAATGCCCGTGTAACTTAATCTCTTTACTTTCCAAAGTGAATTGTTCTCTCGTAATATTCCCGTTTTTGATTTCCCTTGCAATAAATTCATCTATTAACAGTGCATTTTTTGCCAGTTTTTGTGCAGAATCAAGCTGGGGCTCATCAACCAGGTCTACATATTCATCTCTGAAACTCAGTATCGCAGATGGCTCTATCCCAATCAAAGGCGTCTGTTCTGTGATCAGTGGATCCAGTAGAAAAACATTATACTGTGCTATTTTTTTTGCTTTATGCAATAATCCTTTAGACAACCATGTTCTTCCGCTCTCCATATGTTGAGGAATAATGACCTGATAGCCTAAATGTTCAAGTAACAAAATCGCCTTAATACCAATTTCTGTATCCAGGTAATCTGTAAATTCATCACAAAAGAAGTATACAACTTTAGGCCCGGCACTTTTTATATTTTCAGGTTTTGGCCTTTTATAAAACCATTTCCTCAGGGTTGTGTGATATAAATTGGGCAGAGAACGTGCCCCGGCAAAACCACAAAGCCGTTTAATTAGCGGACTAATCCGCTTATCGTTCATCATCCGGTTATAAAGCCCCGGAGCAACCGCAGCTATCCGGTTTAACAGACTAAAACTGGCAATAATCCTTGTTCTTAATGGAACTCCATTAGCCTCATAATATCCTTGCAGGAATTCAGCTTTGAGTTTAGCCATGTCTACATTTGAAGGGCACTCAGACTTACAACCTTTACAGCTTAAACACAGATCCATAACCTCCTTGATCTCCTGATGATCAAAGCGATTGTCCTTACCAGAATGGGTAAGCATTTCACGTAATATATTCGCCCTGGCCCTGGTGGTATCCTTTTCATTCCTGGTTGCCATAAATGAGGGACACATAGTTCCACCCGCCAGATGAGACTTCCGGCAATCGCCCGAACCATTACATTGTTCGACATGCTGCAGGATATTCTGTCCGGGATAACGGAATACCGTTTTAACTGGAGCGACTTTCTGCCCCGGCTCATAACGCAACATACTATCCATCGGGGGAGTATCTGTGATCTTTCCGGGGTTAAAAATATGTTTCGGGTCCCAGGCAGCTTTGACCTCCCTGAGTAAGCCATAATTATGTTTCCCGATCATCTGCTCAATGAACTCTCCTCTTAACCTGCCATCCCCATGTTCTCCACTTAACGAACCCTTATACTTCTTAACCAGAGTAGCTATCTCTTCGGCAATCACCCTGAACATCCTGTTCCCTTCTGCCGTTTTCAGATTGAGGATTGGCCTCAGATGAATTTCTCCAGTACCAGCATGCGCGTAATGGACCGAGAACAAACCATGTTTCTCCAGTATTTCGTTGAAATCTCTCAGATATGCCGGCAGGTCATTCACATCGACAGCAGTATCTTCAATGACAGCTACAGCCTTTTCATCGCCTGGCAGATTACTTAATAAGCCCAGGCCAGCTTTTCTAAGAGCCCATATTTTCGACATATCGTTCCCAAATAACAAAGGAAAATGATACCCTAATCCTATCGCGCGCATTTCGGCCTCTACCTCAGCGGCTTTTGCGATAATATCCGCCCTGTCTTTCCCTGCATATTCAACAACCAGCACAGCAGCCGGATCACCCTCGACAAAAAAGCGGTTCTGAAGATGCTCAATATGACCTTTAGTACACTCCAGAATATAATGATCAATCAGCTCGCTTACCCTCGGCTTATGCTTTAAAGCTATCAGGTTAGCCCTGACAGCCTCATCGATAGAATTAAAATGTATGCAAAGTAAGGCTGTTTCCTCCTGGAGCAAAGGCTCCAGATTTAACTTAATTTCAGTAATAAAGGCTAATGTTCCCTCAGATCCCGCAATGAGTTTACAGAAATTAAAATCCTCCTCCCCTGCAGTAAAGGTAGCAGTCTCCAGCAATAAATCAATTGCATATCCTGTATTTCGTCTTAAAATACTTTTAACCGGAAACTCCTCCCGGATAGAAACCTGGTTTTCATAATTACCGAGTAACCCCCTGATACTACGGTAAACTGCCGCTTCGAGTGTATCTCCGGAACATTTATCAATAAAAGCCTCAAAATTCAGCGATTTAAAATCTGCCTCGGTACCATCACTCAGCAGGGCTTTAATTTCAAGCGTATGCTCTCTGGTACTTCCGTATATCAATGAATTTGATCCGCACGAATTATTACCGACCATTCCCCCGATCATGGCCCGGTTAGCCGTTGAGGTTTCCGGGCCAAAGAAAAGACCATAGGGCTTTAAATACTGGTTCAGCTCATCACGAACCACTCCTGGCTGCACCCTTACCCAGCGTTCTTCCTGGTTAAGTTCCAGGATCTGGTTAAAATGTTTGGATACATCCACCACAATTCCTTTGCCGACTACCTGACCTGCCAGTGAAGTACCAGCTGTACGGGGAATCAATGAGCTTCCTTCCCTGTCTGCAAACAAAATTAATTCCTTCAGATCACTGACCGTATGAGGGATGGCCACAGCCATTGGCAGTTCTCTGTAAGCTGAAGCATCAGTAGCATACAGAATACGTGTCTGATCATCGGTAAAAAGATTGCCCTGCAACAAAGCAGACAGTTCCCGGAGTTTAGATTTCATAAATTGGGTAAGCTTATCATTATTTGTCTAAAGATCAAACCTGATCCCTTGTGCCAGTGGTAATACTGCGCCATAGTTTATCGTACAGGTTTGTCTGCGCATATAGGCTTTCCAGGCATCAGATCCGCTTTCTCTGCCACCGCCTGTTTCTTTCTCACCACCAAATGCACCTCCGATTTCGGCACCTGATGTCCCTATATTTACATTGGCAATTCCACAGTCAGAGCCCTGTGCAGATAAAAACAATTCTGCTTCACGCATATTTAAAGTCATGATGGATGAAGAAAGACCCTGCGGAACATCATTCTGCATTGCAATAGCATCAGCCATTTCAGTATACTTCATCACATATAAAATGGGTGCAAAAGTCTCGTGCTGCACAATTGGGAAAGAGTTCTGAACTTCAGCAATACATGGCTTAACATAACAACCAGAAGTATATTCATCTCCCTCAAGTATACCGCCATTCACCAAAAATTGCCCCCCTTGTTCCTTTATTTTGCCGATAGTATCCATGTATGCCTTAACTGCGTCTGTATCAATCAATGGTCCTACATGGTTCTTTTCATCCAGCGGACTTCCAATTCTTAACTGTCCATAGGCTTTAACCAGCTTCGCTGTAAAATCAGCATAAATACTTTCGTGAATGATCAACCGGCGGGTCGTGGTACAGCGCTGCCCCGCAGTTCCGACCGCTCCAAAAACCACACCTATCAAAGCAGTGTCCACATCTGCTGCCGAAGAAATAATGATCGCATTATTACCTCCTAATTCAAGCAGAGATCTTCCTAACCTTTCGGCTACAGTAGCAGCGACCAATTTACCCATTCTGGTAGATCCAGTTGCTGAAACCAATGGTATACGGGCATCTTTACTTAACCATTCCCCAACTTCTCTTCCTCCGTTAATTAATCCGCTTACACCTTCCGGCACATGATTGGCCGCAAAAACAGCAGCTACAATTTTCTGACAAGCTACAGCAGTTAAAGGTGTTTTTTCGGACGGCTTCCAGATACACACATTTCCACAGATCCAGGCCAGCATCGCATTCCAGCTCCAGACCGCTACCGGAAAATTAAATGCAGAGATGATCCCTACAATTCCTATCGGATGCCACTGCTCATACATTCTGTGCAATGGACGTTCCGAATGCATGGTTAAGCCATGCAACTGTCTCGATAAACCAACAGCGAAATCACAGATATCAATCATCTCCTGTACCTCTCCGTAACCTTCCTGTAAACTCTTACCCATTTCATAGGCAACCAGTTTACCCAAATTTTCCTTGTTGGCTCTCAGTGCATCACCAATTTGCCTGACCACTTCACCTCTTTTTGGGGCAGGCCATGAACGCCACTCCAGGTATGCTTCCTGTGCTTTCGCAACTACCTTATCGTAATTTTGCTGGGTTGAAGTCTGAACGGTCGCAATTTCCTGACCATCTACAGGTGACCACGAAGTAATTCCGGGGCCATCAGATTTAATCCAGTTATTCCCTGTAGAAGTTCCCTCATTATGCGGCTCAATACCAGTCGATTTTAATATGTTCTTCATGATTTCTTATTTATCTGTAATAGGTTTTGTCTGATCAGTATATGTACTCTCAAAAATTTTATCCGCATTATTTGTTTCAAATCCATCTCTCCGATGCACTGGCTTGATTTCCTCAGCCGGAAGACTTCTGAATTGTGGTAAAACCTGGCGTTCCGCAAATTCTACATAACTACCTGCTATTTCCCTCGTCTCTCCGCCAGCAAAAACAGCTTCCTGTAAACCAGCTACCGTACTGCTCTGGCTCAGCATCCCGTCTGCACTGGTTTTAATCTTACCACCAGAATTATTTAATTTAATACCCAATCCTTCCACAAAGTGATTGAAATCAGGCAGTGTGTTATATCCTTCTTTTAAAGCATGTACACTTATCGTATAATGATTCAGATAATAGCGGTTATAAATTACCCAGGCAGCATATTCGCTTTCTTCCAGTAGTAAATTATAATCCTCCAGACTTGGTAATCTCCAAAGCGGCTCGTGCAGGAAAGTAGCTATTGCTTCACCATTATCCAGGTCAATAGCATCTACCGGATCAGCTGTGATGGCATCCGTATAACTTTTGATCGTCTGCTGCACATTTTCAGAAAGCTGAGACACCATCAGTTCGCTTAGAAATATCCTTGGATAATTGGGTAATGAGGGAGCATACCAGTAAGCATTGAGTTTTTTCCCCTCAAAATAATAATGGTCCATCTTCCGGTATCCATGATACAGAAAGATTTTCTCAAAAGAAGCAATACCCAGATGAGGAACACCTAACGTTCTGAATGCGATATGATCATTCACAATCTCCTCCTGCGAATGAATCACTCCTTGTTCAAGTAAAGCCGTTGTAATTAAATCCACCGCCGGAACAGCTGCCCGATAACGTTCAAAAAGCGTATTCAGAAATATATCCAGCGGAGTTTGCTCGTTAAAATTCATATTTTATTATTTAAATAAACTACCAGACCTGGTGTTTAAAAGTGCTTCGAATGATATTTCTTCCTGTTTGATAAAACCTTTAGCTGGTAATGACCCATTAGCTACCATCTCAATTACCGCCACTAAACTCGCTGCCGTAGTCCATGAAATAGCACGCCATGAATTTCCGTTCAGCATTATCGGACCATAGGTTTTGCAAAATTCATTTCGTTTCAGCTCTTTATTTTTCCAGCCTTCTGCATCCGCATAGATAATGACTACATCTTCTTCTACAGGAGGTTTGGCATTTTTAAGAATATCTTCCAGTTGCTGTTTATCTTCTTTCATATGAAGCTCATGAACCAGAAAATTCATCAGATCACAATGTCCGGGATAACGGATAGTTTTATAATCCAGCCTGTCTAATTTACCCTCATAAGTTTCACACATGGTGCCTAGCCCGCCCGAAGTATAAAAAGCTTCATAGGCAGCTCCTTCTATATTAATCACTTCCTTACCTTGCAGAGAGGGTACCATTTTTCGTTTTCCATTATGGATAGCCTCTGCATCATTGATATATTCATTGACTACTCCTGCAGCCGACCAGTTAAAAGCATAACCCATCTTTCCGTTTGGATATTTAGGCAATGCTCCCACACGCATATCAATAGAACGCAGTTTGTCGAAATCCTTTGCCAGATGTGCCCCAATAATCCCGATAATTCCGGGTGCCAGACCACATTGCGGAGCCATAACTGCAGTTGCAGTTTCACTTAGTTTCCTGATCTCATCAGTAGTAGGTACATCTTCAGTTAAATCAAAATAATGTTTCCCCAGTTTATGCGCTATCCTAGCCACAGGACTGTTTAAAAAATATGGCAGTGCCGAAACTACAGCATCAAACTGTCCTATAGTTTTTTCCATCAGTGACAGGTCAGACACATCCCCGGTCAGAATATCAAAAGGCAATTCATAGTCATAATGAGGAGCTTGTTTGTCCATACCTGTTACTTCAAACTGTTCACTGAGCAGCGTTGCTACCAACGTTCCTACTTTACCTAGTCCTAGACTTAAAATTTTATAGATCATGTGTTTTGGGTTGTATTTGGTTAATTACCTCAAATATCTTTAGATTTACCATTAGTATTAATAC
>Ga0194135_10003105_pt1 | contig 10116 bp, 7 predicted proteins | sample LitLau_LLRF_2013_FD_134024 | JGI IMG/M metagenome (GOLD analysis project Ga0194135, IMG submission 134024) | Freshwater sediment microbial communities in response to fracking from North America - Little Laurel Run_MetaG_LLRF_2013 (version 2) | ecosystem: Environmental > Aquatic > Freshwater >... | reverse complement strand
TTAAAATACTTTTTATTAGTCTACTGAATAAAATGGACTTCTGTACTTGATGAGATTTTCGTGGTTTGAGCTTACAAGATTATTCTCTAATAATACCGACACTGTATTGTGCCTGTTTTGTGTAATAATTTTATTAGAAAAGAGGATGACTTTTATTAAATTATGTTTTGAAAGACGAACGTAACATTATTCTGGTGAAAAGAAAAAAACTTAAATGAGATTTTATTTCGGCTTATACAACTTATTACTCAAGAAATAAGGCATCCTACTTATGTGACTACTATGTTATGTTTGGTGAATTGAAGCACACAGTAATTTGGAAGATTTTATCGCGTAGAAAGGAGTAAGAAAAATCTTGGTAAAAGAAAATATATAGTAAAAACTGTACTATCCGGCTTTTGTATGGGAAATGAATAATCAAAATGCTTGTGAAGCAGGTAAAGAGGGTGAATAATTCTCACAGTGAATTTGATGTTTAATAGAAAGGAAGGTGGAAAAGGGATGAATTTAATTTGATGCACTTGTATTACATCGTTGAAAAATCATATCACGACAAAGGCAATTTTAAGATATGTGTTTTGTGTACATACATAAGACGGATTATTATTATTATTTCTGTCTATTATACCGATTATTATGAGACATTTCACTACACAATGGACATTTCACTCACGAAGAGTTGAGCCGTAAGAAAATGATATCCTGAAGGTTATTTCTTTTATTCAGTTGTGTATAAGAAAAAGTAGCAGGAGGGGTTTAGCTTTAGATGAGATGAGACTTGTTGGAGACTTTTGTCTGCAAGGAAAATTTCTCACACTTTTCCTCGCATAAACTTTTTCGCTTGCTTTTTTATGTTGTCTCTTTCTGTGCCCAAAAGAGGAATGGAGATTCCCAAACCTTGAAAAGTTTAGTGGTGTGAACTGTGTCTGTGTGAATCCTTCTTGTTGTGTGGAGAGACAAGATGAGAGTATTAATGATTGTGACAAGGTTTGGACTTTGTATTACTAAAAGATTGCAATGAGAAATTGGTGATAAAAATTCATAATACACGTTTGACCGTATTCAAGGATTCTCCCATTATTTGGTTAGTTAACCATGCATAAGGGGATTTAGTATAGCAGGTTGTGTTGATTTTAAAGGTTTAGAATTTTAAATTAGAAATTCACCTGAGATAAGACATAGGTATCTATATAGAAAGATCAGTAGGGGGCTAAAGGTTTGTGAGTTTAGTGGAGACTCTAAGCTGATGAGGATGAGAGCACAGGAAGGGTGAGTGAAAAGAAAATTAGGCATATACCTAATATGTATTATGTATGTATTGAAGCAAATTGATAAATTCATGTGAAAAGTCTTGAAAAAAGCAAAGGAAACTTTTGACAGTTTTTGGTTTGATGAGAATGAGAAAGTATTGAGGTTCTCTGAAGAAGAATAAGAAGGTTTTGTAAAAGGACAAGTAATAAGAAGTGTTTCTTATCTTCCCACATGATGATATGCTACTTTATGTGTGTGTGTGTGTAAGTTGTAGTCTAGCCTTCCGCATATAGCTATGGTAGTGTCTTGTTGAATGCTAATAGCGCAGTTTTTGGTTCACACAAACTAAACCACGAAAAGGCAAAGAGGTAGCCGAATTCCCATGAATGTATGAAATTAAAGCGAGTAATTTGTCAATAGTTGAGTGAGATGTTTTCTTAATGCGAGTACAAAGAAGAGGCTGTGGGAGATTTGTTCGAGCTGTGAGATGAAGACGAAGAAGGAGGAATGTGTTTGAGAGGAATCCAGAGAGGTGGATTTCATATGATTACGAGATGATCATTAAAAATTAAAACTCATGTATGAAATATATGATGAGAATGTTTTGTGTGTGAAAGAGAAATGTTGATACGATGTTAATACGTGTTTACCCACTAATTCACCTTTGATCACGATGAGTCGTGACGAACAGTAAAATTGTGATTAAATGTTGTTGTAATAATCTCCTGTCTGGTTTGTTCGTTGTGTACTAGACTTGTAGAGAAGAGAGCTTGGGAGACCACGACAAAAAGCAAAGATCAAATACATCTCTAGACATTTGTAAAATGTAAAATATTGTGGGAACGACCAATTTCTTTGAATTCTTCAATTAAGAACCTTGAGGATAGATCTGCATTCTGCATACCTGTCTGTCTGTCTGTGTAGGTGGATTATGTAGATTGTGTGGTTTTATGGTTTCAGGACTTCGATAATTAAAATAAAAAATTCCTCAGCAAAAATATTTCCCGTACCGGGAATCGAACCCGGGCCTGCTGGGTGAGAGCCAGCTATCCTAGCCACTAGACCATACGGGACTGGATAGAAGAAGTGTATAATACAGTCATACTCATTACGGCAAACAAGTTCAGCATATTTTGGATTGACATTGACTGTGTAGGTTTTTGTACACTAACATTGAGATGGAGCATAGACCATAGACCAAGCGCGAACGATAATATTCAAACTTTCAAGTGAAGCTATTTTATAATTTTGTTATTGATCTGTTGTCGGGAATTTATAATTTAATTTATAATTTTAGTAAGTTTAGTTTGTAGTAACGTTTTGAAAGATACGGTTTGAAGTTTCGACAGTCGAAATGGCGACAAGAGAAGAGAAGCAATTGGAAATGGCGACGGAGGTCATGATGCAGCGTGTAAATGAGATGAAGGTCTCGTTGACATCTCTCACAATGAGAATCGACCATGATCATCAGAATATCACGTTTCCGGAATTTCTCGATGCTTTTTCTGTTATTTCTGGACAGGTAAGTTCATCTTGTAACAATGTAACAATGTTCAGTGAAGTCCTATGAAGAGTAATTGTTTCTGTAATAATGTAATTGTCTTCGCTGCCCTATTAGATGAACACGTTGATGCGTCTCCTTCGGTCAGATAAAGTACCCATGCTTAAAGGACTGACTGTTTTGCCATTGTCTCTAAGTCAAGAACCAGACCAGACACTTTCGACGAGCACTGAGGGACGATTGCATTGCTTCAACCATGAGGTGAGCATTTAAGAAGTGGAAAAGTACTTTTAACTATGAAGTCAGCGAGTAAAAGATTTTACATTTATTATGAATTATTTTAGGTGGTGCCAGATTATTTAAGAACAAAGCCAGTTCCTGAGGCAGAGTCAAAGCATACGACTGTGGAGATGAGAGCTAATTTGGCTAATCCGGATACAGTTGTGGTGAGAATTACTGCAAATGAATCGTGATTGAACGAATACTGCATAGAGTAATTGTATAAATGTGACTGCTTTAGCTCGGTAATAATAATTTATAACCATCCATTTTTAATTTAGAAACAAACAACAGCATTAAATAAAATGGCTAATCATGTTTTGGAGCTGATTAATAACGCTCGGGATGATTGGGAAGCTTCAGAGAGGAGCGGTCCCCCAGCGACTTTTAGTGCGAATGATACGCAAGAACTTGTTTCAGCGTTGGCAACTGGAAAAGCGTTTAAGATGGTTCCAGGACCTCAAACTGTGCGTCAAACATCGACGCCTACTGCACCAGTTCCCCAAGGTAAGATGAAGATGCTAAAATAATTAATAAAGAGTTATAAATCTAAATGCAGTTTATAACATTAAAATTTACCTTTTGTTCCAGCTTTACCTAAAGGACCAGGACCGATCAAAACAAACATCAAAAGTGCGCAATCTTACTCTTTCACTCGATAAACCTTTTCCATATCTTTTTACTATTCTAATATTCTAAAAGCTGATTTATTTGTGGTCTTTTAATCTTTTATCATGGTGGATATATTAGCGTATTTTAATGGTGCTGGGTTCCATATCACTGAATGTGATTTTTACTTTTAAACAATAGTACTGTGTTATTAAAGTTCAAGTCAACCAGTCACTGCCACAAAGCAGAAAATACTGTTTTATGAAGTGTTCCAATTTGTTCTAATCAATTCTGATGAGAAGACTCGGAATAGTCTGGTCGGAATGCTTTTTCCAGTTACCCGACTGATTTTTACTGATAAACCGAAAGTTCCTCACAATCCCAGGGCTGTGTCTAGCTATGGATTTAAAAATTGAATTGTAGAGTTGTGTAGATAGCTATAAGTATCAAAAGATGTGTTACTAACTTAATGAATCATCCTTCTCTCTCGGATTAATAAACTTTTCCTATCAGGACTTTTCTTCTTCTAATTTTGAAAGCGTTATTCAATTGGTTTTTTATTAATTAATTTCTATTGTTGTTTTCAATGCAGCCAAGAAACGATGAAGCCCAATTTTAGTGCAGCGGACAAACACAACAAATGCTTGACACGAAGATGGCTGTCCCTTCGATATTGGATTAAAAAAGAAACATTTTCGCAAATACTTGTTTATGATTTATTAATGGTATGTTATTTGGGATTGCTGACTTAAGTTAATTTGTAGCATTAGTATTGAAAGTTTACATGATATTACAAAATGTAGAAACAAAGCAGCAAGTATATTCTTGCTTCTGAAATCGAATATTTAGGAGTTATATGCTGAGGAAAAATACGGTAGATTTTTACAGTAACCGACAGTATTGTTATTTTCAATAACATTTATAAATGACACATTTTTATGAGAGAAACAAATGATATTTTGTTATTACACACACGATGATGTATATTATTATAAAGTTTGATAAAGAGAAAAATTGTAAAGGATATTATAAGGGTAGATAAATGGATAGTAGTATAATAATAGAAAAATTGATCTTTCTAGAATCAAGTAATAATTAAAACCGACACTACACCGAATCTCGAATTAATCTTAAGAGCTAATTGCATGCCTCACAATAGCTCTTCTCGACATGTATCTTGACATTCCTTCTCAGTAGCGAAACCGGAACTTTGGCATGCACTGTAGGCTCGTTTAGTACAAGTTCCGCTAGAATAGAACCACTCTTCAAAATGAGCTGAGCATCTCACTCGGGGAGGGTGTGCTGAATGATGAGAAATAATCGCTGCCACAGTTAAACTGCATTTATCTGTCCATAAAGTTTCAAAGATCAATCGTCTAATTTTAATCCATGATATTTGCTTATCAGACTTCGATTCAGAATAGAATAGCTTACAAGGAGTATTTGACCTCAAGGCGGATAAATAAGGAGCTGAAAGAACTGGCGACTCTAATGCAATTATTAGTAATACCAGTGTCACTACACAACGGCACAAAAGGTTCATTCTGATCACTGTTTCAGAGAAAATATAGCTATTTATTCTTGTGATTTTTATTTTATGACAAAAAAACAATTGACTGTGTATTAGTGTGTATGAACCTGGTTGGTACTCGGCACTCGGACAGAATGAGACACATGGAATGGAATATGAGCCAAGCTTTTATATTTAAAAATGTTGCGTACATGTATGTTTTGCCCAGTAATCGGTTAATTCTTTGGCATGTGTACGTGCTTAGATTTCCGTAATCATTTACTTATATTTTCATTGCAAACATGAGTTGCGAGACTGTTTACTCAAGAAGATGCACGCGTATCACCGATACATATTATGAAGATGTATTTTTGGTTTATTTAAGGTTATCTATGATATGTACGTAGGTCAAACAAGAAATAAGTCACTTAAAGGTTTAAAAACAAAGATATGAATAATAGTTGGGAAACCAATACGGTAAGTATTCTTAGATCTGTCGCATAAGATGCCAAATTTCATTTTCACAAACTAATATCATAGGAGAGGCTTGGAAGTATCCATATTTGTCATATTAGGTACATTCGATGAATCATTTGACTTAATTGTAGATCCATATTGTCTTGGATTATCTGCATCTCTACTTCCAATTCTAATCATCTCTTTGTCTGCAGAATCTTTGGCTTTGCTGGTTGAACGAAGTTCAGATTTCTTCATGTAGTATGGCAAATCTTGCAAACTAGGAATGCATGGGGCATCAGTTAATCCACCTAATTCAAGTGCTTCTATCCACATATCGTTAGAGTCGACAAATATTAAGCTTCTGTTGCCCTTCCTCAAAGTCTTAACAAGTGATGCGAGGGCTGTCACAACCGAAAAGTCATAAGTGGTCCATTTTTCCATACTAACAACTATAACACAGATATCTGGATATTTTTGAGTAAGCTTCATCACACTTGTTCGGATGTGGTCTACACTAGGAAAGGATAACCCAGCTGCTGGTTTTGCATACAAATACTCAATGCCTGTTGTTGAATCTGTTCTGAATTCAGTGCAGAATTCTGGTTTCAAGGACTTCATTAGAAGAACTAGTAAGCTAAGAGCAACACCTATGAGGATCCCAAACTCCATTCCTATGAGAATGGAGCAAAAGAATGTGAGCAAACATGCAGCGAAATCCATTCCTGTTGAAAAGTTCAAAATATTCCATTAGCTTCAACGATAACTTCAATACGAACACGTGTTGAACCAAAGAAAGCTTACTTGATATTCTCCACATCGTTGGAAGAGCTTCGTATTCAATCATGAACATAACGGCAGATATGATGACAGCTGCAAGGCTAGATTTAGGTATAAAATAGAAGGATGGCGTAAGGAATCCTAATGAGAGGAGGACTAATATTCCTGTAAACGAAATATTTTGTCCATATATGAAGAATGGAAGTTAAAATTCCAAACCACGCACAGCCGAAGTCAAAATCTAACCTGTGAAAAGTCCTCCCATGGGGCTTTGAACGCCACTAGCTTCGTTAACAGCAGAGCGACTGAAGGAACCGGAAATCGGAATGGAAGAGAAGAAAGATCCTACAGTACTTGCAAGACCAAGTGCTAACATTTCCTGAGTTGCATCTACACTTTGTCCACTCCCGAAGGCTTTGGAAATAGCGACATTTTGTAGAACTGAGATCAAAGCAATTATCAACGGGCCTGCTCCAATTAGTGACCATGTCTCAGAAAAAGACAAGATTTCGGTAGTGGTGGAGTTAGCTGGAAGCAAGAATTCTGGAGGGCCGACGGGAGGAAAGCCTCCGCGAACTTCTCCAGTTTGTTTAAAGGGCGGATCAATCCAGAAATAGGAAATGATAGTGGTTATCAACACGATAAGGATGTTCCTTGAAACTGATATCAACCAACAAGCTCGTTTTAGCAATGCTCCTTTGGGAGTCTTTGGCGGGTCATAGTCCTTCAGTTTCTGCGAAAGAGATATACTTGTAAGATATCTGTAATCTGTATTGCAGTTTCGATTAAGTCTTTCTACTTGCTAAAATTATCTAATTTTCTATCGTTTAAAAAGTCACGGAACTTACTCTCAATAGCAAAAGAACAACGAAAGAGCAAACTCCCATGAGACAATCTCCTAAACTTATAGTTCCTATGTTTGTAAAAACGGATTTCCAGTATCCTACAAATCCACTTCCTTTAGGACCAGATAGCCCCAAAAAGTTTTTTATCTGAGAGCTTATGATAGTCGTAGCTGCTCCTGCAGTGAATCCAATTACGACAGGTTCCGATATAAAGCTAACCACCCATCCTGCAAATGCATATTCCATATTCAGTTAACACGTCCACCATTTGACAACAGGTCAAGATCAATTTCACATTGAAGGAAAGAATCATGGTTCAGATTTTAGATCAATATAGATCATGATCATAGCTTACCTAATTGAAGCATTGCCATGAGTAGCTCAAAAACTCCACTGTAAAATCCAGTGAGGATTGCACAAGATGGGAAATCATTGCCACATGTTTCATAGGTTAGTAATCCCATCACTGCAGTTGGACCTTTTAAGAATGACACCACCAAGGTATTAAAAGCTTAGAGAGCCTTATTCTTCGAAAATATTTAATGTCACCATTTACCTATTGTAACTTGTTTGCATGAGCCAAATATGACGTAGAGGATGCATCCCACATAGGAGCTATACAAGCCAAACTACAAAAATACAAATATTGAAAAGTTCTTCAGTAGATCAATCACTCTCAAAAAATGATTTGATTGAATTCTATGACATGTGCATTCGTCGTGAACTCACCTCAGGAGTAAGTCCAGCAATAGCAGCATATGCCATCGATTGAGGCACAACAGTTAAGCCTACAGTGATCCCGGAAATTAAATCTGCGACGAGCATACTTTTCTTGTAGTTCGGAAGCCATTTTAAAATGGGAAATCTTTTCTTCACTTGGTACCGAACTTTTCCCGTGCACGTTTGAGGGGAATCTGTGAGACGACGATTGTTGGAATTCATGACTACTTTTACAATGCACGATTTGTTGATTAATAATTCACAACGTTGTCAAATTGAATGACTCATTGAATTCTTAATCTGAATCAAAATTGCTATCTCTTATAGCGGTCGCGTGGCAGAAGGTGTTTAATAATTATTATGATTGCATGTGTTTGATCGGCTGAGCTGCAAGTCAGCAAAACATTAACTGAACATCCACAGTGATTTTTTAACTTAATATAAGTCAGCTACGTCTGTTTTTGAAGAGTTAAATAATAAAACCTTCATCAATACTGTCAGTCAATGCAGGTTGCACTAAATGATAAAATGAGCATTTAGTTATTTGTGCTCGAATCCTTTCCGAGACTGACTGAGATAGTGCATATGCATACATTTTATACTTTCATTTAGTTATGTCATTTTACTCACGCGTGATCAGGGCTCAAGTCAAGAATATCGAATGGAAAATAGTCTGCCATGAATGACAATTGACTTGGAACAAGCAATAACTCATATTTCATATACCACAAATATAAAGTTGGTTATAGTAGACTTATGGGAATCGATTAATAAACTGTAGTGCTAAGCATAATAATTAACTTTTATCTATAGAAGATCAGTGGTTTTTTATCTGTTTGAAGATGAAGAAGATAGATCAAACGAGGCTTATGAACTCATGGAACTCATGGAGCAGATTAGTAGGAGAATCCAACAAAGATACCAAAATAAAGAAGGAGTTAAATCCAGTAGATAATAAAACTCTAGCGAATTATGTTCCATATGTGATACAAAACTGGACAAATTGGGGCCATGATCAAAACTCAAACCTGTTTCCAATTAAACTTTAATGCTTCAGGGCACATTTGAACAGAGGTGTGTGATTCATATTGTATTGATTTTATTACCGTGATTATGAACAAATAAAAATTGTGAGGGCTGCATCACTCGTAAATCTAGCTTACGATCGTGGTACAGTTGAATGTTCTTGATTGATATCGCAAATAAACCGGAGAATAAACCTTACTAATGATCACTTTATAGGAAAACTAATTGTTTGATGTCGTTGATACATACAGTTTATTACAATTCCCTGAAATACTCACTTATTTACAACCGGATTAAACTCATTTTATTAAGCACCGATAAGATTAGCTTTTCAGCATTGGAAGGTAGAATAAAGTTAATCTCATCTAAAAAGCGATCACAGTCCGTTTACATTTACGGGATTAATTAATATGATCGCATTTAACATCACTCCAAACCATAAGAGCTTCTGAACTCCATTCACCTTATTATGACATGGCTGCACTTATTAAGAGGTGAAACCTCTTTATGCGATTGCTCTGTCTATCTATCTATCTATCTATCTATCTATCTATCCGTCGTCCGTCACATATCAAATTATGCGATTGCTCTGTCGTCCGTCACATGTCAAATGTCCCATGTGTGTCGGTTCGTCTGTCCATTAGTCTGTCAGTGTATATATAATAATATTATATATATACATATATAACCTATATGTCACATATACCAAATACCAAAATGTCAAATGTCACGTGACATATGTCACATGTCCCATGTCTGTCGTCGGTCCGTCGGTCAGTCAGTCAGTCAGTCAGTCTGTCAGTCAGTCAGTCAGTCAGTCAGTCTGTCAGTCAGTCAGTCAGTCAGTCAGTCAGTCAGTCAGCCAGTCTGTCAGTTAGTCAGTCAGTCAGTTAGTCAGTCTGTCAGTCAGTCAGTTAGTCTGTCAGTCAGTCTGTCCGTAGGTCAGTCTGTCTGTGGCATTCCCTCACCTCTGGAGGTTCAACAGCCTTTACCGTATGAGGTGAAACCTCTTCATGCAATTGCTGTGTGTATCTATCTATCTGTCCGTCTGTCAGTCAGTCCGTTAGCCAGTATGAGAAACATCCTCTACCCTTCATTTATCATTTCACATGTACTAAAAATTAGTAAGTGTGTAAAAC
>Ga0194135_10003104_pt1 | contig 10116 bp, 7 predicted proteins | sample LitLau_LLRF_2013_FD_134024 | JGI IMG/M metagenome (GOLD analysis project Ga0194135, IMG submission 134024) | Freshwater sediment microbial communities in response to fracking from North America - Little Laurel Run_MetaG_LLRF_2013 (version 2) | ecosystem: Environmental > Aquatic > Freshwater >... | reverse complement strand
GCTTAAAACCTAACCTAACCTGAAGGAATGGACTTGTCACAAGTGCGTGGTTGCCAAACTGTCTGAGTTGGCCTACAAAAAATTCAAAGTCCCCGATCATCTGCCTTGATTTTAACGTCTAGTAAGAATGCGCGTTCCGCCGTTGCAAAAGTTTTAGTGAAACAAACGCTGGAAAATATTAGTTCTGATCTAGATGAACTTCAAATAAAAAAATCTTAGCAGAAACCAACAAATGTAAATAAGAGCGGAAATTTTGACCCGAATTTAGATTAGGGGTTAACCGTTAACTTTGCAGGACTTAGTTTTCGTATATTTTTCAGTGAAATTGTCGCCATACGCCAGGACGCTCTTACGCAGCGGCATTATATTTTATCAGTGACCCACAATAACAAGACCTTGGAAATGGTTTATCAACCTTACGCTTGTGTATGCGCGTTGTTGAGATACATGCAGGGCTACTGGTTACAGCAGAAGAAAGCTTAATTTTTGAAATTGGTTATGTTAGCTAATGATTATCGAGTTTCTGAATTCTGCCGTGGCAGTTTAATTTGTGTAGAATTCCTGTTTTGTGTCAACTTCGTCCTTTTTCGTTTTCCACATTTAGTGAGTTTCTATTTCAGTTTTTGTCTTAGCGTGTCCTGTCGTTTCATTACTTAAGATAACAGCGGCTCAATTTTTCGTGCCTGATTGTTTTAGTCTTTCTTGCGTTAAATTAGATTTCAAACTAGTAATTACTGACTGTTTTAATTTAGTCAGCTAATTTGAATTTAAGTTTTCTTCCAGATACACCGATTTTTGAGGGGACATCGGGCGACTGTGGATGCCACAATTTGGACAAATTCGGCGGAACCGTGACGTCTGTTGCTACAAATGGTCAATGCGTCGAGCTTTACGTTAATACGGAATGCTCGGGTCAGAGGATAGAGTTGAACCCCGCTGGAGAATTTTATCCCAACCTAAGAGAGCTAAATTTCTCCGACAAGGTCAGCAGTGTGAGGCGTTGCGCGGGCGGAAGAGCTTGCCGAAAATCAGGTCCGAACCTCGTGACCTCTACCCGCACCAATTCGCAGACTCCACTCCTTGGTCAGTATATGCCGGATAAGAATAGAGTTGTCATCAAAACTGGTTCTGTCCCACCGATTGATTATTTTTGTGAGTTGACTCGTCGTTGCACTGGGAATCGGAACTTTGATTGTAATGCTCTGAAACATGAAGCCCGTTGCTACTGCGAAAGTTCCAGAAGGGTCACCTGTGACTCGGGCACCTTCTACCAACTGAATCACAAGGATTTTCAAGAAGAAACAAATAACCGATTCCCATTGCCAGGCGAGTTTAGGGACCGAGATGTTTATCATATGTCCAGTTCATACGAGACGCCATTCATCCAGTCGTGTGAACTCGCTCTGAGATGTTCAAAAAATAAAAAGAAGTGTCAGAAAGAGGAGTACGGCGTTGGAGGTCAAGGGTTCCAGACAGGTTGCAGGGTGGATGATCGGTCTGACTTCGCAGTGGCTCCGGCCGGTTCAGGAATTAAAGCAAGACAACCAGCGGTAGTGGAAGAAGATGATGATTTTGGGAGCCTCCAATGAATACAGATAACTACAACGTCTTGTATTCACGCAAGCTAGTTCAGATTAAGTTGGGAATTAGGCCTACCACTATCACTAATTTTAGTGTCAGTGTAAGATTTACTGCGATTGTTGACGAAGTACTGTATTAAATTGACTTATCAGGAAAATTTTGTTTTGGGTTTGTTGGGATTACTGATTCCAAAGTTTACTGTTTTCACACTTTTATTCATATCCCGTGGTCCAAAACTATATATCCAGCGACAGACAACGTGGCGCTTTAAAGCATTGCATAGGCATATAATTCTTATATTCATACTTTCCGCGACTATAATGGGTGGAAAATTAGGACCGATTGTAGTTGATGGAACATTTGGCAGCTAAATGATTTGAGTTTCATAACGGCCCGATAAACTATTCCAACTCATCAGATATGTGCTCCAAGACATTTCAGTAGAAATTCATAAGCCGGTCAACAAGCTGAGATTAATTATAGTTGCATCTACTTATGAAAGCCAAGAGTTGAATGCAAAACATAAAATTTAATTGTCCTATTTCCTGTTTCGATCGGGGTCCTCTACGCAACTCTTGAGCATAAAATAGTAAATATCTCGTTGACTGACAGAACTTCATTTCTCAATTTTTTCTGACATGGCAAAATACCTTGCCGACAGTGGTTTCTCAACTGAAATGGGAAACTAACCTAACCTAACCTGACTGCCCCGAAAAATTGTGTTTGTGAGCAGTGAATTTAATATCTACCTTGTATAGGAAGACTCCTGCATATATTCATGTTCATGAAGAAAGAGGTCCATGACTAACTGAATGAAGGAAATGCAAAACAGAAGAGGAAACTGTGGTTAAATGGGAATCTACCGAGGAAAAACAAACATGGACTCAGCTTGAGTTTTATTAGAGTTCTGATAAGGAAGTTCCCTAACACAATTTTCCCATTCTAAAACCTGTTATTGTAACCTTGGTTTCAATTTCATCTATAGTTTTGAAGTTGTAAGATTTAGTTCCAAATTGAAATCCCTGTGGAGTTTAAAATATGCATTTCTTCATTCCCACCCTCCTCATATTCCAATCCCAATATAGAGCTGGAATTGCAGAAGTAATTGTTTACGCTTGTCCTGAATTCCCCGACACAAACGTGTATCAATTCCAAATCCCTCCAACGTTGAGAATGCCCTATCCGCCTCACATACTACAACAGTTATCCTCTTCTCTTCCTGCCGAATTATTCATCTTCCGTTTGGTTCCTTTTTCGCCAATTAGAACCAAGTGTTCTGGTGAAGAAAAAAAATCAGTTGAGCTCAACATTCGAAATAATTATACTGCGGGGATAAAAAGAGATAAACTAACTTCCACTCTCCACCTGTACTCTGGAACTCTGTACTACTTTACTTTGGATGGATTCTTGAAGGCTGGGAAATTTTTCTATCAACCGCTTCACTACTGCATCGCGGGGTAATTTGTAATATTTAAGTATAACGATGACCGCCTCTGTACCACTCAGTATTATCAAGTCACTACAATAGTCTGTTTTTTTTCCCGCCGTTACCAGAGGGTGGGGCCTAGTTATGAAAAAGCCTTGAGGCCCCTTTACTTTGGCGCGAAGGCCTCGTGGGTTTTTTTCTTAATTGGGCCCACACTCTGCTAACGGCCCGTAAAGAAATAGACTATAGTACTACGCATTTAATGAGAATTTAACACAATGTCCTGCAGGATAACTCCGCAGACAATAAATGTCAGAATTTGTGCTCAACCGCCCAATTTTAGGATTCTTCCCAAATGTTGCCCGCTCGGAATGATCATGAAGTTGAATTTAAATGTGAGGGGGAGTAAGGTAGGCTGCACTCTGGTTGTCTATGACTGGAATCCTTCAGTATTTCCAAACATTTCAACCTTAATGAGTGGGAAAGCTTCCGTGGAAGTTGGGCACCAGTTCGACTACCAACACAAAATCCTTGGCCAATGTCCAGATATGAAGACGCTGAGCGTATCGCCAAGCAAGGGAAACACCAAGGTTTTTCCTCAGCAGAAACAGTAACGCTTTCACTCAATTGTAGAACGTCTCCTCATTTAAATTTGAAAAGAATTAAGGAAAATTTGTCTACTCAGGATGAGAATTCTGGAATCTGGAGAAGTATATACGAGAGAAAGTGGAAACCATGCCTGGGAGCATTTGAAGTACAGTTTTTGTATGGATGGTCTAGTGAACACGGCCGAATCACCGGATTCCTATGATCATAGAACAAGCCATACCAACCAAATAATTTTGGCATGTGAGCCTTCACAGGCGGGAAGTTCAACGGTGAGTAGCAAATAATATACCCTAAAGCAATTTTTAGGAAATGAGTTATTTGGATGCCAGAAAATGAATTCTTCTGACCCAAATAAAAATCGAGAAAAGTAGACACGTTTTGCCCACATTAGTCAAAAGTTGTCCCCAATATACGTTTCTTGATAAAAGCTAAGCTTAGGTTAGGTCCAAGGGCTGGTTCCTTGCGGACAAAATTTTTGTATAGCGTCTGCGCATACCCCAGCACGTGCAAAGACAAAAACACTTAAATTTTTGTCACGCACACATGTCCACAAGGCTGACTTTTTTTCTTAGACATACAGATCTATCAAACTATTTTTGTTCATGTTTATTCCCGGCGACACTAAGCTCAAACCACATCATATAAAATATATTTGCAAAGAGCAAGGTGAACGGCGTGCAGCTAAATTATGTTAATCGGAATTATTTTAAACGAAACTATTTTTCTGTTAATGCTCACCCGCGCAGTCGCCGTACGCTTGATTGCATGCCTGGTTGGAAATATGCAGACCGGCACCCTGCCGTTCTACAAATACACCGTCGATTGTCGAAAGCTTAAGACTGAAAGTAAAACTTGTTTGGAAGAATAAAGAATGGCATTAGATATCTCAACTTTCAGTCACTTATAATCAATTTTTAGTATAATTATATTATTGTATAATATTGAAGATTTTAAACGAAAGTGTGCATCACTAAAAAAGAAATTTTCAGCTTATTTATATAAAAACAGTTTGTTGACTAGGGCAGAATTTCGAAAATTTTTGGCTTTTTTTGGAACAAAAAAATTCTTCCTGGGTTAACCAGTAACGTTTTGCCCACTTTTTCTTTATATTTGTTTCAAATGTTTAAAACCCCACCCTTGTTTGAATTATTTTGTATCAGGTTTACTCCCTCATTTATTTCTGCGGATACACAATTTCTGGATTGGTTTCACTTCTGATCTTCCTAGCCTATGTGATGATATGGACTCAGCAAAACGTTCATGGATGGACTGTGGCCATGTTGGCCCTTTCACTTTGTCTGAACAGTGTCTTTATAGCCGCGGGTCACGGCTACGGTCTGTGGGGCGTGGAGGTTGAACCCACCCCACCTTGCATTGGAGTTGGCATAATGGCTCATTTCTTCTACGTTGCCTCTTTCGCTTGGATGACTGTTCTCAACTATGATCTCTTCACCACCCTCACGTCCTTGGTCCCAACCTCGAAGAAATCAAAAGGAAAGAAATTATTTGCGGCTTACTCCCTCTTTGCGTTCGTCATTCCAACCATAGTCGTCACCATCTCAATCATTTTGGAGACGCAGTACAGGTACAGAAATATCAAAACAATTAACAGAAAACCAAATAAGCCTTATGTAGCCAAATACTGGGTCCCTGCTACAAAAAGTTTCAAAGCGGATGTATGGGCTCAACTTTGGTGCAGTATAGCACATGGTATATGCTAAGTCTTCATCGCGTCCATTTGCCCCTGTCATTGTACTTTGATGTAGCCGCCATTAGTTTAAATTGGGTCAATTAAATATTATGTTTAAAAAATTTCCAGTCTTTTCGATGACCGTGTCATCCGGCCGCAATATGGTCGAGTAGTATGCCACCTTGACAAATCGGCCGAACTGTATCATTCCGTCATTGTCAATGCCATCCTCGTCGCGATCAACATACTTCTGGCGTTGCTGACCACAACGTACCTCCTGCGAGCTCAAAAATCGACTTCAGACCACCTTCGCTCTACCCGACGCTCTCGCTCCAAGTACACTTCGGCAGAATGAAAAAGTTCCGCCTGGGTATAATTTACAAATTTCTAATAAAAAATATTCTGTTTGGTTTGGCAGAGGGTTATTACTGGGACGACTACTCGCGGTGATGGGCGTGTCTTGGACATTCGATGTTCTGTCCTGGTTCGTGAGTGGGGCTGAAGTAAAATGGTACTGGGTTATCTCTGATCTCTACAATTGCGCCCAGTCCTTGATTCTCTTCTGGATATTTATCATAAATGCGTCAGGCGTGAGGAAGCAGCTTTTGGAGAAACTTCATTTTATGCAAGGTATATTGGGATTCAATTTCTTCCTGTCACATTTAATTTGATAGTGGTCTATTGTAATTGTTTTTAAGTTGTCCGTGAACGGCTTGGTGGAACGGAATCCCAGAGGCCCACTGGCTCCGAAACCAGGTCTGATATGCCACTTGACGGAGGAAACGCAGATTGAGAGCGCTACCTGTTTTGTTTTTAATTTAAGATTCGTGAAACAACTGTTCGCTTATAATCTTCAGTTCTTTACTCATGCGCGCTGACTAGTTGTTAGATCAAGAGAGTGAGAACGAATTGGCATTTCAAACAGAAAATTCGTTAAATATTGTTTAGTAGAAACTTGTAACACCTTTTTAACGACTGATTAAATTGAGCCGCGTATACGATCAGATGTACCTTGTCTCAGAACAACGGAAGCCGGTGGGTGAGGAATGGCTACTCTGATCGATGATGTCTGGGGGCTACGGAAAGATATCGAGCATGTGGATCCTGTGGACTGGCGGCCTTGAAGCATTTTATTACTATTCCCGGCAACGCTAAAACAGATCTGATTGGGACAAGGCGTAAGGCAGGAAGACCGCGCAAAGTTAAGCGCGCATTGATAGTTGCGTAACTCCAATACGGACTTTTGGTAACCATAATTTTTTTTTGCTTTGAAGTTTATTGACGTAAAAGTTTTTTTAGAAATTATTGGTATGGGAATTGGCAAAGTGTAATTTCGTATGGTCGATTCTGCTTTTGGTATGGTAAATAAATTCAATTGGTATGGCACTTTCCCCGTATGGCAGTTTCACCCATTTTGGTATGGTAATTTCCCTCATTGGTATGGCACATTAATCTAGACCCTTTTATATACACATTTACATGTAAACCATGTCCGGGAAATAGACGCACTTTTTTGCGCGCCATCTCTGTGCCGACCGTACATCCACTAAGAATTTATTAATTCACTGCCCGGTTCATTAGTGTTTACTTAATAACATCATAAGTTAATCATATCAATTAGTTCAATTAGTAGTGCAGACATTGAAGTAAAAAAAAATTGCCTCAGGCGTTTTTCACTACTACAAAAATTCAAAAAAACTAAAAAATTCAAATTTTTAAATTTTTTTTTAAAATAAAAAAACAATTCAAACAAAGTTATCTAATTGTAGGAAGGTATGAAAAGTTCAGTAACACTATTCATTTTAAGTATTCTATGCTGTGAACCATTTTTCAAACATTAGACGGGTCAAAATCCTAGTAAAAAAAATAAGAGTAATTAATGTTTCATTCCCACCTACTCCGCAATATTTACCAAATCTGCAGCGCTGGATGTGAAAGAGCAACGCTTGCGGGGTCGTACTATTGCTCAAAATAAAACTTATGAATGTACCACAAAACAGGAACAGCGTACAAAAATTGGATTTCAAAAAGTGCCTCGAAACGAAAAATTGCATTTTGTGACAAAAAATGAAATGCCCTTAGCTTCGCTCTGGTCAAACGAATTGAAACGTTTTAGGGAACGTGTAAGAGGAGATACTCTGAAAAAATCAGGGAATCAGAGACCCTACTATTTATTCTTATCATGTACCACTTTGGTATACTTAATTAATGGTCGTTTGAAAAAAAGTGGAAACAGAGGTCATCAAAAGGGCTCCAGGAAAATTTTTAAAAAATCAGTTAAAAAAAACTAGCCCATTAATTACCGATAGTTCCAATTAGCGAAGAGGCCAAAGCATGCTTGTGTATAGTTCCGTTGACTAGTGTAGGACTTATAGTAAATTAACAAAAGTGCGTCTATTTCCCGGACATGGTTTATTAGCATGTAAAGTAAATATTTACTAAATCCCGGAAATATTTATTTACTAACGATTTTTTCAAAACCTTAAAATGGCTCAAAAATGATCTCTAAGCCTTTTTAGGCCTTGGGCTGTACAATATAAACGAAATCCAAAATTTTTATATAAATATATATCTTGTCACTGAATGAAAATGCCCTTGCACGTTTGGTTGTTTCTTCTGCTTTTACCCCTGAGTAGTAATTTGGAAAAGTTACGCTTTCAATGATAAAAATTTCCTTCTTTCTGTTCCTCTATGGTTAAATGCAAAGTCCATTTCTTAATTTTCATGGTGGTCTCACGGGTAAAGTGTCCAATTTATTCAACTGATGCTTCTCCTTTCTCTTTTCAAACCCTGGAACCACAGTCGAATTTTTATTCTTTATTAGGATGACGGCAATTACTCAACCAAACGAAAACTTTTCATTTTAATATTCAAAAAGAGGAGACAGAAGAACTCAAGAACTCATTTTTGTCATCAACGAAGGAATAAGGGGGAGGTGAAGATTAATTTCACATTTCAAATTCTGAGCAGAGTAGCTATTGTTCTTTCCCTCTTTTTCATGTTTTTCAGTTGCTACAAGCTAACAAATGTTGGATTGTTGAGTTGAATACACGCGACGTCCATCGTTACTTAAAATCGAAGACTCCCGCCAGTTCTTCCAACTTCTGAGTGTGAATAATTTGCGATGTATTTAATGTAAATGATGAGGAGAGGATGATTTTTTGTCATTGAATCCCCAAATGCTCAAAAACTATGAAAGAATGACAAAATAGAAATGAAAAAGTAAATGACTATCTTACATCTTCTGATATTATCAACGCAAAGATCCCCCTTCGTTCTTTTCTACTTCACCTCCAATGGGAGGATGCATTTTAAAAGATTAGGAGATTAGGAAGGAATTTTAAATTCACAAGGTCATCATCCCTACCATTTCTCATCACATTTCAGAAGCTACCGACAAACGCAGTTAGCGACAAGGAGCAACAAGGAGCGCCAACTTTTGAATCTCCACTTACAATTTCGTATCGTCATGGAAACCCACTCTCAATCTAAACACTTTATGCGAATCAAGTATAAGTACATAGAACAAATGGCGTATATTTGACCGATGACAAAAAATTATAAATTGCGTGTTTCATAGAATAAAATTCTGGCGCCAAAATTATACAAAATGATTTTAAGAATTGAAATGTGAAGGAATCAATCGACTGACGGATCTGATCCCTTGGTAATTTTTTCTTTGTGTATGCATATGGGCTTGGCATTTTGCATTTTAGTAAAACGCAACGCCAGTTTGGAATCATCATACAGAAAAATTATGATGCATGAGAATATTCCTTGATTTAAATTCAGACAATGTTCCTTGAGTAAAAATTAACATTTAAGAGGAGTCTCATAGAGTGTGCAAGACACGAACTCATTTAAATTTCTTGTTGTAGTCTATACCATCTCTTCGCAGAATTTTAAATTGATCCGTACATGTTCAACTTTAAACCCAAATTGACCCTTGACTTCTGAAATTTTGACCTCAGAATGAACTCACCAAGCAGAATTCATATTTCAAATTCCTGTGACCCTATTGCGTTTGCTCATAAAATAGAAACTGTGCAAGAGCCTGCTTTGATTCGGCAACCTTGTCTTGCTGCCTTTTTACTCTTTCCAGAATCGAATTCGACTTGGGATCAAAACATCCAGACAATTCGACAACATGGAAATATTCAATGTATATTTAACCGATCATTCCGACTGAGATAGTTGTTCAGCGCCAGCAGAAACCCAGGAATAGAAAATGACAAGTGTTCAGTCCCACTGTTGTGTAGGATAAACAGGAAGAACAAAAGATTTTTATGAAAATACGGCGGCAGTCAAATATTCCACTTATGTTTAACGGCCTTTTTTTTTCTTCCGACAAAAGAAAGGGTCGGGGCAAAAAAAAACCAAGAATAGAAAAGGGCAATCGTCAGACAACAGGGAAAGGGTAAACTGGAAGTAAAAAAGAGAAGGACTTCCTAATAAGCCCTCACAGTCTTACTTGAACAAAACAAGCCGAATACGAAATTACGATTATACGTCCGTGGATTGATTTTTGTTTTTTACACAAACATGAAATTCAAAATTGTTCCATCACTTTTTATCTCCTTCTCCTGTGTTCTGGGTTTCCTCACCTGGAAATCCGCAGAAGCTCGTAAGTAAAATTCAATTATTAATGGAAAATTTGAAAAGCAATATATTAATTAAAATTATTGATACGTTTTTATAATTTTGCCCTCAAAATGTTTTAGAGCTTCCTGACGAATGTTTGTTCTCGACACTCTGTGATAATTCGACTGCAGGATTGTTGGTCTGCACTTTAGCATGCGGCACCACTTGC
>Ga0194135_10003103_pt1 | contig 10122 bp, 8 predicted proteins | sample LitLau_LLRF_2013_FD_134024 | JGI IMG/M metagenome (GOLD analysis project Ga0194135, IMG submission 134024) | Freshwater sediment microbial communities in response to fracking from North America - Little Laurel Run_MetaG_LLRF_2013 (version 2) | ecosystem: Environmental > Aquatic > Freshwater >... | reverse complement strand
AGCTTGACCTTTACGGGCTGGTAAATTTTGGCCGGGATACCACAGCAAAGGTGCAGCTATTACCATCCGACGTAATATTAGAACATGAATATTGGCGATTAAAGGAAAACGTAAGGATAAGATTCTTAAATGGCAAAACGGAAGTTTCGGGCTTTGAGTTATCAAATGCAAACCAGAAGGTAAAGATAAATGGATTCATATCTGATAACCCGGATGACATATTGAAGTTGTCCTTTGATAAATTCAGCATGGCCACCTTTAATCAGCTTACCCGTACTGCCGGAGTAAAATTAAGGGGTACGCTTAATGGTGATGTTAAATTTTCTTCTATTATAAATTCTCCAGGTATTGATGCTGATTTAGGTATTGATTCTTTGATAATCAATAAAACCCTGGTTGGCGACGTTAAGCTTAAATCTGTTTTAGGATCAGACCGTACGCAAGCTAGTGTTAAGTTAAATATTAATAATCATGATTTAGAAACCATGAATATTGATGGCGTATACCACATAGGAAAAGACGTAGAAGACAACCTAGACTTTGATGTAAAGATGGATAAAACAGAGGCCATTATTTTTGAACCTTTTATAAAAGACCTGGTAACAGATATTAAGGGAACTATTTCAACTAATTTAAAATTAACCGGACCTCCATCAAAGCCAAAGCTAAATGGAACAGTTATACTGGATAATACTGGGGTAACAGTTACTTACCTAAAAACACCCTATACAGTTACTGATACGCTTCAAGTTGACAACAGTGTTATAAAAATCCACAACATGATACTGCGGGACAATAAGAAGGGTACAGGCTTGGTGAATGGAACCGTTGATATGAATGACCCTTCCAATCCTGACATTGAAGCGGTGCTGAATGCTAAGAACCTATTGGCGCTAAATACTACATTTAAAGATAATCACCTTTATTTTGGTACGGCTTACGGAACCGGAAGGTTTAGCTTTAACGGGCCTGTTGATAATATGAAAATTGATATTAAAGCCAAAACTGAGGCAGGCACGGTATTTAATATCCCTTTAAACACCTCCGCAACTGTTAGCGAGTATGATTTTATAAAATTTGTTAGTCATAATGATACCACTAAACAAAAGCCATCACTGGACAGAGCCTTTAATGGTGTTACGCTAAATTTTGACTTAACTGTTGATGAAAAGACAACAGTAAAAATAACTACCGATTATGGCGTATTAGAAGGCAGCGGGCAGGCAAATGATTTAAAACTGAACATTAACAGCCTTGGTGATTTTGAAATGTTTGGCGACTTTTTAATTACATCGGGCAAGTTTGAGTTTACGGCAAAAAACTTTATCAGTAAAAACTTTACAGTTAACCAGGGCGGAACTATTAGATGGACAGGTAATCCGTCAAACGCAAGTATTAACCTGAATGCAATTTATGAGGTACGAACAGATATTTCGCCGCTTTATCAGGCTGCCGGTTCACAATCGCCCAAAGGGCATTCACTCGAATTGGTACAGGCTGAACTGATATTAACCAAAACGCTTTTACAGCCAGACATTAACTTTGATTTTAATTTCCCACTGGATCCCTCAATAAAAGATGATTTGAGTAATTATCTGGCTGATAATAATAACCGTAGCCAGCAGGCCCTAAGTATTATTGTGCGACGCAATTTTTCAAATGGCGCCAATAGTAATTTAACCAACCAGGTTGTTAATACGGCCGGGGAGGTTATAAGCGAGTTTACTTTCAATAAGCTCAACAGTTTTATTGCCCAGTCAAACATTAAGGGTTTTGATTTAAACATCCGCTCTATAAATGATTTTAGCGCATCCTACCACGTTAAAGACAGGTTGGTATTTACAGGAAGTTTATTTAATAGCAATATAGGCAGCAATGACCTTTTCCAGAATAGTGGCGGCACTTTATTTAACTCCAACTTTAATCAGCTTACAAAAGATTTTGAAGCCCAATATCTGATCCAGAAAAACGGTAACCTAAGTGCCCGCTACTCCTACCGCGTATTAAACAGTACCACACTGAACACATTGTATGATCAATTGGGTGTACAGTACGTTAACGGAATTGGTTTGGTTTATCAGCGCGATTTTGACAGCTTTGATGAATTTTTCAAAAGCATATTCAGAAAGCAGAAGAAAAAGCAGCCATTAGAACCAAACCCAATACCAACGCCGGGAGCTCTAAATAATAATGATATTAAGCCAGTTGATGATGATCAATGATCAAGCATTATAGCATGATCCATTTTATCTCTTTTGGTTCTTAAATAAGCTTCGTTGTGCTTGTTAGGTGCAATTTCAATAGGCACGTTTTCAACCACTTCCAATCCGTAACCAATAAGGCCTGCTCTCTTTTTAGGATTATTGGTCATTAAACGCATCTTTGAAATGCCCAGGCTGCGTAATATTTGTGCACCAACACCATAATCACGCTGATCCATTTTGAAACCAAGCTCCAGGTTTGCTTCAACAGTGTCCATGCCGTTTTCCTGCAGATGATATGCTTTAAGTTTATTAATAAGTCCAATACCACGGCCTTCCTGGTTCATGTAAATAATCACCCCCTTGCCCTCGCGGTTTATCATCTCCATAGCTTTATGAAGCTGCGGCCCGCAATCACAACGGCATGATCCAAATATATCGCCGGTTACACATGAGCTGTGTACACGTACCAACACAGGCTCATCAGGTTCCCAGCTACCTTTTACAAGTGCCAGGTGATTATCGCCATTATCCACCTGGGTATAGGCTATCATATCAAAATCGCCCCATTCTGTTGGCATTTTTACTGAAACATCTTTATGCACTAATGATTCCGTTGCCAAACGATAGGCAATAAGGTCCTTTATAGAAACAATTTTCAAATCAAATTCCTTTGCAATTTCCAACAAATCGGGCAAACGGGCCATTTCCCCATCTTCCTTCATAATTTCACATATTACACCTGCAGGCTCAAACCCGGCCATTACTGCCAGATCAATAGCGGCTTCTGTATGGCCTGCGCGACGCAGTACGCCGCCATCCTTTGCAATTAAAGGAAATATATGCCCCGGTCTTCCAAGGTCTTCGGGCTTAGTTAATGGATCAATAAGGGCAAGTGTAGTTCTTGACCTGTCTGACGCTGAAATACCGGTAGTACATCCGGCAAGTAAATCAACTGATACCGTAAAATTAGTTTCGTGTGAGGTTGTATTATGACTAACCATTGGTTCAAGTTCCAGTTCTGTAGCGCGTTTTTGTGAAATAGGCGCACAAACCAAACCACGACCATGGCGAATCATGAAATTTATGGTTTCGGGGGTTGCATTACGGGCAGCTGTTAAAAAATCGCCTTCATTTTCGCGATCTTCATCATCAACCACAATAATGGTTTTTCCGGTTTTTATAGCTTCTAGTGCTTCTTCTATTGTATTTAGCATACTAAGGTTAATATCCCCGCCTTTACAGGGTATATTTAATTTTATTGATATACAAATTTAAACTATAACAATGTTAATCTGGTCTTCACTGTGTAAATAAGTACCAGGTTATAATGAAATGAGTTGCCCCAGCATTATAATTTAATTTCCATCTCAATAAATACAGCGAAAAAAGGGTTACGTTGTAGCTTTACGTTTAAATAATTTCTTAAAAAGACGTTTATATGAATCCATATCGAATAACACAGAATCAGTTGCCGCCTTATAAGAAAGGAAAAAACCAATGGGTGTTATAATGAAAATAGCTACCCATGAACCAATTATTGGAGAGAGGTCGCCATCTTTAGCAGATTTTTCGCCAATGGTTGATATGATGTAATATATCAGGAAGAATATAACTGATACTACCACAGGTAAACCTAAGCCGCCTTTTCGGATAATGGCTCCGAGTGGTGCGCCTATCAAAAACAAGGCAATACATGCTGCTGATAAAGTGAATTTTTTCTGATACTCCAATATGGCCCGGCGAACACTATTGGTAAGTTCTTTAGTTCTATCTGCCCGGCTTTTAACCAAGTCTTGTATAGATCTGGCTTCACTTGATGCATTTTGCAGGGCATTTATTTGTTCATTGGTTTTTAAATTTGCCAACGGATATCCGTTAGAAGGGAGATATTTTTTTACGCTTTCGGATTTAACAGGTACATAAAAATATTTAATGTAGCTGGTCATCAATTTAAAGCCCGCTTGTACGGTGCTATCCTCTTGCCGCCTGCTTAAATTCTCCACATCCTTTAGTTGCTTCAAATTCATCATCTGCAAAGCTCCTCTAAAATCATTTTCATCAGTACGATGCAATTTCATTCCCGAAATATCAAAGCGCTGTTCAGTCTCTTTAAACCTACGGCGTATTAAACGCTCCCTTACGTTAAAATTTGAATTACCGGGCGTTTCAGAATAACTAACCCCATCTGTAAGCTTTAATACCAGGAATTGTCCGCTGGGGGTACGGTACATCTTGCCTTCTTTTGCCAAAAGCACATCCGTATTGTTTTGCGCGGCATTTTTGGTATAAATCATTATATCATGCAGCGTTTGCCCGTCTGCATCTTTTCTTTTAACCCTGATCGAATAACCGGGAAAACTCGGGCTGAATACCCCCTCGGGCAAAAAATTTGCCGATTTTTGCTGCCGGGCATCATACAATAAAGAATAATATTTAAGGTTTGCTATAGGCAGCATATAATCAGAAAATAAAAACGCCACAACACTTAGCAGTGAAATTACGACCAACATAGGCATCATAGCCCTGCGCAATGATATGCCGGCCGATTTTATGGCAACCAACTCATAATTTTCACCAAGACTCCCGTAGGTCATAATACATGAAAGCAATACAGATAAAGGCAAAGCCATTTGCACGTTGGTTGCTGAGGCATACATCATTAACTCCAATATAATGTACCACTCAAATCCTTTGCCTATCAAATCGTCAATGTATTTAAACAAAAACAGCATCAACAAAACAAACATTACAATAAGAAAGGTAACCAGAAAAGGCCTTATGAAAGCTTTAAGTAATAAGAGATGTATTTTTTTCATTTAAAATGCCTTGCATGTACCATTAACCCAGCCATATATCCATAGCAATAACGGCACAACATGTATTTGCCGTACAAAAATAGGGATAATTAAATTTTTTTAAGCTCCTAAAACGCTTATCAGATACTCCACCTGGTTATTCCAGATCAGTTTACGTTCGCTTATAGCTTCTTCTGCGGCAAAATCAGTTATGGCAAGAGCTACGTCATTGGTTAGCTCATCCTGAAGAATTTCCATCTCAAAATAGAATTGCGGATCGTCATCAACCCACCTGAAGCGTACTAATTTATTTTCTTTCAGCATCAACAACTTGGCTTTTTGCTGCTCACCGTCCCAGGTAAAGGTATAAACCTGGTCTTTAATATTCACATCATCAGCAAACCATTGCGTAAGCCCATTAGGTTCATTTAAAAAGCCATACAGTATCCGTGGAGACGATTTTATTTCATATTCTATAGTAAATTTCTTCTTTTCAGACATGGCTGTTTATAATTGAATACCAGTAAAGATGTAAATGTTAACATTTTTTCTAAAGAAAACGAATTTATCCTATATTTGCAAACCTTTTTAAAACGGGCCCGGCTTTAATCAATGTAAAAGCATTGATGAAGTTTAAGCAAAGGCTTATTAAAAAGTACAACCATAAAATAAAATCCGGCGGGGTAGCTCAGATGGTTAGAGCGTAGGATTCATAACCCTAAGGTCGGCAGTTCGATCCTGCTCCCCGCTACATTGCAGAAAGCCATCCGTTAATATCGGGTGGCTTTCTTGTTATATTTAAATAGTTTACTGTTTATATACGCTAATCTTGATTATTAACAAAATCTATATAGGCTAAACTGCTGATATCTCCAATAGCTTTTTTTCCACAATGGGTTGGGCACCAAAGGTTACTCTAATTAATATAGCCATCAGAAAGTTGCTACTATGCGAAAACAGGGATGTGTCATCGGTTTTGACATTATAAAAGGAATCAACAAATTCGCCAGTAACATCAAGCTTCTGTGATTATTACGACTGATTGCATTTAGCTTCCACGCATAACATTTCAGAACATAATATAGCTTGGTAGCAAAATTCTGTTTTTTTTAGAAAGTTAATTCTTATAGTGAAGTAATTGTGCCTGTAAGGAAGTTAATTAAATAAACTTTATAAGAGCCATCAGTGTTTTCGAAGTACACCTTTGCTGTATTATCGGGTAAAAACAGGATATACCCGCGATAATTACTAACATTGTCGCCAACGCTTGTAGTTGCATCTTTATCTGTTCTTGTGGTACTAAAGTCTGCTCTCCCCAATACAAACACAGCATTTCCGGCCACGGCGTGTTGAGCAGCAATATCATGCAATTGATAGCTGGTTGAAATGTCGTGATATTCTGTAGTAACACCTCCGCTAATTTTCGAAGTGTGTGACGAGTTACTGGTTGTACCGCCAACAGTAACATAAGTATATTGAGCATCCGTTGTTTTTACAACATAATTCAGGGTAAGGTAATAGTTATTAGCGAAACCCGTACCAGTTTCAGTAGTGGTCAACGTATCAGACAAGGTATAAGCATCTATATTCCAGTTGTTGTTGAAATATCCATTGCACATATATGTAAATATAGAATTGCCCACGTAGTTACGTGTGGTGTCGCCGCTTAACACGGTGTTGTTAATTGGTGTAGTAACCACCTCACCACATCCATGGTTATTGTCCATTGTTGTAAGGCCGCCATGGGCTCCGTTTGTTTTTAAATTATTGGATGCGCCTAAGCCACCAGATAATGATTTGTATAGACTTAACGCAACTTGCTTGCTTACATCGGCAGCATTAATCACCGTTTTATTTTGAGCAGTTACAGCCTCACTTTTTTTGCACGATACGTACAGGCTCATCGCACTAACTAATGCGGCAAGGATAATTTTAGATGAAGTTTTCATGTAGATGTTTAGGTAATTTTTTTGAAGTTATAAGAATGGTTCAGGCAACTACTTGTCAAAAAGAATACCAGTTGTTTAATCCTGCATAAGCGGCTTTAGTATTTTATCATCGGGGATTTAATGGGGGATTTAATGGGTAATTTAATGGGGAAACTTATGCACAAATAAAATGGTTATCCCACAACGAATTAGTTATTAAAGGCTATAATATTGATATCGCCCAAGGAATAACAATTTAGATGTTTAATGAACATTAAAATTGTTATCTTTCCTTCTTTTTAACATACTTCGTTGTGAAAAACCATTCCGTTAAATGATACTGATTTCCATTAGTTCATCATTATATTTTTCAATATTCGTAGTTATAAATCTACTTTCTGGAAGTCTTCTAATGTATTTAATTAAGATTTGTCATGTGTCAAATAATAAGTTGCCAGATCAATCGAAGAAAATTCGGTAAAGCCCGCCTGACGCAACAGGGTAACCAACTGCCCACGATGATAAGTGGAGTGATTCATGCTGTGTGTAAAAGTTTGCCAGTATGAAAGCTGGCCTGATCCGCCTCTGGGATAAACAAAGGTGACAGGATCGTTATAGTTTTCTTCCGGACAGTTTTTTATGAAATCCTGCACCCCGCTTGAAGCAGTTTTCCAAATGCTAATTAACTCATTTTTAGATCCTTCAAAATATGAAGATAGATAAATTGGGGATATTTCTTTCGTCCAGAAATCAATCCATATTTTTTCCGCACTTACAATATGGGCTACAGTTTGCCGAATACTGCCAAAACTGCTGGAAAAAGATTGATCCCATTGTGTGTCATTGATCTGACCGAGCCAGGCCATAGCTTTATCGTTCGCCCAACTGTTGTATGCAGCTAAGGCCGTAAAATATACTTTATTCATTTTTTAATTACTTAACTGATACTGTTTTGGTGTGATACCGTGTACCTGCTTAAAGGATTGTATAAAACTGGATAAGTTCTCGTAACCAAGTTCATAATAAATCTCGCTGGCCGTGCTGTTTCCTTGCCTAAGGAGTTTGGCAGCTTTTTGCATTCTTTTTTGCAGTAGCCATTTGCTGGGAGAGGTACCATAAATCTTACTAAAGCGTCGCTTAAAGGTTGATAAGCTTGTGTTACATAAGAAGGCGAGTTCTTCTACGCTTACCGGATGATCAATATTGGCGTTAACCGCATGCCTGATGAGGATATCGTCAGTCACTTCCTGGCTAATACCGCGCAGTTTTTGCAATTGATTGGGATAATTTTCGGCAATATATAGCAGAAGCTCATACAACTTTAATTGCTGCATATTCGGGGAAATAGTCTGATCTCCTGCGAGCATATGTTCAAGGGAACTGATAAAATTACGGAGGAAGATATCCTGTTCAAAGCGCAATATAGGTTCTTCCGGTATTTTTATAGCTTGAATTTGTAATAGATTGGGGTGCTTAATAAAAAAATCAGCCAGTACCCCATTATCAAAAGAGATTAAAATACTTCTATAATTGCCACCGGGAGCTATTATTTTTTCGCTCATGAGGCAATTGCCGGCGGCAAGCAGCAGGAACTGACCAGGTACTATACCTATAGCTGAACCTGCATAATAAACAGTTTTTTCACCTTCCAGCAAAAAGCTAAAAAGGTTTTGCAGGAGTATTATCTTATTCTTAATGCTGGTTCTTTCTGCCTTATAGCTAAAGATGGAGATCGGTTCCGCTTTTTTCATTTCAGGCTAATTTAATGCTTTTGCCCGTAAACCAGTAGAGAAGCTTTAGCAAGCGTAGCATAATTAAGGTTGAATCCTACGTAGGCAGGCGTTGTGTTCTGATCCAATTCAATTTCTTGAGCCAGGGCATAAACGGTGATCAAATAGCGATGGGCCGGGCCTTCAGGTGGTGCGGCTCCGGCATAACCGGGAGTGCCCATGTCGGTATTACTTTGTACCAAACTTCCAGGTATTAATTTTTTCGACAGGTTGCCTGCATCAGACGGCAGTTCATGGACATTAGACGGAATATTGAATACGACCCAATGCCAGAAGCCACTACCTGTTGATGCATCAAGGTCATGCATGGTTAGCGCAAAAGCCTTTGTTTCTTTCGGTGAATTCTCCCAGTAAAGCTGCGGTGAGCGGTTCTGCCCGGTGAAGCCCATAACATTGGAATATTGTTCAGGGTTTAACTGCCCGCCTAATTCGTTACTTTTTAAAGTGAATGTTGATGTCATCTTTTTAATATTTGATTTGATAGATCAAAGGTAAAGCCATTACCCGGGCGATCTGATAGGCCAACGTTCAAAAAGTATGGTTAAAAGTTCAATTTCCAATCCTATTGTACTTTTAAAAACGGGTATCCAAATAGAGAAGAATATAGGAATTAGGTCGTTGAATTGAAGATTAAACTCCATATGGATAGACTACCAAAAGGGCAAATAAACTTTTCAGTCAATTTGCCCTTTTTCTTGCCCCTAAAAATCAAAAGCCATGATATTAAGCCCGCGATTTACTTAGTCAAGCACCATCATGTCGATTTTTAAAGTCGAATTAAAAATATGGGTTCAGGGTATAGGTATCCCAAAGCTGATCAAACGTTGAACCTGTTAAAGCCTGCCAGGTGGCATCATTATCATAAGTACCTGCTCGCATTTCTTTATCTATTTCCTGTGCCATAGGGCGGCTGTACTTAGCTTCAGCCCATTGTATAAACCTGGCTATAACGGAGTACCCAGCAGTGTATTTATCACCAACCTGATAGTCAGGAATATACCATACGACAAACCCATAAGGCACACCAAATTTCGCTTTTGAATAATCAGCAAGACCTTCTGTGATCCAGCCTGGCTCGTTGGCATCTTTATATTGCTGAACAACATGAGTTACTTCATGCGCAATAACATTCAAATCTGTTGGGTTACTTAATGAATACCCCGGATCAAAATATGTTGTAGCATTGCTGGTGGCAGCTATCCCGTCATAGGTAGGGTCGATTACAAAGGTTACTTTTTTTGGAGCATCCGGATTAAAATAATCCATAATCTCCGGGTAAACTATAAAAAAGGTTTTTTCATATGCCTTTCTTACATTATCTCCATTCAACTGAAATTTTATATTCTTTTTTATTAAGATTAGTGTTTACCCATTTTTCGTAATTGAATCATTAATCAGGACTATT
>Ga0194135_10003102_pt1 | contig 10123 bp, 14 predicted proteins | sample LitLau_LLRF_2013_FD_134024 | JGI IMG/M metagenome (GOLD analysis project Ga0194135, IMG submission 134024) | Freshwater sediment microbial communities in response to fracking from North America - Little Laurel Run_MetaG_LLRF_2013 (version 2) | ecosystem: Environmental > Aquatic > Freshwater >... | reverse complement strand
GTTAGTACTAATAGTATTTTAGTGCTAAACCAGCCTTTGTACCAACTATTTCCTTGTACAAGAGTTTATGTATTCACGTGATCTCAATTTGGTCTCGTGACTGTTCAAGCCTCGCTTACGCAAATGGCCCTACCGAACCGGCCAACCCTACTAGTCGTTTGGCATTGAATGGGATACAGTACAACCTGTTAGGTATCGATGCATGGGTGCAGCCAATCCTCTAGTCGGTGGTGTCGCATAGTAGGCACGCTAGGCTGCCCATCCCAGTTGGATAAATCGACGTGGTCTTTACTAATCCCAACCACAATTTATTTCTATAGTGTTTGAAATGTTTACTTCGATCAAGTCATTCCAAACCCTTATCGACATTAACGATTGATATAGATCTAGCCTTAGGCTCTCCCTCGCAACGCATTTAGTACAAGCCTCTCGACGCTTCCCGCAACGAGATTTTAGTTTGTCCTTCGAGCCTCCCTCGATACCTAATGACTTGAGTAGTCGTCTAGAACGCATTCTAGGTTTATGTCTCGGTTCCTTAGGTCTCACACTTGAGCACCTATCTTTGCACGACTTCAAGCTAGGGATATATAACATTTCGTACCGCACGCCCTACATAATGGAGTAGGAGCCAGGTTGATGATGTCTAGTGCGAGCAGTTTGACTTTAAACTAGGCTTAATATCCTTAGACGTGTTCCGCACTATTGCTAAGTTCACATGGGGCGACTACACAGCAGCTAGTTATATGTGGGAAGCCTAGAAGATACGAAGACAGCCACGATAAACGTGACGCTACCGTTGGGAAAAACCTAGCTGCCGCTTTAGACTGCTAGGCTTTTTCGAGGTCTTTTTCTTATGTTTCTGTCAGTTGTCATGGCCGTCCAAGCATGATGTGAGTCAATTTCCGCAAATGTTGATGATTTTCCAAATAATGGCATGAGGGAGGCCTGGACTGGATTATTATCACGACCTCATTGCAACTGGGTATTTCGGAGGACACTGTGCTAAAGGCTTGAGACTCAGGCCAGATAGCTACTCAAATTGATTTCAGTAAAAAACTCTGTTGTTACAGCCATACTTGTACACTTTGTTCATTTTGTTTACTTTCTAGTAAAAGTACGAATATTTCGGCAGCTGTTCGAGAGAATGCCCCAAGTCCTGCACAGTCAACGGTGCCAGCATCCCCACGAGCTCGTTATCACCTCGCTGCTCTTTACTTTGATCAACATCTTTCATCCTGCTATCCCTCTGTGTATCATCATAGACAACCTGAACTGGAACCTCCAAGTAAAGTGGTCGATGCGAGAATCCTGTGATTGATAGTGATAGGCAAAGAGAATATCGATGAGCTGCGAGGGCAGTCAAGAATGTCGGTACCAGGTGTTTTGGGCTACTGATTGATATCCTCAAGAAGGTAGTCCATGGTGCCAGCCCTTCTTCGGACTCGATAGTGCCCTGGGTTGACAGTCGATCCAAACGCCATCCCAGGGAATTACACTTGCGACTCTCAGACTCAGTTGTCTCAACGTGCATCTGTAGAGAAGGATCCGCTTTCAGCAAAGGGATGATCGGTATTTCCTCAAAGACTTTGGTCGAGCAAAAGGTTCGTGCCTTCAACCAAGTTTTGGCGATGATTTCCCACTCGTACGGCCTCAGCAAAGCAGCAAAATTCTGGTGCGGGGTCAATGTCATCTTGGCAACAGCCAAAGTTGTGGCCTTCGGGGTAGATACTGCTAAATTGATTGCTTCTGGTTCCCAGCTCGAGACGCGAAGTGTTCCCATTGATCGACACCACAAGTGTCGTCTCAGCGAGCTCTGGGGGTTTATTATAAATTCGGATGGATAATGGACAAGCTGAAGTGGTGGTGGAGCCTTTGTTGATGGCATGACTTCGACTTCGAGCTCGTCATGGCAAATCCCCCATATGTCATTCTCATCACGCTTCACCAAGTCGGCAGTAATCATGTACATGATTCGAGGTTGCATGTATGTGCGTACAGGAACATTTCCTTTGAAGGCATGACCCAATTTGGTGGATGGAGCGAGACTGAGATATTCTGAGGAGATATTTGCTCTTGCCGAGATGAGCTGCTCTGGGATACTAAACCGAAATCGAATACGGCACTGATTTTGATGTTTAGCAAATTCGAAATTTTGCTGCTCGGCTTTGACATGTTGAACTTCCCGAAGAAACTATCCATCGCTATGAGCGAAAAGTATCAAATTGTGGAACGGTTGACGCGCCTTAAACTCTCCAGTCCGAACGCAGGTATCAGATTGGGCATTTACGTTAAAGCCTAGCCATGTTCTGATAACTCCTATACACCGTCAGAAATATCTCAAGCTGTGAGTACTTATACAAACCTTCAAAAGAGATCTTGACATCATATAATGACGAGTCAGGAGCGAACACCTCTACGAAACCCTCTAAGATATCACCGCCCCGATATCTGATGCGTGTCCCTTTGATATGGCAATCCTCCACCAGAAAGATGCCAACTTTAGATCTTGGCTGGGTACGATGGGGCATCTGGTAGTGTTTGATTGCAGTTTGTCTTGAGATCCGTGATGGTGCAGCTTCTATCCTAGCTGGAAGTAAATGGCAACATTAACTCGCAATAACCGTGCAAGATTCTGTAACTCGAATGTGAGAGGAGTCAGAGACGTCCCCAATCTGTGACATTGAGAAATTTCGTCATGAGGCTGCACCCCATGGTGCTCCTCCCTTGCCATGGATAGAGGTGGTTTACGTAGAAGGTAAGCGGGGCCTTCGGGAGCGCTAGTAGCCCTATTGCTTCCGAGAGACTTACACGTGATCATAGCAAATACCTAACAGTTTCATTCGCTTTGTCCTTTACTAGTGAGGATTGCATCATAGTCATCATGCGCCATGTCCCAAATTCTACTTCGTACCTGGGGTGACAGATGTCAAGTCTCCACTTCCAAGCCAAACTGATTCAGGTAATACTTCTTCCAATCTGAAAGAACCATTGGTCAATTCTCCCTGTTAACGCGGAACCTGCTAGAATCAAATTAACATCTGTTTCCACGAGTACCATAGTAGGCCTCGGAAGGGACGGCCGGATGTTAGGTAAGTAGGGGGTCGAGCACAAACCCAGCAAGATACACAGAAACTTGCTATTCCTTTTTTGGATTCGCGTCATAAACATGTGACAAGGGCTCACGAATAACGACGATGTCAGTCAGCTTACCAATTTTTGTCCTTCATTAAGATAACCACTGCACTACATTCACCACCTTGCGAAAGCTCGTTCTAGGACAGTAGTCATGGGATGGGAGACAGTTGCAGCGGCCAAGAAAGCTAGCCTTCTCAGCCTTATTCCACAACCGTGGAAAATCAATCCGGCTGATGTGCCTTCGACTGCCACCCTGCGCGATGTTACGCATTACATCTGCAGATTCTTGCATCCGCTAGAAGTCGAAATTACAGATAGTCCCACTGACAAAATACTGGAGAAGATTCGGTCGCTGGAATGGACCTCCCTAGATGTCACTCGAGCATTCTGTCATCGAGCGGCGCTCGCGCATCAGCTAGTCTGTATCAATTGTGGCATCTCCTCCTTTTTGTACAGTAGTTAACTTATTTTGTAGACGAACTGTCTATCCGAAATATGCTTCGTCGCTGCAGAAGAGCGAGCGCAATGGCTTGATGAATATCTACTTGCGAATGGGCGGACGGTGGGGCCATTGCACGGCTTGCCAGTTAGCATGAAGGACAGATTCAACATCGAAGGATTAGCAAGTGCCTGTGGGTACGCAAGTTGGCTTGGAGATCCTAAGGGCTTTGAAGATGAGGGAGCTTTGGTAAAAGGTCTTCGCAATCTGGGAACTGTTTTCTTTGTAAAGACAAATGTACCCATGAGCATGCTGGTCAGTTAGAACCTCAACTCTGTCTACTATCAGGCCAAATTCGCCATTCAGGGCAAGCAGTTAATAGTGGATTCCTGCAGATGGGCGAAACGAGTAATAACATTATTGGGTCGACAATCAATCCATACAACCGCAACTTATCTGCAGGAGGAGCGTCAGGAGGTCAGTAAGAATCTCCAAGACAATACGGCTATCTTTCTAAGCTTAGTCCTCGAGTAGGCGAAGGGGCTCTTCTAGCTATGAAGGGTTCTCCAGTTGGATGGGGTTCTGATATAGGTCCGTTGGGCACGGCCTGTGTTTCTCAGCTGACGTACACACCACTGACAATTGATATCTAGCTGGATCGATACGAATTCCATCTTCGTTTAACAGTCTCTACGGCATTCGTGCTTCATACGGCCGATTGCCTGCGAGCGGTTTAGTCAGCAGTGTACGTGTTCCATGCTTATTGCGAAGACTCGATGTTCACACTTCGCAGTTACCGGGCCTTCCAGTGACCAACAGCGTAGTAGGAGCAATGACCCGAGATCTCCCATCCCTGATCATAATGACAAGAGCTGTACTTGAGACTCTTCCCTGGAACAATGATATTGACGTTATCGAAATGCCATGGAAGGATGACGTGCTTCAAAGCGTCCGAAATCGCTCCTGTAAGCATGGTGAGAGGAACGGAAAGCTAGTTTTTGGTATCATGGGTTGCGACAAGACTGTCAACCCACATCCACCGGTACAGAGAGCGTTGAAGATTGTTCGAGATGCACTATTGGAGCGTGGATATGAGGTTCGCTGCTATATCCAACCTATCTTGCAGGCATTTATACGGAATTCTAGGTTGTTGACTGGGACCCTCCTAGCCATAATCTTGCGGCGGACTTACTGGTAAGGTGGTACTTAATCCATGCCTAAGATTTAATCTGATTTTATCTAGTTTCAGATACTCGGGTCTACAGCGGGCCAAGAGATCCGTCAAGCTATAGACGCAAGCGGCGAGCCTCCGATGGAACAAATGCGTGCTTGGTATGACGATGTCCAAACCGAACCATCTTCGAGCGCAGAGTTTTGGAGTCTTTGCCAAAGGCGTCAGGACTATCGGGAAGTATACCAACAATATTGGATGAGTAGTCGCGAGCGAACTATTCAGAAAAGGGTAGTTGATGGAGTCATCATGCCAGTTGCGCCGAGCGCTGCTGTACAGGAAGGATTATTTTCGTACTATGGTATGGAACACAGCACTCAAAGAAGTCCATTTAGACTAATATACTATGGCTTCAAGCATATTCTGGTATAGTCAACTTCCTCGATTATACGGCTGTCACTTTCCCTGTCACTTTTGCGGATCGTTCTCTTGACCTCGAAAATCCACAGTACGAGCCACTAAATCAGATTGACGAAGCGGTATGGCGCACGTGTAAGTATATAACTGTTCCCTTGATCAACCTCGATCACCCAAATAAACATCAGCTGATAAGAGTTAACTGAAATAGATCGTAAGGACTTGTTTGATGGTGCTCCTGTTGGACTTCAAATGGTTGGACGACGATTTCAAGAAGAGAAGGTTCTGGGCCTTACGGAAGCTGTCTCGAATGCGTTGCAAGACTTCAAAGGCAAGTAGATATTGAGAACTATATCAGACAGTCTATATGAAATTCCATTTAGACTCTATTCTCTTAAGTCCCTCATCTCTGCTAAGATTGACCGATCGAAAGCTTCACAACTTCCGGAGCTTCATATACTCCGATGCACATCAGGCGGATCGTAAATTTGGTAGGAGTAATAGGATGTTACTGCTGTCGTCATATACCTAGCTTTTGCCCTTTGAATTATCCTAAAAATCTTATGACTAGTCTCGAAGTAGCCTAGGTGGCATCTTCGGGAACGCTAGTACTCCATTACATTAGTTCTCGCGAGATCCACTCTTCTTGAAAGGATTCCGTACATTTTGCTGGGCATGCTCCATTTTGCGAACCATAATGAATGCTTCGAGTATGCTTTTGAGATATTTCCCTGTGTTATCTAGTTTCTCTTCCACCAGCCAATTACTCACGACCTCCGACATCCAATCCCTTTCATTTCATAGCACTTCTGTTTATCAATCACGCTCTTTGATTTCCTTAGGTCTACATTCGCCGAGTGTTTCAAAGCTACCACAGATATGTCTAAACAATCTGCACCCCATACTTCAGCGAGCGATGACTATGAAATGCCAGATTCATACGCCAATTTAGACGAACTCGCGGATCCTGAACCTATCGAGAACCCCCACCTATCCCCAAAGTTTCAGGACGACCTTGAAGACATACGGGAGGGAGAGAAAGAAGATGCAGTCTCCCATCGAAGCGATGGAAACAAGAACGAGGACGAGTCCGACCAATACATAAACCTTGACGAATTGGTTGGCCCATCACCAATTGAAAACCCCGAGGAGCACCACTTCTCCGAGCATCATGATCTCGAGGAAGAACGGGCCAAAGAAAGAACATACGAAGATGACGAAGCCCGCGAGGAGCAACTTGGTGAAAGGCCCGAACCCTCTCCCGCGAAAAAAAGGCAGCGCCTTTTGACTCATCTTTATGTTACCTCCTATCTTATTCTTTTCGCTATTCTGGGAACGCTCGCACGACTTGGCATCACAGCATTAACGACCTATCCCAGCGCACCCGTCATCATTACGGAAATATGGGCAAATGTGAGCGGATGCTTTGTAATGGGCTACCTGAGCGAGGATCGTTTTCTCTTCCGCAGAGAGTGGAACGCTGCACAGGAAAAACATCGCGGCACGGCTGAAGACAGTAGCAATACTTCTGACGACGGAAGTCCAAATTCGGAAACGCTGCTTGCAGCTGCCAAAAAAGAACATAATGCCGCAAAAAAGACAGTCCCTCTCTTTATTGGACTTGCGGTTGGGTTTTGCGGCTCGTTCACATCCTTCTCCTCCTTCGTACGCGACATATTCCTGGCTATGGATAATGGATTAGCCACGATAACATACACTAGCACCGGCACGGAAGTTGGGCAGACATATAGTCGCGATGCTGGCTATAGCGTCATGTCAGTGTTGGCTGTCATTCTGCTAGAAGTTTCGTTGTGCATGTGTGCTCTTCACGTCGGTGCGGATTCCGCCGTTGCCCTCGAGCCAATCCTCTCGAAATTGCCTCGAGCAAACCTTAGAAGATTTTTAGATCCTGCCATAGTGCCGCTCGCGTGGGGAGCTTGGCTAAGCTGTGTTGTCATGGCCATTTGGCCACCTGATCGCCCAGACGGACCTGCCGGCAACGGACGCACAAAATGGGCAGCGGAAACATGGAGGGGACAAATCTTGTTCGCCTTAGTCTTTGCACCTATTGGCTGTCTTTTACGTTTCCACGCCTCACTGCACCTTAATGGAAAGCTGATTTCGTTTCCGCTTGGGACATTTGTGGTCAACATTCTCGGCACCATAATCCTCGGCATGAGCTGGGACTTGCAACGAGCGCCATTGGTTTCTGGACTGATTGGCGGTAGCAAAACCGGTTGTCAAGTGCTCCAAGGCATTGAAGACGGGTTTTGCGGCTGCCTGACAACTGTTAGTACCTGGGTTCTGGAGCTCAAGGGCCTACAGCGTAAACACGCGTACATTTACGGGACTGCGAGCGTTGGCGTTGGGCTTTCTTTTATGATAGTCGTCATTGGAAGCTTTATATGGACAATTGGAGTTGCACCACTTGCTTGTGCTACGTAGACAAGCCGGAAGCTTGGTAGGGACCATTGGAATTGCAGCGCTTGCTTTCGCAAAGTAAACGAGCAGTTCAGATAATCCGTAGACGTTCAAACTACATCCCTCATCGCTTCTGACCCATCGTCAATAATAGTGAAGTTAAAGATGCTATAATGCAGACTCCAGTTGGAAACCCCCCACTTCGCCCTCCCCGTTTTGCCCTTCCACGTTGTACTGACATTTTGGTGAAATATTTCCCGGCTGAAACATACGCACATAACTTACATCATTTGACCTCCCTATCCTTTATTCACTTCCATAATGGAAGTGGAGTTTGGGAGGCTTCTCAGTACTTCATCAGATTTCATGATTAATGTGGCATTGCCCTGTTTTATAGGACCTTTAGCTAGGGGTAACTAGCAGATGATTTTACACAGCCTCTCCAAAGTTTTTCTTCCCTAAGTGTTCTTTTCCCTCTACATCCTTCAAACACGGCGCAAAGAACAAATCTCCAGTGATAGCCTTCCGGATCGTTGCAGTTGCCACCATTATCCACAGTAACGTCACAGTAACGGAGAGAATATGGAAATTGAAGTCAGCGACTGCTTACACGATGCAAGGACTCTGAGAAATACGAACGGTGCCAAGAACTCTGAAAAAGGCAGAAGGTAATTCCATACCCATCTGAACTGTTGAGGTAGTGAAGACTCCTAGCGGGAAAGTGAACCCCCACCATCCCATGTTGAAGGGGAACTTGCTCCTGCTAATACTCGCAAATGCAAAGAAAAGCCACACTAATCCAAACCCCCACATAACGAGAGCCATCAAATAGCCCATCACGTAGAGGATATCACCGGACTTCGTTGTAGCCTCGCTAAGCGTTCCAGTCTGAGGAAATATTTTCATAGCAACCATCCCTAGTTTCTGAATACCGTAGCCGCCTTGGCCTAGAGGGCCGAGGGGTAGGAAGACCGAGACAATAACCTCGCGAGGTGGGAGTTTGTGGATCGTAAGACGTTGAAAATATACAACTAGAACTGCCATGGCGAGTGGAACGCCCGTTCCCCATAGAATATATGAAACTATGACAGTGATCAAGGCGTGTTGGGGATTTGGGAGAACATCGGCGACGATGGCGCCAGTAGCAGCGGCGACGATAGGAGCAACAATTGGGAGAAGCCAAGCGGCGGTCATGGATTTAAGTTCGGTTGTGTGAAAATACATGCTGTGGGAATGTGTTCAGCGTTCAACTAACCCGAGTTTGAGGAAGAGTCTTACATTACAAAGGGCAGATAGAGACAGACCGCCAAGGAAACTACCGCGTCAATCCACCAGAGAGCCCAAGCCTGCTATGCTTAGTATGGAATGCCTTTCATCGACTTGACTCTTACTTACCAATTGGGTGGCTCGGTAGCCCCAAGCAGGTACACAGACGAAGACTACCATGTTGACGATAGTTGCAAATCCCATAGGAAAGGTGCCTAGAAATAGAGATTGTGCTGGGTGCCGGATCATAGCTCTCCAAATGGCAGGGTACAGAGTGTAACGTAGAACCGAGATACAGAGGAAAGATAGAAAGAGTGCCACGTTAAGACAGAAGATCACAACAGAGGTCCAGTAAAGCCATCTTCCATTATAAGGGAGGTTGTGAAGCAGGATTGACACAATTCCCGTGCCCATGTTTACTGAGAACCACCTAAGTAGATGTCAGAATACCAAGGTTGGCTAGATGCTTTGAGCGAAACCTACGAAGGGGTGAAATTTCGGACGATCTTTCTCCATCCACGACGATTCTTATCGGCTTTGAGGCATGGGGCGTCCCTCTTGGCAAAGTCGTCTTCGGAGGGCTGCAGTCCGCACTCTGGTGCAGTGCCCTCGAGTTTTCCCGTGTCACACGTTTGTGCACAAGCATTTCTTGGCTGATTCTGCTGCGCCATACCATCCTGAATGCAGGTTGGGATCCCGGAAGGATCCATTAGAATGAGATTGAGGCTTCTTTGACAACGAGAAAGAGAGGTTGATGTGTCGGTGTGACAGTGGCTGTTAGTCTCGTAGTAGTAGTAGTAGTAGTAGATCGTCCTCGTGAGTTTGTTGTGAGATTTGGGCTTTGAAGGAGCAATTTAGACGTAATATAGCAGAAGTCTTCTTTAGGAGCAGCTGCTTCCAGAAAGAAAAGATTCCCGGCGCAATATCATCATAATCGTCGTCGATCAAACCTTAAATGGGAGTGACGACAGTCACGGCTTTCGCGTCAGTGGAAGTGGAAGAGAAACGGAAGCTCGGGAGCGCTAAGATTTTGAGTACGGTCACCTGACCTTGGCTCACAGTACAGGTACTGTAAGTAGGTAGGACTTTGCGATTGGAGAATCTTCTAAACTCACACTCCACTTTTGACATTGGCGACGGCAATGGCATGATCAAAAGGCCGTCACCAAAAACCAAAAATAAGGTAACGGCGCCTTCAGGAAGCAAGGATGGCCGACTTTAGCATCTGGTAATTGAGTGCCGCCCATCTGACAGTTACCGATTTGTCCGTAGGT
>Ga0194135_10003100_pt1 | contig 10131 bp, 5 predicted proteins | sample LitLau_LLRF_2013_FD_134024 | JGI IMG/M metagenome (GOLD analysis project Ga0194135, IMG submission 134024) | Freshwater sediment microbial communities in response to fracking from North America - Little Laurel Run_MetaG_LLRF_2013 (version 2) | ecosystem: Environmental > Aquatic > Freshwater >... | reverse complement strand
TAGGTGTGTTCAACTCACGTTCAACTTCAGCAGAAGAATACAGAAAGATAGAAGTGTGCATGGGTGGTGATGATAGGAAGCTTTCTCTAGACATTTCAACACGTGCCTCATCGTTGGGAAGAGCAGAAGAAAGTAATCAAATCAAATCGCCGATAAGACGAAGAAATCAACATCTCCTGGTTCGGTCGGAAGGAGAAAAATGCAACATATTTCGAGCGATTTGTATGAAGAAGACACAGATTGTTCAACCTTTCTCAATCAAAGAGTTTGTATGTGAAGTGTGTGTGGGAAAGCATATAGGGAAGTAGTTGTTGCAGTTGGTGTTGGAAGGAATAGTGTGTGGAATGACTTGGAGAACGATGAGAAGAAGGAAAGGCAGATGAGTTAGCACTAGACTGTATAGCAGTGGAGAAAGTCAAAATTGGCTCAGCAGCACTTGCCGTCGTTCCAACTGATTGTGTCTCAATAGGCGTGAAGACGAAAACTCGTTTAGCTCGAGAAGAAAGTGTGAGAGTGTGCAATATGACAAGAGACATTTTTCGCAGACAACGAACGAGGCAAAGGATTGAGAGTGAAATGATCGTAGTAGAGAAGAAACATGGGCGTATAATCAGTTCTTGGATTAAACACCCGTCTTTTGTGACTAACAACACGCTGTCTTTGTTGTGAATATAGGAATTCTGAGCTCAAGTATAATCTCTTTGGGTATGTGACTACTACAAAGTACAGAGAGTTGGATGAATACCATTAACAAATTATTTCGTGTAATATTTCTGAGAATACATTTATAGATATATACGCCTCTGGTACAATGCACCAGCAATGTTCGAGATGAGAGAGAAAGTGAAGAAAGTATTGGAGAGGGGAAGTAAATGAAAGTATGTTCTTCGAAGAGGAGGAGGGGATGAAGGCTAATCTGAAGGGCGGTGGTGGTATATATGGAAGTTGTAATAGTAGTTGGGAGTAGTGCAAGTCCAGAATGGGAAAAGACAAATGGTCCATTGGGTACTAATGAATGGGATCTTCTTGGAAGACGAGAGAGAGTGCAAGTACAAGAACTAATCTTCTGAAAAAAGGATCCACCACTACAAAACTGCTACAAGGACAGAAGGACAAGTAATAGTGTGACTCTGTACAAGTCTGTACAACTACCTACCTACATATTATATAGCAATAGTACCTTCACTCACAAGACTTCCAACTTCAGTCGTGTATAGTGTAGGTTGTATTCCATATGTATAGAGTGTGTGAGTGAGTTAGGGAATATAAGTAGGAGCAGAATATTCAAGAGACGGGTTTAATGGAGAAAGCATCTCTCATCTTGAACGAAGAAGCTCTCCCACTCTCATTCACTTTTCCACAGGAAATAAGCACAATTCTCAGAATCTGCTCTGAAATATGGACAGCAGTCTTATCTTGATACTGTATAATGTGTTATCCAACTTGGAGTTTTGACTCAAATGCCGCTTAATCCGCCAAGTAAAATGTTCAGCAGTTTCATCATTAGAGTCTAAAGCCTCCGTAAGTTCAACAGTCTCGTTTTGCATGCATTATAATATTTTAAAATATGCTTCTACAAAGTGTAATACTTTTGCATGAAACTTTCGCAAAGCTTTGACCTTTCCTTGTCATCCTTCTTTTATTATTTACAATTGGACTGTCTTGAAAGTGAAATGCATATTTATAATAATACACATACAGGCAATGTTTGAAGAATTTATTTCCGAGAAGGCTTTTATCCATATTGATCCAACAAAAGAAGTGTAAAAGCCAATAATAAACAGAACAAACGATGCGACAACTACGGATGCGATAACACACACACACACTCTGTACTGTGTACGTATATTGTATGTGTTAACATTCACAGAGGCCAATAAATCTTGCTGGGAATCTATTCCACCCTCCCGACTCTATTTTGTCAACGATTTGGCAAGTACATCGGAGAATTCTTTTTCAAATGTGCAAATTGGCCATGACTGTGAACTTCGACTCACTTCGACTTTGGCCTTTCACACTGAACTGGTGTGGATGTAAAAAATCGAAATGCAGATAAGGATTTAGTTTCCTCATTGATTTTCACACAAGTCTCAAGTTACACTTACAACAAGCTTCCTGGTTAGTTTACAACTTTTCTCGTGTAAGACCACTTCTTTATTTAGAATATTAAAATGAATGACTCCTGACGACGACTCGTATTAATCCCAATATTAATAGCACAGACACTTTTGATAGCCAAGATTTTGTTTCGCCTTTTAATGTTGAGATTCTTGAGATATTTAAAGTGAAATATGATACTGCATGCAATATTCAAGAAATGCAACGAAGGACAGGAAATGCGTACATATATTAACGTATAATGTAGTTGCGCTTGCAATAATAAAAATGATTTGGGTCCCGGACTACGTCCCGTTCTATGATTATTGATATTATCATTGCGTCTCTGGTGACTTGAACCCTCACTCAAGATGAAATGTTTTTGCTCGTAAATGTAATGGAGGTGGTGTTGGTGATTCCATACCTGTCAACATAGGTATACAGTGTATACAACACTACATTTCACCAAACTAACAACTCGTTTCATCATTCGGAATGAGAGTGTGCAAAGAGAAGATATTTTGGCTCAACTTTGATAGGAGGAGAGGAAGAAGTTGGTAAGGATCTCATCTGATGCTGATCTTGGCAAGGAGTGAAATGTGTTCTGATCAATTACTCCATGCGAGACAGACAGACAGATGCATACCACCCAGATCACTCACAACGAATTAAATGATTAGCTTCGTATCATCTTTTGCACTTTTACACGCTGAGCATTTAACTTTTTACGGTGGGTCTTTTTACACAGAACATCTCTGCGGATGGATAATGTTACGCTCAGTAGTTACATCATCATCTTCCTTCTATTGACACCACACGACTGCTTCGACTTGATCTCTACCGAGAGTATCAAGTACAAATGCGCAGCAATAAGTAAATTCCACCACTATCCTTTGTTTACACAACTTGGTTCTTGATCACAAAGCGCGGATTCTTTCGTCCATAAAAATAGATTATTTTCCCCATGCTCTGTTATAGCGAGAGATGATAATTTGCACGAGATATGTGAGAGAGTGTGAGTGTGCCAAAAACGGTTTATCGCCTATCAAATGTTCACACTTGACAGTAAAATTTCCGAAGTGTGAAAATGAAGAGCTTAAAAGAAGGTTTGGGTGAGCTGCATTGCTCCTAAGGTTCCGTACGTGTTGGCATAAAATAGCATAAAATAGTAAGAAATGATGACGGGGAAAGAGACCTCGTGTGCGCATTTATTTGCGGTTTCCTTCTCCATTTCTTATTCGTCCATGCATATGTTCACACATTGTACTCAATAGTACACATTCACCATTTCCGTTTCCACAAAAAGCTACTACATTAACGGGAAAGAAACTGGGAGTGATCATTATGATGAAATACTAATCTTCTAAACTCATTTCCAACTGATGCTTTATATTTTGTTCTTTCCTTGAAGTAAAAACTGCGGCAGAGTGTAATTTAGCCATGTCACCATGTGTGCCTGTGTGCTTTCTTCATCATCATCATTCTCATCCTTGTCATTAAAGAATCTTATGTGATTTTCCCCCTCGCTCTCTCGTACTTGCTTTTACTTCGTTAGTGGTGGAAGCAACTAATTTTCTTGCAGCTCGTAAACTCCTAAACTGCACGTGCTAATTCCCCTACACTTCTACGTAGATATACAGACATATATATTTCCCCATCTTTGAAGTTACTTTGATGAAAATAATTTGAAACTACAAAAGCTTTTACAATTGAGAAGGAGGACAATAGTCACAATGAGTTCCAAAAACCTTAATTTGTCAGTGATAGCGTCATACGCATAGGATGAAAGACCATACATATATACATACTGCACGCTTCATCTTTAATCTTTCTATAGATCTTTGATGATGACGGGCTTTCAGAAATATATCACAGAAGAACCTTTTCATTTCATAAAAATTTAATAACTATGCTTTTCCCCCGTAGTCAACAATATGTTTTGGCATACTTAATACACACAAGGCATATGTATGCATTATTGTGCAATCGTTCAGAGATGAAAATCATGTATACTTCTGGTTGTATCTTAATTGCTAGTTTCTTTGTGACTTCCAAATGGAAAATAGATATTATTAACGAGAAAACTTATGTTGGCCTTAAGCTGTTCACTGAGGTATTGGTAGATTACGAGGAAGTAAGTATGGAGTAAGAAGTGCATATAAGTACATATAATTACTTTGTAGACAAGAGATCAAATTAGTTAATTACCTGACGAGACAAGAAAAGCCGAGCTGACCAGGAAAAAGGCCAAAGAAAAGAAAACGACTCTCCTCATTTCTGAGATTGTCATGACTTGTTATATTATTGTTCCTTTCTGAATGGCAGAATTTTTAGGTTGACTTTCTCCCCTAAAAGAACGGATTGGTGCTTGTGTTGTGAACAATAAAGGTCGTTGTTCAGATCAACTTGTACTTGGGTGGTGAAGGGACGACACGTTTTTCTGCTGTATTCTTCGTTGAAATCACTCCGACGCATTTTTCCCCATTAAAAGGCCGTCTGGATTTCAAAAGAAGTCTTTCAGCCACACTAGTTCTTTTCTTTTAGATCGTCATTCAATCAAAATTCCCCCTATTGTCAATTTTCCAAATAAGAACGTCCACGATTTCCACGAACTGATCACACTCCTGTCTTTCAGTTCAGATAAATTCAGAATATACACTTTCTGCAAATGATTATGCGTAATGGAAAGTTGTAGTGGAAGTAGTTTCCAGTTTTAGTCTGCGAAGCTACTAAGTGAGTTTCAACGTTCGTTCTCACGGATAAAAACCGGAACACTCCAGAGATGTTGGAAACAACTTGGGTATTTTACAGACACTAGAACTGTATGCTATTAACATCTCCGCCGTGTCTACACACGACCTAAAGTCTTATAATTGCTAGTACGGTTGATATATACACGTGTATATATTATATATAGTATATGAGACGTGAGCGTGTAGATTCCAACATAAAACCCGTCGCATTCACATATTTCTCAAAGCTGGAGAAGGAGGCGTAAGTTTCTTAAAACTGGAAGTGTCTCCTCTTTAGTCAGTCACTTTTCCACGAAGGAATCAACTTGTCTTGCACAGTTTCGAAGACACTCTGGATTCAACTTGTCTCCTTCTAACTCGTCACTTTTTCTTCTTTCTCCACAAGAATCATTTCCTCTTCAACTTTTTTCCCTCTACTTTATCCAGTTGAAATGAGAGCTAGAGAGATGGGAATCAAAACCGTTGCACAAAAACACAGCCAGGTTTCGTGTCATATATGTATATGCGAGGTTGTGTCAGAGTTTTTTAGCAAGTTAGATCCTGGGAGAAAGGCGACTTAGGGAGCAGAGAGATGTGAGAAGCCGACGTTGTCTGCGGTTTGGTTGTGACGAAGAGATGTGGTTATGATGAGCGTTGAGTCTTTGGAGAGATATCTTCGCTGGTGATGCATAAAAAGTGGAAAGTTCACTGGTGAGGCTTTATCCACACATGGTTGGGTAAGAGGTTATAGAAAGGCCAAGTGGAGAAGGACAAACTTGGATGGAGAAACCTGCGAACAAAAAGTACAAATTTCTTATGATTTTTTGTTTTCTCGTTCCTGGAGAATCTGCAGAGAGTCTCCTCCTTTACCTTACAGCCTATTTGGGCGTACAGAAAATGGAAAGCTGCGAAGGGATATTATCACACAAAAGGATAAATGGGCTTGTTGTCTGAAGATGAGATTGGTTCGGATTTGGGTTGCTTTCTTCTTTGGCTGAGATCAAAAGAATGAATTTCTCGTGTATGTCACTTTGCTCCAGATGGAGAGGGAGGTATAGAGAGTGCGAGTGTATAGTTAAGCATTCCTTATATAACATACCAATTGGGACTTTCTCCAGATGAACAACGACACATTGCGAGAGTTTGAAACTTGCGACTTTTCGGTGTTTAGCTTAGCAAGAAGTCTGCTGGTGACGGAAACGGAAAAATGCTTTTGAGGTGAAAGTGAAAAGATCAACCGACGAGTGAGACACGGAGAGATGAAAAAAGCCCACATTCTTTGTCCTCTTCTTAAACTAACATTTCTACGTGACATATACCTACGCACGAATGTGAGATATCGTTACCGAATATGAAAATAAGATTTCAATTGGACACTGCGATCGCTTTGTGTCGAGAAGACGCTCCGTAATGCTGATTCTTGTGTAATTCGTATATTATATTCAAGGGCCTACTAGGCTGAAACTCAAAGCCAAGGGACACTAATTAGACAACGAGATATTTTGCTTCTCTAAATTAAAAGATTTAATTGATCCTAATTTGTCTTTGCCATCCACCCTCACTAAACATGATGCTAACCAATTAATCCCTCAAAAGTTTTTTTTTGTATTTTGCAGGAAAGGATTGTTATTTTCCTTAGAATCTGGCAAATAGTCAAAGAACAATATAGAAAGGACAAAATTACAAAATCGTCTAAAATAAAATGCATTGAATGCAATCAGTTAAAAGTTAAGCATTTTCTGTGACTTGATGTTCGAATGTAAACTTACATTAACTCGACAAGGCAATGTTAAAAAGTTAAAGTACACTAATTAATAATATGTCACTTATAATGGCATACTTTCCTTTACAACTCTCAAATCAGACTCATTCCTAAAGAGATTGTAATCTTAACATTACATAGATGCTATTTGAACTTTTATTTATTTACATCTGAAACTTCTGAACTTTCATTCGGAGCAAAGTTTTGTTAATGTTGATGCACTCGGAAGCTCATTTATTTCCAACGGGTTGACCAGAAGCCTAAAAATAGCTTATTTCTTTGTAAACAATAAACTGAGAAGAAGAAATCTGGCGACCTGACTTAAAGAAGAGTTGAAAGACCGAAGAGTTTTAAGCAGACTCTCGTTCCAAAGGTGCTGGCAGAACTAAAGGAATATTGACTTTGGTCATGGTTAATCTCCCTAGCTATGCAATCCTGTTCTGAGCTGTCTCACATTCCCAAGCTAAAGGAATTGACAGGGAAATAAAGTGTGGACGAGTGTACGAACAGATTGTGTGGGAAGAAATTAGAGAATATATGCAATAGTATGCATGCTAGTAATATGGGCGGATATCTGATTGATGGCTTCAAGCTATTTAGAGTTTTAGGCGATGAAAGACAAAACTAAACTCATTGACTCATTGGGTTTCGGTCTTATGGACAAATGACAGACATGACAGAACTATTCTCTGTTGACAGCTTTGAATTCGCTAGAAACCTTAAACCTCCCAAGTTACTATATCTTTTATCGGAGACATCCGTGAGGTTTATCTTGAGAAGTGTAAACATTATCTCCTTCACACAAAGCATAGAAAGGGTTTATAGTAGATCAAATTACATCTTGTAAGCTATCCCTAACCTGCAACTATGTACGGTTGTACGTGACTTAAGTCGTACATGTTCATTGATCTGAAAGAATAACTGTTGTTGATAGATGTATCACCATTTTCGGTCACTAAAAGTTGAAAGTAATTGAATATACCAGGAGGAGGTAGTAGCTGTGCTTGATATGCAAATAATACCCGTGCGATTTCATGATTACATAGACTCTCAAGAGCCAAGACTACCCATAAGTTAGCATAGGTTTATATATACAGATACTTGCTGCCCTATTTTATAAATCACCTGTCTGTCAACTTGATTAAATTGCAAACCATCCTGCTGGTCTATTTCACTTATTCCTAAAGTAAACGAGCCAACAACCGATAGAAACAAGAATAGACAACAAGGTACTAGGCAATCAATAACTCTGAGGTAGATAATATATATGTGAATGTTTGTTTTAGAGTGAAGGAAGAGAAGCAGCAGGTTCAGTTACGATGAGACCTATTTATGTGATTCAATATACTGATTTTGTTCAAACACTTTTGGGTCTAGAAGAATATACATACCTACCTACCTATCTACGGACTTGGCTAAACAAACTGAAAAATGACGACGATGAAGTTGTCATCAAGATTGTAATTATTGATATGGAAAAACAAAAGTGGGTTTGTCATTCAATCTTTTTCCCCGATATACTTGTTTAGCTCCCCTTACTAACAGAACACTTATATATTGTTTCCTTCATTATTGCTTGAATATTTTATTCTATTGACATCAATTCCATTAGGCATGCAGGGATGTAAACTGAGGAATTTTCAAAATCACCATCTACCTATTATATACTATATACTTTTGCAGAAATTGAAATTCAAAATTATGAAATACTCAATACAAAAAGACATGTGGTACTTCTGGTACTATTGCAAGGGAGAGTTTCAGGTAGAAATGTCACAATAATGAAAAATAGTTTGACTACTTCTTCTGTACGTTGTTGTACTTACCTGTAATAATCTTAGCTGCTTCCACACGTAAGTCCACTCGGTCACTCCACAATTATTGAGTTTTTAAGATTTTACACAACTTGACACCACGAGTAATAACTTGTGAGTTTCCATATGCAAATTACGGATTTTATTCAATTGTTTTTCGGAGTCTTTTAAGTTAACCAATAATATGTTGGATTTGGATTTAAAACCTTATATTGAGGTGGATGGTGAGAATTTCACTTCTCAATCAGAGTTATTAGGATTGAAGAAAAATCGGTACTCCTCTTTAAACTTTAAACATTAATAGTTAAAGTATTTTCCTCAGAGTGAAAGGTGGTTAAGGTATAAAGGTATTTAAAAGTATTATTGTACATTTAACTATAAATACTTTGACTTTCAAGTAGAAAGTTCAGTTTCGGTTTTTGGTTTGTGTACGTATAAATGTGTCTCAGTTTGATTGCACTGGAGAAAATCGGAGCTAGGACTGTTGAAATGCGACAACCCTCTCGTACGAAATAGATCTACTGACTGAAACCAAAACTCTCACTCCAGTCAGTTTTGTACGAGAAACTCCAGCGAGGAGGCTTTTGGACCGGTCTCTCGCTCAAGTTAAATGCAGAGGCAGTGTAGAAACTCTGTGCTCTGAGTCAGGGAAAGAAGTCCAAGTCTTTTCGTACAGAATATATACAGACTTGTAAGCAAAACGAGAGAGAGACATTTGAAAACATTGTGAGGGGTAAAAAGAACGAGAACAAGAATCTCTTTTTGGTTAGTTTGAGTTTGGACTCGGCGGAAGAGCAAACTCGGAGAAAACCCGTGGAAAAATGTTGTTCTGTCCGAATGAATGTACACAATAGAACTTATCGTCGTCATCATCCGATTCCCTTTCTCACCCGGTCGTTTCGCTTTACTTATTTTAAGTCTCATCTCACACACACACGTCTTTACACTCTGAATGAATGAAATGAAAAGCAGTAATGCTGCTCCGTTGAATTACACCCAAACTTGAACGGAGAATATCAATGCATTGCAATGGCCTCAAAGAAACCGATAGGAACTTATTCTGAGAGAGTCACATTCTAGTAAGCCTTTTACTGATTCCAGTCTTTTGTCCAGACTCGTACTCGTGTTTTTGTCAGAAATCGTCACCTCTCATGAAATGAAGGCAAAAGTTCAAACGTGAGCTGATTACGAATCTCTTCAGTTTTACCAATTATTTCATTTGAGGAAAAGGCAGAAAAGTCTACAACGATCGCTCGCCGTTCATCCTTGGCCGTAGCTCTCTCTTTCATCGTCGTCATCACTATTAACTTTTATGCCCAGCTTTTCCAGCCATTTTTCATGATATCTGAATCTCTCAATCACTCTAATTACCCAGCTATTCCTACACTTCATCTCTGTCACATTCGGTCGTTTAGAAAATATCCTTCGTTTTACATTTTACTGCTTCCAAAATCATGAGTAAATGACAGAACTGATGCAGAATAACTACTGCTCAGTTAGATCTGTGTCTGTGTTAGGTCTTCTTCTTAGTTGTAGAGTTTCTTAATCTCTAGTTAAGCCGGTACTCTTGGTGGTGGTGGTATGATGATGACTGCGAGTATCGACATATATTTGTACTTGTCAAACAGAAACACACAGATCTTAAATATCATAAGTAGAGAAGGATTAAACAAAGCCCTGGCACTCCACAAGTCGACCTGCAAATGTGGTCTCATCTCCACGTAAT
>Ga0194135_10003099_pt1 | contig 10132 bp, 6 predicted proteins | sample LitLau_LLRF_2013_FD_134024 | JGI IMG/M metagenome (GOLD analysis project Ga0194135, IMG submission 134024) | Freshwater sediment microbial communities in response to fracking from North America - Little Laurel Run_MetaG_LLRF_2013 (version 2) | ecosystem: Environmental > Aquatic > Freshwater >... | reverse complement strand
TCATATATGCACATATAATAATACCATGTCTCAAATGTGTACGAATTACTTCCAGTTCAGTAGTGTGATTAAGGACTGAAGGTAGCATGCAATAATATGTGTGTAAAATACATCAACCCCAACTAAACCACTCTCTGTCTAATAGTAAGTGACGCTAAACTAAGGTTGATTGGTACCAAGTTCACCTTAGCTTTTTCAGTATTCGTCTTACATAAGCGAAAGAAGTTTCATATATATGACAATATGACGTACCTTTTTACACTAATTTGATACAGAATGGGAATTACACCTTTAGGGAGTTGCATTCGTACCTGAGTTGAGTTGAGAGTTGTCATCCTCGTCTTTGCTTCCATATAAAGTGTACATGTAACCCCAATCTACTCGTGGATCAAGCGATGAGTCATCTGCTCTCTGAATTCCCTGAATGCAACAAAGTTCTCTTCCAAAAGTTGCTGTCTTGATACTTTCATATGCTTGTATGCGATGTCTAGGATGATTTCAGAAAGAGTAGGGGAATCATTTCTTTATAACAACCGAAGAGTAAGAAGAAGTACTGCTACACGGGGAGAGTCAGACAGCTTAGGGAGAAGAAACAACACTTAGGACGAGATGGGTATTACGAGCAGCACATTTTACTTGGACCACTTGCACCGGATGCTGCTACAGAAGAAGAGAGACTGACGAAGGGAGGAAGATGTGACTCAACTGAGGAGAAAGCCAGACCAAAAACCCGAATTTATATGCCAACCCGCTATTCGCCCTTCACATTTCTCCTTAGACCACAACATACATTAAGGCTGCATTCCACCCGCGCCGGGTCTCCCACAAGAGCATTCAAGTTTTAATATTCCAGTTTTGAAGGATGATCCGATACTATTACAATGTTCCAGGACTCCCCAGCTTCGTTATTCGAATCTTCTATTCACTATACCTCTGAATAATATTAGAGACAAGACGCAGGAGAGTTAACGTAAAACAGACATTGTAAGTAATTTATTCAATCGAAAGATGGATAAATTGTTCAACACAATTCTTAAATATAAATTTAACATTTTAAACTCATTTAATCTAAAACAAAAACGCGAGTTAATATGGAATCAATCTACTCGTTGTCCTCATCATTTCTCTCATCTGGTTCGGGTGATCGGTCTCCATTTTTCTCAACAGATTTTGAACGGCTTCGAGAGCTTCGAGCTTCTTTACTGGCGCTCCTTGAACGACTTTTGTCCCTAAAATTCACGAATTGCATTGTTAGCATTGCATTGTTAGTGAAATCACATATTCCAAGAATGTTAGAAGAATTGCAGAAGCTTGAAAGTAAGAAATTACCTAGACTTGGATCGACTGCGGGATCTAGACTTCGATCTGGACCTGGAATCCTTCTTTTTACTGGGGGACCTCGACTTTTCTCTTGAATCCCGAGACCTTAAACAATAATAGTTAGATAAGTACATCTGCAATATTGGCTTAAGCGAATAGGTTACGAGCTTTTGCTCAGTATACGTTGGGAGAGTAGCATCAAGTTGTCTCAGACCCGAAAGATAGACTCATCATAAACAGTAGTCTTCATTTCAACTAATAAAACTTAGCTTACTTTGATCGTGATTTAGATCGGCTCTTGCTTCGTGACTTGGATTTGCTCTTTGACCTGGACCTGGATCGGGATCTGGAATCACGTCGTCGGGATCGGGACCTTGAACGAGACCGACTGGAACTCCTGCTTCTTCGTGATCCACGTCTTCCTCGATCTTCTACGAGTCGAACTCGTCGACCATTTAAGTCAGTGTCATCCAATTTGTCCAAAGCAGCTTTCATGTCAGAATAGCTCGCGAATTCTACAACCCTGTAATCAAATTAATAATTTTATTAAGACTGAGAACATTTAGTTAATCTTCTTACATTGCAAAATAATTTCAGTCATTCTTCAACTCACCCTTCATTTCGACGTTGCTTGTGAGCATCAGCGTATGTAACTTCTCCTGCTTGTCGCATATAGTCTTTCAGATCCTGAAGATAACAAACAACCGAGTTTAGCACTTCGCAAATTAAAATACCTTCAAAAATATCCGCGTGCGATCAGCCCCAAACGTTGTACTCCACAATGGCACAATGGTCTCGTACTTTCTGCCCACTTGACCTTCCCTCCAAAAAAAACTCCCCCATATCCCCCCAAAAAACACACCCACCAGAAGGGCCAAAGAAAATGGTTATGGTTCTCGCACCGGCAGAAAAACTATCTTTGGTATAGGCCCAACGTCAAAGGATGATGCCACCCCATCCAGAAAAGAGTCGCAAGCTTTTCGCCCAGAAATTGGATGCTTTAGGTCAATCATGGTCATGTACGGTCTCGCGTGACGCTCTCTTAAGGATGCTCAGTAGGTCATTTTCATGGTCATGTCACTGCGTATACGGTTCTTGTAACGCCACACAGAGACAGGAATGGCCACCATCATCACACCCCACCACAGGAGTGAGTAGTACACATTGGCAGCAGTATGTGTACGCGCTTTCTCATGGATCGGGATGCTCTCTAACAACTCTGACCCTATATCTCTTTTGGATGAACTGGCCACCAAAGGAAGGATGACATGAGTGCACTGAGTCTCCTACTTCTTTTTGAGAGTAAACCCGGAAGGAGTGGTTCATCTTTCCCACACACTGTGTGACTCGTCATCGTCATCATCGACATGGTATGGCACAAGGGGTCTTTGGGCATATAAAAACAGTGTCAACTATTACTTTCAGAACTTTACATTACTTTTAACAAATACGGATTCCAAAACTTCAACAAAATGGCTACTAGTAAGGTAGAAAGATAACAGTCTATCATCATGTCGTTCGTGGTGTTCGGTGGCATCTTCAGCTTACCCAAAAACTGACCCATATGAGACTCTCGTATTGAGGGATGTGCAGAGAAATGTGTGTTGTGACGAGTCTACATTCACTACAGCCTTGGTTATCAATTCATGCCTTTGTACACAGGACCACTCCATCAGAGGCATGGACTATCAATGTATGCTCGTTTGTATTAAAATAGATAAAGAGAGATAATAGATATCGTTCGATTCCTGCATATTATTACACTGTGGATTCCTAGTTTTCCTAGTCCTAACTATTTGATGTTAAGTAGACTAAATGTAGTAGAAAATACATCGCAGTAGGAAAGCGATAATGCAAAGAATGGAAGGTACAACTTACCTGCCATGAAACACGGCTTGAAAGGTTCTCCACAATAAGTCTGTACTCCGTCCTCGTAGGAGGTCCATATCTAGACCAGAAATATTATCTTTCATAGAACAGAGGTCCTTATGTTTTACAGACAATTGACAATGCTACACTTCTAATAGTATGTATAAATAGACTTCCAAGAAGAAGTCTTAATATAAATTCAATCAGCGGCCATTGAATGCCACTTTGGTACAATCTCAATAGATGAAAGATACAGAAATGAATGAAGCCCTACAAATAACCTGACTAATTTGAACATGTAGTCTTACTTGTCTGAGCCACGTGGTGGACCCCTCCCACCGCCGCCCCCACTTCGGCTACTCCGGCTGCTACTGCCTCCTCGTCCATCTCGTGGCACACCTCTTGCCCTTTCAACAATGACCCTGAAACACAAAACCAGCCATACTTAATTTAATGCGACGCAAATAAACACACAGACATTACATTACAAAATTACAATTTTACATTACAGTCTCATGCATGAAATAATCCGATTCCAACTTTAATCCATAATTAAAATAAATAAATTACCTCTCTCCCAACAGATCCTTTCCGTTGAGCTCATAAACTGCGTCATCGGCATCCCTGTAGTCGTCAAATTCCTAGAATAAACACACACAATAACATTAACTTTTAACACTCGCAAACAACAGTATAACCTTGATATTATCATATACTTATACTTCTTGAAAATAAAGCGGGTTCTATTGTTCTTACCACAAAGCCGTATCCATTTTTAATAAGAATATCCCTGATCCTTCCATATCCTTTAAAAAACCTTTCCAAATCTTTCTCCCGGACTCCATACGGAAGTCCCCCGATGTAAACTCGAGTTCCACCCATGTCAGAGGTCACCAAGAGTTGTGTATTTAACCCGAACGAGTAATTTTGAAATCGAAACCGATAATGTACCGATGATAACTTGCTCTAGCTCTAATGGTGAAGTGTAAGTGCGGCGGAGGGAGGAAGAGGAATGATGAACGTGGTGTGTGCTCAAGTGAAGATGGCTGGCTCTTCTTTCTTGTGTGGTGGTGGTGGTGGAGAGAGAGAGAGGGAGACGCGGCGTCCGAGAAGACGCGTCTTTCATCCTCCCCTAACACATGATCAGATTCCTCCTCCCTCGTGACTCAAAACCGCCAAGTTCAAATTACACCTTTGTTTTGATTTCACTCTTCGTCGGTCGGTCTCGAATTCAAAATTTCTGTTTACAGTTCGGTTGTTTTGCGATTCCGGAAAGCGTTCTTCTTGAAGGTAAGTTTCATAATTAATTACATTTTTGAAACGTTATTCTTAAACTCACGGGGAATTGTTTTTTTGTAGTGGCTTTCGGATTCAGGATCTGAAGAGTGGGAGTGTGATTATACTAGAAAGTTTTAACAACGGATTTGAGGATATTACGATAATAAGGCGAGTTGGACTGTCGTATGTATGACTCGAATTTTATTTTATTAAGTGTTTTTTATTCATTTTCATATGGATTAATGTGGGTTTTGTATTCTTGTAGGGATTACTGTAAAGCAGCACAATGAGTACTGTAGATTCAATTCCAAAAGATCTACGGAACTTGAGAGCATGTTTGGTCTGTTCGTTAATCAAGACATTCGACCAATTCGAATTCGATGGGTGTGAGAATTGCGACGATTTCTTGCGGATGAGGAATAACAGAGAGAATGTTTATGCTTGCACGAGTACCAATTTCGATGGGATGATTGCAGTGATGAGTCCTGAGGATAGTTGGGTGTGCAAGTGGCAGAGAATCAGCCGATTTGTAAAAGGAATTTATGCTATCAGTGTTTCTGGGAAGCTTCCTCCTGGAATTGTCAGAGAGATGAAGAGTCGGGGAATTCCTTACCGATCGAGAGATATGAGCCGTACTTAAGAATTTAGTTAACATATTTTATGAATTTAAGTAAATATCAACTGAATCCGATTTTTGTATTGTAAGTTCAAGTTTCAATGATGGATAAATTAAGTTTCAGTTTGACGTATAAGGATTACTATTATAATCGCAGTTAAGGATTCGCTTCAGTTTTTGTTCCGATTTCGATTGTAATAAACTTATTTGTCTAATAATTAAAAATCTGTATTTATTTCAAAACTTTCTCTTAACCATTGCTGAATTTAGTACCATGTATTATAACTTCAGTTAAAACTTTGTGCTCAAGAGAAAGCCTCTAACTAGATTTAGAAAGTAGCATTGATATGACCTCCAACATTTTATTTTGAAGATTTAACTGACTTTGTGCTAATTCTTGTTGACGTGTGTTTTCTTGAGTAATCCGTATCTCTCGTTGCCTCTCAAGCTCCAAACGATCTCTCTCAAGTTTCAATTTTTCCTCTTCTATCTTCATATCGTGCTCAAGCTTCTTCATCGCTATTTCATCTTCTGGAAGTTTTTCTAGCTTTTTCCAGTTGGATGTAGGCTCCGGACCTTTAACAGTATTGTTGACAGTTATACACATAATTTTAACGGTAACTTGGCTTCAAAAGGCATTAAATGTCATACCTAGGCTATCCAAAATTTCATCTTTTTCTCGGTTATCCAAGTCCACTTCTTTTCTAGCTTTTTTGGCAGCTTTGGGATGCATTACAACATCATTTGTACCTTCAAAGTCTTCATTCGATGGTACCGTGAAGTTTATTATTGAAGCCTTGGACCCTGCCACTAGACCCTGAATCTCTTCCAGTAAAATCTTTCTTTCATCCAGTTCTTGTTGTGTTCCGTTCCTGCAACAACCATTTATATAAATGCAAAGCTGATAGACACTCATTGTGTAATCACGAGGAGCGTCTATTATATAACTAGTAAATACTATAGAATTATACTTTGATTCATCTTACTTGGAAGCCAGATCATCCCTGGACATCTTGTTCAGAAGCAATCCAATCCGGTCCTTTACAGTTCTAACGGTAACATTCATCCCATATTCTTCTGTCAACTCCTGCGCGATGACTTTCCATGCGTTGTCACCGAGCTGCCACGGGTTCTGCCTTAGTGCAGCTTTGAGAAGCAGTATGTCTTTTACGATGGTGAATCCAATCCTTGGTTTCCTTGAACGGACCTATAAAACCGATTGTTTACTTTGGGTTTCCGAAAATGTTCATATGAGGTTTATATTTTCAAGCGAATTCATACCTGTTGTGATGATTCTCCTCGTGGTTCACCCTTCTGGAGTGTCCTTATCGCAGACTTCACGTTATCTTGTGTTGAGATATCCATTAAGAAAAAAGTTGAGAAACTTTAGTCGAAATGTCAAAGAAAAACACAAATGCAGAGGAAGAGGAGAAAATAGGGCGATAAGTCACACTTATAACCATTAACCACGCAGTGACATGTAACTTATAAGTCATAAGAACAATATTTTTGTTTCCTATGATACTGTTATGCATCAGGATAACAGTGTGCTGCTTCCTGTCTATAAATCTTGATTATGCATCGTATTTTAGTCACAGGTCACAGTACAGACATCAAACTATGTAGAGACCCTACACACTGTAGGGCTCCTATGATAAGAGCAGGTTCACGGTTCACATTCCTAGACTATTTTTTTAATACTGACATACTGGACTTCATGAAATTATAGAAATGTCCAAGAGTTGCAAAAACCCCTGTGCCAAGACACCCTATGTATTTGTGTCGAGGAATCTGTCGAAATCGAAGCTACCCCGATGGTGCAGGAACAAAGTTCCGCTTTCAGAAGACGCTTTGGAATCCTGCTATGGCATTCCAGAGTCCCTGTTTAATCGTGATGGAACATTGAAAAGTGTGTGCGAGCCACCGTCTCTCACTGACTCTGAGCTGAAGGCCGTATGGGCTTTGAAATCATTACAGAAAGAGGCTGATGATCGAGTCAAGCAGACATCAGGAAGAACAAATCATGTAATAATAAACTAGACTATAAACTTTGTTGACACACATTTGCATTGAATATAATATTTATGATGTTAAATATTAGATCAAAGAAAGATTGAGAAATGTCAAGCGAGAGATAGAAATAATCTCAAATAAACTTGAGCATCCTCAATTCAAATCACTGGACTTGGGTGAAACGGAAGAAGAACAAAATGCCAACATTGTCGTATACGCCAAAGAGCACCTTCGCCTTCAAAGAGATCTCATTGAATGTTTAGACACGGAAAAGGAGCTCAAAGAAGAACTGACACGGGCCCAGTAATTACACCGACGTTTACTTTGCATTGCTCAATCAGTTTTCACACAATATTATGCCGAGTTATTACATGAATTTATTTTTTCCAAAAATTCAGACGTGAACAATGGAGAGCTGTTGCAGAAAGAGAATTGGTGGCAGTCGAAGAAGAAAAAGTAAAGCCAACATTACTATACTACCAGAAGCAACAATCGTTTAAAGCGAAAAAGCGAGCAATTTACGAAAAACAGTTGCGTCAAAATGCATTGATAACCAGGAACGTTACATTAAACAATGTAGTAACATCATTGAAATCGTCATATGCTTCACGAAGCTCTACGGTTGTATCTGCTAAAACTATAAAACTCCAAACAGCAAAGATATCTAGATGGAGAGTTCAAGCTCACCTAAAGAAGACAATGGGAAACAAGCACGACCAGGAAGTTCAACAAGCCTGTGATCAGCAGTACTTTCAAACCCGCAAGTATCAAATGCTAAAAGGACTAAAAAAGGAGCTTGCAAGTCAAAAAAGAAATCTGATAGCTGTTCATGAAGCAAAACAAAAGAAGAGAGCTGCTGAGGCAATCAAAGACCAAGCGGTTCATGATTACATCGAACAGTCTGGCACAAACCCTTATGTTGTAGAACGACTAGTTGCAATGGAGAAACGATACAATGAACAAAAGAAAAAGATAATTGATAAGGAACACGAACGACTCGCACAGCTTCATCGGGATTTCGAAATAATTGAAAAATCGACTCAACGAGAAGAAATGAGGAAAAAGAAGTGGGAGAAAATTTGGGCCAAACGGTTTGAAGAAAGAAAGAAAGCGGAGAAAGCGAAGACAATGAAGTTTTTGTATACAGGTCCAGCAGAAGAGCCAGTAGTGGAAGCCGCTAAACCCGAAGAATCTGTTGAAGATGAAGCTGCAGAACAAATAGATCAATTAGTAGCTGCATTGGAATCCACACAGATAGAAGCAAAGCCTAAATCTAAAAAGAAATCAAAGAAAGCTCGATCAAATCGAGGCTCAAAGGTTGAAGGCTCTGAAAGTGTACGAAGTTCATTTTCAGAGGGCCAGAAAAGTCGTGGCTCGAAGAAAAAGTCGCGTCGTGGTTCGAAGAAAAAGAAATCCAAGTCTTCAGTGTCCGCAGAATCAATTCAAGGGGAGCATGATTTCTTTTATGCAAATGAGTCGATGCCTACATCCCTTAGAACAAGTGAAACTATTGGAGAGTATGGAAGTACTATTCATTCTGGTCGTACATCTAAGAAGACCTTAACTTTTGGAGACACAGCAACTGTCTTGTCAGAACAGAAACAGACTACGGAAGTTGCCACGAATAATAATAATGATAAGCCTGAAGCTAAACTAAAGATTAGTGAGCTGAGGACAAAATCTAAAGTGAAAGTTGTTGGACCTTTCTTTAAATGGACTCCTGATGTCGTTCTGTTCAGTGTTAGATTCCTAATTATATTACTATCTTGTCTTGAGTTGCCCCAAATAGTTTCTAATGATAATGGTGATATGGTTGCAGGATTATGAAGTAGGAAGGACTTACCGACAAACTGTCTCTATTACCAATATTTCCATTATAAGGATGAAGTTCGTCCTGAAGGAGCTTCTTGATGACAAAGTTTACTTGGAGCCAAACGATCCTCCGCCATTACAAGATATGATAAAGGCGAAATTCACCGTCTCCAAGATGTTATCTCCCGGAGTAGCTCATGACTTGGTTCTAATCTTCTCCCCTAAAGTCTCTGCAGATTGGACTGGAACTCTTTATTTCCAAACAAACGAAGATCCATTTCAAATTCGCGTTGAATGTTGGAGAGAACGATTTCTTCCTTCTTTGTCGTGCAGCCAAATAACCTTCCCTAATACTGTCGTCAATGTTTCTGGTGTGCTTCCTGTTATCATTAAGAACACCGGAAGTAAGCGAGGAGTTATCAAAAGAATTTTCCAAAAAACAGTTCAAATATATGAAGACAGTGACTTTCTTGGAACAGACAATGAAGAAGAAGAAGACGACGAAATGTCTGAAACAAGTATGGGTACAACTATCGACAATATTAATGCATTACATTCTCCTCCGACTCCTCATCACTTAAGTTTCGAGGAAAAAACTACAGCTCCAATGATTCCCACTAAATCAAAGAAAAAAAGCTTGCATAAGTCTAAAAGCATAATTACTACAACTGATGGCGAATCCAGTAAACCAAGAATCGGATCAAAAAAAGCGTCAGGAAAATCAAAAAAGAAAAGTAAGAATCCCAAAAAAGAAAGGAGTAATTCACGGTCAGGGAAAGGAGGAACAGAAAGCAAAAAGAATTCTACAGCAAAGGCAAAAAAGCGTAATGAGTCTGAACTTGACTGCAAATCCATCCTGAAAGACATAATTTTTACGGTCACGCAAGACATCTTTTTTGCTTATGTCAAGGAATGCAATAGGAAACTAGATCGGGACAAATCTCGGAAGATTTGTGTTGTATTTCGCCCACCATATTTGGGATTTTTTAGAACAACTTTTGAGATTGAATTCGAAGACACAGAAGTTCCAAATGTAATGAATCTAATCTTAAACAGTTTTAAAGAAATATGGTAAACTTTCAAAGCTAACACCCGATTTTATTCTTTAGTTGGAATTCGATGTATTTGGGAACTCAGTTCCAAATCCGATTATTATCGAGCCTGCTAATTCTGATATGCGAATATGTTTTATGGGTAAGAGTAAACGTTGAATGCGTATACATC
>Ga0194135_10003098_pt1 | contig 10136 bp, 8 predicted proteins | sample LitLau_LLRF_2013_FD_134024 | JGI IMG/M metagenome (GOLD analysis project Ga0194135, IMG submission 134024) | Freshwater sediment microbial communities in response to fracking from North America - Little Laurel Run_MetaG_LLRF_2013 (version 2) | ecosystem: Environmental > Aquatic > Freshwater >... | reverse complement strand
GTTGGCGGCGATGGGGGATACCCAGCCCCAAACCACTGTTGCCCAACACCCACTCCTCATTCAACAAGAACGGTTTTTAGTCTCTCTCAACTCGGCAGATGAGAAAAATGACAACAAAGGTGACGAACGTTGTGTGGGTATGGACTCGAGTGTTTGTGTAATGTCACGTCTGTGACCAGTAATAACAAGAGCTTACCATTGCCATTGTCACCTATGGTAATGAAAGAGCAACGAGCGTTCTGGACTCGAATAATTTAACTCCAAGGTCACAGACTCACTCTACTTCTTTGAAGCTGTAAAGTGGTGCTGCTCGCTGCTGGTGCTGGTGCTTAAGTCGCAATTATCAACAGCTTCACTGACATCGCATCATCCCCCTTCGGGAACGGTACGATAAGGACAAGGAATTACGGTCAGTCGTATAAATAGATTTCTTATATATTTACTCCCCATCATACATAACAGGTCAGGAGGTCATCCCTATCAACAAGCAACAAGAACGAGGCTACGGGTCCAAAAAATAACAATCCCAACATTTGAGGAAACAACAGAAGACAGCTCATAATAATCATATAACCACCACCACCACCACCACGAGGAAGGAAGGAAACAACGCATTACTGTAAAATAGTGTCTTAGGCTTAAACTGGAGGTTTGGACAAAGTGCCATCGTTATTCTGGATTTCCCATAACGGAAAACGATACAACATAAATATAGTGAAGAGCTTTCTAATTCCCGAATGTTGTCTCAAAGAATTTGGGGTACTACTAGTCAGAGTCAGTTAGTTTTACGCCGTCATTGTGATCGAGATAAGCTACAAGAAAACTAATTTATAGATTTTAAACAAAAAATAGTATTTTAGTGTAGTGATTTTCAATTTACACTATTTTAATTGGTTCCATTTATTGTTCATATCATTATTCTTGTTATTCATTCCAGGTCTGAGGGAATGGGTTAATTATAAGCAGACTGAAAAACTTACATTTAATCGAGCTTCTTTAGTAATTTGTTTTACAAATTTAGGAAATTTAGGAAACGTAGTACCTTGGTGTAAAGGTTAGTCATAGCGAGGACTTGCAGCTTTTTAAGCACACAAAAAATTGAGTAGTAATTAAGTAGTTTGATGAATACTCCTGCCTGCTAAACGGAAATTGGAATCAAGTCGGAATTTAAGAAAGGAGGAAGAAATTATCTTGTTCTGGTTGGAACCAAATACGGTACGTATAATTTAATTCCGAATCCGAAATAACAGATACAAGATTTTGGTCATCTAAACTTTCTTGTCCTGATGTCTAGGACACAATGGTGCTAATTTGAATCTGGGTAGCTTTAACTCTTAGTACAAAAACTTGAAAAAACCGACATGACATTATATGAGAAGCACAAGAAGGTCCTGGTAGAACCAGCAGACCAAAAACGCAGGGACTCGGCGAACGAAATTTTGCCAACTTGTGCTAAGCCTCCGCTTCCGCCTCCTCGAACCAAATGCCTCTCTCCCGAAACTGCTTCAAATTCCTCATGGGTTGGTGCTGGAGCAAATTCAATCAAAGGAGGTCCGTTACCTGCTCCAGGAAGCAGTCAAACTTATAAATCCAAAGAGAAAGACATGCCGAGTACTGCCTCAGGATCAGCTTCAGCTCCTGGCCGACCAATCAGCGTCTTTTGCAGACCAATTTTCCCAAATATTCCATTCTCCCCATTCACGTCTCCTAGCTCCTCACCATTTGCACGTCGTCGGGTAAGTAAATTATTCATATTTTAAAATTAAACAAAAAACACGCACGCGCATGTACTAGCTCCTCTCATGGGAGAATACAGGTTATAATTATGGTGGAAAAAACTGAGAGGGACACTTAAAAGCCACCAGTTTCTCGTTTTCGGTACACCGGGCCTCGCAGGCCTCAAGTGCAGACTCTCCTCATTGGCTGGCGTATTGTCTCAAATAATTTAGCCAGGTTCCACGTTCCTGGCTGTGCTCTGACAGATTTACTTTCCCTTTACTTACTTTAACCATTTGTTAAATGTTCCTTTCGCTGGTGAGGGATGGCGAGAAGGAAACAAGACGACACGAAGCATGATGCACGATAACCACATCAGAAAATTAACCGCCGTTGTTCCCGTCCAACATCTTCGCAGGCATATGACCATGCGCGTATAGAGGCAGCAGGATATTGAGTACGATTCTATTTTGCAGGATCCATCTTCCCCAAGGGCCTGGAAGATACGGGAATTTCGGGAGTCTCAGCGCGTGAGCATTGAGAAGGACGGTGACCACATTCAATTGAACCAGTACAGGCTCAAGGAACCGATTGGCCATGGATCTTTTGGGATCGTGAAGCTTGCATACAACGAACAGGATGAAAAACACTACGTAAGAGAATCCACAGCGCTCATTTTTAGTAAAATCAATTCTTGCACGACTAAAACCAAAGTGTGTTTTTCTTTCCGTAGGCTATGAAAATGTTGTCCAAGCGGAAGTTGCTTCACAAGTCGGGAGTCTTTGGTCGCGTCATGCCGTCTCGTCGGTTGGGGAAGTTTACGGCCACGAATCCCCTTGCCAAAATTTACACAGAAGTAGCAATTTTGCGCAAGTTGAGTCACCCGAATATTGTGAACTTGGTGGAGGTCCTTGATGATCCTGCAGAGGACAACCTCTATCTGGGTAGGGCTCACTTAACTGTCTTACAAGGATCCCAGACAACCCAGACAACATGGAGACATGCCGAGGAGGACGATGTATTTATGGATGCTAATTTTGATTTAATGTCTTTCCTAGTTTTTGAGCTTTTGGAGCGCGGAGAGATTTTACAAATCCCAACCAGCAATCCACTTTCAGAGGAAAAGACATGGAAGTACTTTCGTGATGTTATTTTAGGAATTGAGTATTTGCACTACCAGAAAATAATACACAGAGACATCAAGCCTTCGAATCTTCTTGTGAGCGATGATGATCATATTAAAATTGCTGATTTTGGAGTCTGTAATGAATTCAATGGAGAAGATGATGCTCTCTTGACCAACACCTCTGGCACCCCTGCCTTTGTTCCTCCTGGTAAGTTTTTTTTGTTTTTGTTTTTAAACTAAAATGGAAGAAGCCCGTCGTCTGTAACTAATTGGCTTTCCATTTTGATATATTCCAGAAGCACTAACGACACTGAATGAGAGTTATAGCGGTAAAGCAGCCGATGTTTGGCAATTGGGTGTTACGCTCTTCGCCCTTGTTTTTGGTTTTGTGCCTTTCCATGACACGAGCATCGTCACGCTCTACTACAAAATTCAACATGAGCCATTAAAATTCCCAACGCAATCAACAATTACAATTAGTCCTCTCCTTCAGGACCTGATCACAAGAATGTTAGAAAAGGATCCACAAGAGAGGATCACCATTCCAGAAATTAAGGTATACCGGACTCTGAGCCCAGTTTAAATTTAGTGGGATTGGATTTGGTTTCCAATTTTAATTTACATGTGTAGATCCACGACTGGGTAACTCAAAATTGGGAGCATCCATTGCCATCGGAAGAAGAGAATTGCAAGTCCTACGTGGAAGTGACGGATGATGAGATAATTCCAAAATTAGATACTTTGATTATGGTCAAGAAAATGATCAAAAACCACTCATTCCAACATCCATTCCGAAGGACCGGGCAAGGATTCAAGAACTTACTCCACATTAATGGAAGGTCACACTCTGCTCCGAGTTCGTACGATTTCTTTCTGGACAGGTCAGTCTGGTCTTGTTTAACTTTGAAATTCCCAAGCAAAATTCTTACAAAGTCTCACTCCTTCAATGATCCTTAATTTTTCAATGGGAATTCTTGTTAACTTGTAATATAGGAAGAGATCCATGGACTGTATATTACCAATTCTTCGGGAAACCCCTCGAGATTCCTATTCGTCAACTCGTCATTTAGGGCAGGAGGGATCAGAGCAATCTCAAGATGGCGGTGATGCTTGAATCCTGAATAATGTAGAGAGCTACTCCATCCGGTTCCCAGCAGGCCCCAACCCTAGCCCCATTTCTCTCATTCACGCACATTCAAATGATGCACGTACGCTTTTTATTCTCAACCAAATTAACTCCTGTTCGTACTGGAGACGCTTCTTCACGGGAGGAGACTCACAGTGGCTGGGAGGAGGTTCTCGGGTCATGTCATGGTGCAAACCCATAATACAAATTTCTTCAATTTACTCAATTCTTAACTTCCTTACGGTGTCTCTCTTCTCTCTCTCTCTCTCTCTCTCTCTCTCTCTCTCTAATTGTAAATCTTACTCTCTATTAATGGATTTGTGCTGTGTCGTCCTCTTCTTACTCATTCATGATCTAAACGACGCGTGTACCTCATCCATTAAAATACTTCAATGTTCTCCACCTTTGAGACTTCCAAAATAAACAAAATCAAAGTTCAGAGGGATGAAGTCTCCAGCAGCGAGCAGGTCGTCCAAGAGAGGAGGGTTGACTGACATGGTTAGTTTTTGGTTGAAAGGCCATAGACATTTTCCATAATGGTGGACGAACAGTTTCCTGCATCCTCCTGTTATCATGTTCCTGTTGCCCTTTATTTAACATTTTGTCTTTTGTTTTGTTGTGCAATGACGACACGGCGAGGGCTCCTCTGTTCCTTACCTTTTGATTCAATGGGATGATGTTCGTCGAAGAGCCCAAGGAAGATCAAGTTAAAGTTGTGAGTGTGTGATCGTGATGGCGTTGCGTAGTAAGAGTGGCGTTTTGGGTATCGGAAGAAGAGGAGTCCTCGATATCTTCATGCCCCCTCACTTCATCACCTTACCTTTCGTCCATCCCCATACTGTCTTTCGTTCTTACCCGCAGAAATTATACTCATACTGAGCTCTGCTCCCTCAATCTTACCTTCCTTCAAAAGCTCTCACAAAAGTCACATACACACATACACACGGCACGGGCAACAAAAGTCAAATTTATTATTAACCAACTGACAATTACAAAAATTTGCTCTCCAACCACACCAGCTCATCCAGTTCATCGGTTTGACAGGGCGTTCAGTTTGAGTGTCGCCGGAAGGAAGAAAGCTCATCTCTTGACTGACCCAAGTCACGTTGTTGAGGTTACGTTTGACAGTCTCATTCGAATCGCCGACGAGGACGACGCTGACGCTGACGCTGCTTAAGGGTATACTCAATAAATTTTAATGTCAAAGAAGACTGATGGTGGGTTACTGTAGCTTATTTCTAATGTTCTCTTTTCTAGACTAGTTCACTACCAACGACGACGCCACCAGTAGAATTTGGATCTTGTTATCCGTATCCTCCCCAGGCTCTGGCTTAGGAAGGACGTGTCAGAAATGTACGCAAAGGGGAAAGGGTCGACGGTACCATCGGATGCTCAAGCACGAGAAAAGTAGGTTGACAAATTAAAATGCTTGATTTATATGCAGAGGAGGCATAACTTTGGGTCGGAGGGCCCTTGGACTAATATTTAATTTTAATTAATTATACCGTCTTTTAGGTTAGCCCTATACGTCTACGAGTATTTGCTACATGTTGGAGCACAGAAAGCAGCACAGACATTCTTATCTGAGGTACCCATACCCAAGCTAGTTTAGGATCTAGACTGTATTTGGTTGCATAGGCACATGCTCGTTCTGTAATTGGTCTGGTCGACAATTGTTAATTCTTACAATTTTTCGGACTCGTAGATACGGTGGGAGAAGAATATAACTTTAGGAGAACCTCCGGGGTTTCTTCATTCCTGGTGGTGGTAAGTCCAGTCCAGTCCAGCTTCATTTCATGGAATTCTGTCTTTTTGAAAGACCTTGATTTCATTCTTGTTTCTTGTTCTTGATATTTCAGTGTGTTTTGGGACCTGTACTGCGCAGCCCCCGAGCGGAGGGAATCATGCGAACATTCTAGTGAAGCAAAAGCCTTTCACGATTATGTGAGTTTACGCCCTTTTGACTTTCAGATTAATTTAACAAATTCTTCATCATCCGCATTCTAAGCAATTTCAAAACTTGGGGTAACTGAACTACTCACTGTCAACTTTTCCACTGTTTCCCTTTTGCTTACTAACTAAACCTCCTCTGCTGAAAGTCTTGTTTAGAGTAAAAAGGAAAACCATTTTTTGTGAATAGGGTTTTGTAAACTCTGGATACGGTGTCAATGGAATCTCACATGTAAGGATTCCATTCTTAACTTTGCTTGTCTGCCAAACTTTTCTGAAATGCTCTCAAGTATGATGATGTAAACCGGGCTTTTTCCAGAGCGGGGGTCCAAATCCAAGTCCAATGAATCAGATGGCCCCTGGAGAAGCCATGGGAGGACCTATGCCACCAGGATTTTTTCCCGTAAGTCTACCAATCACCTCCCATCAAGTCTATCCTGGACTTGATTCAATCCAACTGCACTCGACCTTCCCTTTAAAGGGAAGTTCCTCTTTAGTATTGTGTTTCCGTAATGACCCTTAATTGTTAAATGTGAGCATTTAAACGTCGTGCTTCCAAGCTGCCCGGCTATTCAAAAAGTCAAAGGTTGCTCCCTGAACAAGTCCCAACTTTTATACTTTTAGAATACATCAATGAGACCCTCACCACCAGCACATCCATCATCCCAACCTTCGCCACACTCACAGCCACCACCACCACAAATGCTACAGAATCAAGTAATTCAAATTGCAAGACTGCTTTCTCTGTCTCAAAAACTACCAATCTTATTCTAAATAGTTACGAGTGTTACTGAGCTACTTTTTATATTTAATTAGTCTTGTCTCATGTTACCCACTGTTTCTGTGTCCTTGTTTCATACGTTTCCTGGTGTCGTGTCGTGTCAACTCTCACCCCATCATCAACCTAAAAATCACCGCTTATCCCATTTATTATTTTCTACAGGGCTACATGGGACCTCGATTCGCTGGCGGACCGCCGCGACCACGCCTTCCTCCAATGGGAAACGAATTCAATGGGGTATGCTACGCTGTTATAAAATTCCACCCTATAATAACTTGCACCTCTTCTGATCGTCGTTCGTGAAATAGAGAATCCATTCTTGTTAACGAAAATAAAAAAGAAATGTCTTTAAAAGTGCGGTGTTTCTGTTCTGTAGCCACCTGGCCAGCCAATGATGTCAGGGCCGATGGATCCTTCTCGCCAAGGACCCAGTGGGATGTCAGGGATGGGACCGAGAATGAATCCTCCTCGGCCTGGAATGGGGCCTTTGGGACCCTCCTACGGTCCTGGGATGCGTGGACCACCGCCAGGTGGAATGCCACCCATTTCCATGGCAGGTCAGGGTCAGGGTCGTCCCCAGTGGGCTCCAAACAATAATGCCGTAAGTTTTCATCATTATTGAGTAGCGAGCAAAATCCTGGACGTTCCTTTGCTTTTAACTGATATGATTCCCGTAATTATTCTAGCCAATGAGTTACAATTCCTCTTCACCTGGAAACTACGGCGGGCCACCAGGATCTTCTTCAGGTCCACCCGGGACTCCTATCATGCAAAGTCCCCAAGGTACAAATGGCCCAGTTTCGTTTTTGAATTTGGCAATTAACGAAAATAAAAGCAATAAAAGTAACCTTCAATGTTTCAGACTCGTCAAACTCGGGAGGGGAGGGAATGTACGGTATGATGAAACCTGTCCCTGGTGGAAACATGTCAGGGGTATGTTGATCCAAATTGAGTTGACCACAGTTAAAATAAAGTCTTGAACTATTGATCGGAGAGCATAAATTAAAATTTCTAGGATTTTCCTATGGGTGGGAATGGTTCGGATGGTCCTATGCCAATTGGTGGAATGAATCCTGTGCTTAATGGAGATGGAATGGATATGAAAAGTTCTCCTGCAAATGGTCCTGGGACGCCGCGGGATGATGGAGCATCAATACCAGACTACAATATGGGCAGTTTCGGACCACCAGAAAACGTAAGTTGTTTAAGCTTTAGACTCCCCTTTTGTTTTGTATTTATATTTTAAGTTCAATTTTTCTTAATGCTTGAGAAGACCATATTTTATTCCTGAACAGGAACAAACGGAATCTGCTGCAATCCTTAAAATTAAGGAGAGCATGCAGGAGGAGGCGAAGCGATTCGAGAAGGACTCAGAGCATCCGGACTACTTTATGCCATAGGATTCATATTGCCCTTGGAATGGAGTCCAAAGGGGACGAGAGGCCCATCTCAAGATCTAGTCTCAAAGAACGGAGTACTTAAGATGGTTTGGGTCACTGGCTCTACACACTTACTCACCTTTCTTTTTTCTCAGGAGGACAAAGAATGGAAAAATGTCCTTTGGCCGTTCTACTAAAAAAAAACATTATGAAACCTAAGTATTAATCACTAGGACCTAGTAATTGTATTACTTAACCAATTGATGGTGTTTGTTGATTGTGAAACTCTTTTCAAGTAAGACATTTAGGAAGCATTCCGTTTATGTTTATCTAAAAAAGGACAAAATGGAGATAACTTAACTTATTTAAAATAGGAGAACTCTTTCTATACCACCATTCGTACCCTTGTACTTAACAAGAAATCACACAAGTATCGTATCTACCAATTCAACATTAACATAACATAAGGAGGAAAAGATACAAAGTTTATTTCTCACAATTCTCATTTATTATTGCAGCAGCATTATTTCTACGTCTGCTAACAAAACAATGTACATTATTGAGGGAGGTCAGTATAGTAGGAGCCAGCAGAGCAGTTAACTATTACTATTGATATCATGTTGTACTATTTCATGTGGTATTTTGTTTAGGAATAAATTCATAAATTAGGAAAAATGTAAATCATGGTATATGAGGACTTGGTATCAAGGTGAGGTCTTTGTTTTCTCAGGCGTGTGCGTGGGTGGGTGGGTAAGTTGGTAAAAGTTTGAGGACACAACGTTTTTCGGGTGGAATCAAAAGAATTCCGTCGGCATGGATCATGGCGATGAAGATGTAAACCAGGATCCTAACGTTCTAAAAATAACTTTTTTCCAAAATAGTCTTCTACCAAATGCTCAAATTGAAATTCCTTTAGCAGAAAGTGAAGTCTGTCAGATCAGCAGAGGAAACCTGGCCCAATTTTTAAGATCATTGCTCACATCACTTCAACTCATCATTTCCTGCCATTTCTGTAACATTCAATCCTCTTCTTGGAAAAAAACTGGGAAGGGAAGGCGAGTTGACTTTTTTCCCTAAACGTTTTAAATCCCTTGATTTCTTGCCTTAACTCTTGATTTTGTGTTTAGCAGGTTGAAGAGGAGGGATGGGTCTCTGTTCTGGTGATTGTCTCAAGCACTGCTTCACAAATGGACGGAATTTACTCACGCTGTTAACAGTAGTTGGGATTCTCTGTGGGATTGTGATTGGTGTATCCCTTCGACATGCTCGGGAAGAGGACTGGACTGGACGGGAAGTCGTCTATGTGAAATTCCTTGGAGAAATTTTCCTGCGGATGTTAAATGCAGTTGTGATTCCACTCATAATGTCTTCCCTAGTCTCTGCTGTAGGATCTCTAAATGTCAAGATTTCCGGGAGAATTGGACTCCGGGCAGCAGTTTACTATGCAGTAACCACGATCTCTGCAGTTGTCCTCGGTTATTTAGTAAAGAACAATTTGTACCTTCTTTTACTAATGTTTTTTTTTCTTTTTTTTTATTAGGGATTATACTCGTCATTGCCATTCATCCAGGTCACCTGAGTAAGAGATACGTTGGAGAGAGAAGGGATCAATTGAACACGACCACCGTGGACACGCTCATGGATCTCTTCCGGTACGCTCAAAGTAAAAAAAGAAAGTCAAAGTCAGAAAACTATTCGAAGTTGGTGGATTATTTTTGTTTTAGAAACATGTTTCCGTCAAATCTAGTCCACGCTGCTCTTTATCAGGTTCGCATATTCCTCGAGCATTTTTAAAAACAAAATGTTCTACATGCTTGACTTTGGGTTTATGTGTTGTCCTCAGAGTCACACTGTGTTGATGGTTCCTGACAATCTAACGAAATTTGATAATGGGACAATGAGTAAGTCGTTTTCTTTAAAATTGAAGCTATAGAATTAAATCTTGGTTTCGTGAATGTTAGTTTTCTGATTCCAAGTACCGGCGTTGGATGATTGGGAAATGTCCCTTCAGAGTGCAGAGGGAACCAATATTTTGGGTCTCGTCACCTTCTCCACAGT
>Ga0194135_10003097_pt1 | contig 10137 bp, 8 predicted proteins | sample LitLau_LLRF_2013_FD_134024 | JGI IMG/M metagenome (GOLD analysis project Ga0194135, IMG submission 134024) | Freshwater sediment microbial communities in response to fracking from North America - Little Laurel Run_MetaG_LLRF_2013 (version 2) | ecosystem: Environmental > Aquatic > Freshwater >... | reverse complement strand
CATTCCCTTTTTGTCTCCTGCGTCGTAGTTAATATCATAATGCAGTATAACCGTCGTCTGGTCTCCCTTGCGGTCCAGTAATAAGAACGCTTGTGTCGAATTTCGACTAAAGCTTGAATAGCCGGTGCTAGGTGTATTAATAAAATGCTGCTTTACAATCACTGCCATTCCCAGCATCAAAGAAGAATGTTATGTTATGTATGTGGTTGTGGTGGCTGGTGGTGGCTTGACTTTTTGTTGAATACATGAGACTAGGACGCGTTCCTGCCTAAGATTGACTTTGTTAAAAAGAAAGCCAAGTGTGGCTGTGTAGTTAGGCTAGTTTGGGGTTGGCGCTCGAGTCGCTTCCCTCTAAAGAGAAACAGGAGGGATTTTGTTATTGGGACGTGAGCAGCGGACTCCTATTTAAAATTTTAAAACGATAAACAGACGGGAATCGCAAATTATTGTTATTATACCGGAACCCCTTTTTTGAGACTGTAGAAAGTAGACGAGTTATCGAGGAGTTTTGTGAGGGGAAAGTGATTTTAATTTACTGTCAATTTATTCAGTCGATTGTTTATAATAGGTAAGTCGTTAAAAAGTGTGAATAAGATGTCAGAATTAGTTGAGCAAGAACAAGATCTCGTGGAGGAAAGTGGTGATGTTGAGGAAGAAGTAGAAGAAGGTGTTCATCATGAGCAGGAAGGGGAGGAGGTGCAGTACAAAGAAGATGAAATGCTTCAACAGTTTCAAACTGAAGATGGGTCGACAATTGTCCTGTCTTCGGAGCAGATCGCTCAGATGCAAGAAGGAATGGCGGAGCAGCATTATGTTGAGGAGATAATTGGAGGGGAAGAAGATGTTCATCACCATCACCATCATGAAGAAGAAGGTCATCATCAGATTCATGATCCAAATGTTGTGGGGGAAGAAGGGATGGAAACTCATCAGCAGATTCATTTGGATGCTGATGGGAATGCACAGATTGTTACGTCGGATGGACAGATGCATGACCTCATTACTTTACACGCTGTGGGTGTTGATGCACAAGGGAATCTTATTCCTGGGGGGAATGAAGGAGATGTCGTGGAGGAAGGAATGGGAGAACATGTAATAGCAATGATAAGCTTCATGCATATAGATAGAGTTTTGTTCGAGCAAAATTTTTTGAATAAAATTAATATTCTTAATGCTTGGTTAATCTGTAGGTTGAGATTCCGATGGATCACAGTGGGATGGAGCAAATGATGGGCGAAGATGGAGTTGTTGAGGAAGTCATTTCTTCAGGGACTCATGAGGAGGAAGCTTATTTGGGTGATAATTTGGAGGATACAAATGACATTTCCCAACAGTTTCTAAATGTCCAGGAAGCCATATTTAATCCGCAAACTGGAACTCTTCAACCAATTAACTCTGTACAGAATACAACGCCTTCAGTTAGACCTGTGAAACGACCCGCTCCTAAACCTCAACAAAATCAGCAGCAGCAACAACAAGTAGATGCAGTTAATAGTAAAGTTTAATAATTTGATGCTAGAGAAGGGTTTTAATTCTTTTTTTTACTTACAGGTGAAATATGTTATATCTCAGCCTTCTGCAGATGGATCTCAAAGCCAGCAGCAGATATTTTTGGATGCCAATTCATTACAAGGATTAATACAAAGTGGGACTATTACATTAGATGGGAGTGGAAATAAGGTAATTGTTCAGTATTCAGTGTTGTGTTGTTTATTATGCAATCGTAGAATCAAACAGTTCACAGTATTGACATGAGGATAATTTTAGCAGAATTTGATAATTGCACCATCACCTTCCAAAAAACAAGTTGTTACAAGGAGTCCAGCTAAAATATTGCCTGCCCCAGTTCCTGTAGGCGACCAACTTCAAAATCAACAACAGGGAATGAAAAAGATTCTTGTTATGCAAGGAAATTCTTTGCAAAGTTTAAGTGGATTAAGTCAGGTAATGTTGTAAATCATGAAATATTGCCTTTGGTACTTTTAAATAAAAGATTTTAGTGATTTTTTGACCAAAATGTCTGTTTTAGCCTGGAGAAACCAAACTGATTCAAACGACTAGCCCTGGAGGTACAAGTCATGTACAATACGTAAGAGTAGTAAGAAATTCTGGAGCCCAACATAAAATCCCAATTGCTCCAGCTACCCTAAAACCTAAACCTGTTGCGCCTAAGCCTGGACCAGGGCAAACTATTATAACACTTCCACACGGAAGTTCAGATTTAAGTAGTCTACAAAACAGTACACCAGGGTTAGGGAATTTGTTGGTCTTGCCGAATTACGTTACGGTAAGATTTCAAGTATAAAATTCATTAGTATCTTATTGTTGTGATTTACACACTTCTGTGTGTCATCTAGGTAAAAAATGACCAAAACCAAACAGTTCAAATCAGAACCTCAGATTCCCTTACATCATCATCTTCAGTTTTAACAGATTCTAATTCTTTACTGGGAGGATTGAGCCAAGGGTTAAGTGGTGGTGGGAGTTTAGATTCCTTTAGATCACTCTTAGAGCCAAATGGAATGAGACCCAGAAAGCCTTGTAATTGCACAAAATCCCAGTGCTTAAAATTGTACTGCGATTGCTTTGCTAACGGAGAGTTTTGTCATTTATGTAATTGTACGAATTGTTTTAACAATCTAAATCACGAAGAGGATAGACAAAAAGTAAGTTTGTAATAGATAGTTTGCAATAACAATGTTAATAATTTCTCTTGGTATGCATGGGCTTCAGTAATGTGATTGATGTTTATTTTAGGCCATTAAGCTCGTTTTGGAAAGGAATCCAGGAGCATTTCGTCCTAAAATTGGAAAAAGCTCTCAGACTGGAGAGGCACATGAGAGACGACATAACAAAGGGTGTAACTGTCGGAGATCCGGGTGTCTTAAAAATTACTGTGAGTGTTACGAAGCGAAAATTTTTTGTTCGGGCATTTGTAAGTGCACCGGATGTAAAAATTGTATTGAGAACATCCCATCTGGTCTCCCTAATGGAGTGGGGGTAGAACAGCATTTCGCAGGGGCAGGAACTGCTCATAGGCAAACTCTGAAGGACCTAGCTGAGGCAGCTGAGGTTAGAGTTCAACAACAGAATCAGGTGAAGAATAAAATGAGAGCCCAGATGCAAGAAGTCTCCCCTCAAAACAACCTCGGAATTATGGTCCCACCAATTGTCTTTAGGTATAACTGATAACTTAACTAGTTTCCGCTGCTTTTATCCTGCTGAAGAACTAGCTAATGGGTTCTATTGATTTTGTGCAGATATCCTAGTGGGTCTATATCTTACGAAGTGGTCACGTCAACCGTCGAATTGCTCCTGGCTAAAGCAGAAGCAGGAGAAAAACAAAAGTTATCGGAAGGAGAAATTGAGCACCAAATTTTGGAAGAGTTTTCAGAATGCTTAGCTTCTGTAATGGATCTTGGAACTAGTGTAGAGTAAGTCAACTTCAGCCGTTTAAACTGTCATATAATCAACTTCCTGTACAAGTTTAAAAAATTGATGATTGATTCGGCTTTTTTCTAGTATGGTCCTCAAGAATGACGTAGATGACTCCAGATTATCCAGACTTTGCAAAAATGACTCCTTGTAGAAATTCAGTTATTGATCCATTCATAATTTGTAAACAACCTTATTACTACTGTCGAACCATATGTATTTTGTTACTATCAGCAGTTAACGATTAAGTAATAATTATTTAATAAATAGCAAACATAAGCGCCAGCTCAGATCAGAAATTGTATAAATAATGTATTTATTTTAGATTCTCTCTCAGCTTATAGTTTGGAGAAGTTGCATAATAGTCTGACACAAGTTTGTACATGCGTTACGTTACGTTAATCCTACTATTTTGTGTTTTTTGTTAACATTTTAACATAGTTGGTCCCTAATTCTTCCGTTTCTTTCATACATTGACACCATGCGTATTGTAATGCGTATTGTAGTTAATTAAAAGTAGATGTACATTGTATACCAATCAATTACAATGTGATATTGAAACACAGAAACCATTCAAAACCTTCAGTTTGATTTAAAAAATTGACTAAGCTTAAATATGTATGTGTAGACTGCTGTAATATTAGTCCTGGTCTACCTCCCTTTTTAGCTTTATATGCTGTAGTAAATCTGAAAATTGCAAAAATAATGATCAATAGTTAGATTATGATAGTAGTAACATTAACATGTATTTTGATAGTTTGTCAGATTTATACCTTCATAGTAATCATCTTTGTTCAACAGTTTATTAAGCAATTCGTCGTCTGCATACTCGTCTTCATCCAGGGATCCTCCTAAAGACGCAGGCAATATTTGCTTTCCGAACTCTTTGTGTAGAGATTGAACATCATGACCGTGAAAGAAGATCTGAACATCAAGTTTTATCATATCAAATCCAGACTAATTAAACAAAATAGTGCCTTGTCTTAATTGCGTTTGTGTTTACCCTTTTTCGCATTTTTTCCTTTAAAAACGGTTTGGCAATAGCAAATAGCATATTAAATATAGAAGGATGATTTAAGAAGTGGATCTCCTTAAATCTTGCAGGATAGGCATCCTGGTAAAACCAATTGACATGTCAGCCACAATGCGTCAATAAAGATTATAAAGTTGCATGACTTCATCCATCTTCTTTACCTGGACTATTGTCACTATCGCTTGAATCCTAGAAGGGCCTACTTGTCTGGCATGAGATAACCCAAATCCTTTGAAGTCAACCAGAACAACTAGTCCATTTAATTGTGTATCAGTGGAGTCAACAGCTTCGTCCAGCATCAAGAACAAAGAAGCCAAAATGTTGTCGAAGGAGTGCTGACGTGGATTCCATCGATCTATTCCCAAACAAGGCATTAATTCTAAATCATTTGTGAAATTGACGTTTTAAAAATTAAATCATAAATTATAAATAATCTTAAAAAATGTCGTACCGAGCCTAATGAAAAGCACTTGTCTCCCATGCGCATCTCTCGAAGATAAAAGGGAAACAAACTTTTTCTCATAGATTGTCTGGTTGAACTTTGGGATGATTAATTCAGCAACCTCAGAAACATTTGAACGGACGACGCAGAGTTTTCGATACTGCAAATCATTGCAAGAATACACACACAAATTATACACAGTTCATTTTTAAATAGATACTGTTATTAGTAATTATAATATGCTCTAATTGATTGTTTAATGTATTGAACAGACTTACAGTCTTAGCTGCTCTCTCTATATTGTACTTCCTGGCCCTGAGACATCGTTGAAACATCTTCAGTTGAACATGATGTGGTGGAATGTGTGCAATTCCTTCATCTAAGGAATCCAATAACAATTTCAAAATTGAAATATTTGTATTTTATCTTTTAATAAATTAGTTTTTTTTAGTAAAATTAGTTTTTTTAGTAAAAGTGAAACGTTCAATGGGCAATACATCTTAAAACTAATCTCACCTTACCCTCAAGAATTTTGCGAACAGCTTCAATCTGCTCTGGAATCAGTTCTTCCTTTTCACCGATTTCATGTCGAGCTTTATTCCTTAATCGCTCAAGATGATCAGGATCATTGTAGTTAGGAACGGTCATGATGTTGTTGTATTGGAAAGAAGTTGCTTTCAAATGGCCTGAGGAACTCTGTAGTTTACAAACCAAAAGACAAAATTTAATCAACGATTTAACAATGCGAGTCGCAAATAATAATTCCACGGTCAAAAGTGAGATAATAATGGTTCACGTCATCCTTAATCCTTAATGTTTGTGCTAAGTGTGAACTATCTTCGGTCTCGCACCTCCAAACCTGTCTTATCATCCATACCTCGCAGCATCACTCACTTGACGTATGCTATATAACTACATGCTACACGAGGTACGAACCTTAATTAATATCACACGTAATATAATGGAGGAGTTCAAACGATCAAGGATTTCCTATACCACGAGAATGGCACATTCAATAGAAGGTCTTCTGGAGCTCCAGTTCAATGTTCAATGTCACATAAGAACAGAAGATTGAGTTAAGAGCTTTCTGTCGTTATTCACTGCGCGTCCTGATTCTATAGTCTCAGTGACCGATAAACTGCAAAAGACTGATTATGACTGAGTTTTGATTCAGCTCAAGTCAAACTTTGCCCTCTAATAAGCTGTTAAATATAAAACTATTTGTATAAAAAACTAAATAGATCGAAGATGTGACATGGCTTACTTGTTAATAACACTGTACTGACATTTACTTGTCAAAGAACCGTATGAAAATTTATTGCATAGTGTGCAATTTTTCATCTCTCTTAGTTAAAAACAAATTATTTTACTCAACTTAACCTCGATTACTTCACTCGAACTGATTCAGAAGATATCTTGAGTTGCATCCTACGTCCTGTTTAATTTACTGTCTACTAATATGCATTATTTGTTTAAACTGCATAACTGTTTGCTACTAATGCTATAATTCTACCTGGATATTTCTGCCACACCAGGCTATTAAATTGCATTCATATTCATATACATACTGATACAGTTAGTTCATTTAGTTTATGCAACAAGACGCAAACACGACAAACAATCATACTAATTAATGATAAATTGAAGCTCAAAAGATAAGTAAAACTATTATTGTACACACGTGACCAGTTTGAATAAAAAATACTTCGATTGTTTGCTTTCAAAAACTGCTGATTATGCGTGATATTATTGAATGCAGCTTTTTACGGATTGTATTATAGCACATGACAAGTTTTGCAACTATGTTTGCTTATCATGTTTTACCCCTACCCTGACTGAAACTAAAATCAACCCTTGAAGAATATAGGTAATACTGATTAACATTAATTAAAAACCGAATCTCGCAAGAGAATGTTTCCTTACCATGAGAAAACGCAGATCACGCAATTATTGACACAATAAAATACCAACTTATGTGGTATGATGTTTTATAATAGTTTTTGTACACTCGAAATTATATATGCTCAAAATAAAATTTGAAAATAAATTTAGTTCTCTAGAATTATCTTTGGAAGGTTTAGCAGGAAAATTCAAAAACTGTACGAAAATGCGAAACTAAAAAACAAAAGGATTTTAAACTTCTTCACTACTCTCAAGATATCTGGAATATCTACGTGAAGTAAAATGAATCTTTAGACTGATGAAACTGCAACTGCTGAAGAGTTTGTGCAAGATGTGGTCAATATGCTTTATTTTATATATGAAGCATATTAAGACTGCTTGTGTACTAATATAGCGTGATAATATTAATACCATCCAAAGTCCTGAATTTCGATGGCGTAATGATGAATGTTATGCGATGGTAAAACAAAATATGCCATATACAGAATATAAGTTGAGTACAAGAGAATTTGCATTTATTGATCAATAAGAGAACTGGAACTTAATGAATGGAAATGGTATCAGTTAATAATATAGTTGACGTTTACTCCATGAGTTGACTGTGAAGAAGCTTGACGAAAAGTGTCACATAGAATCAATATAATCGATGGCCAATGATTTAGAAAAACACTAAAAGTAGCTTTGCTGTTAGCTGTGCAAAAGTTTCGAGTCTTGCTTCATGTGAAGATAATTTGTAAACAATTTCATGCCCTTTGCCTTAAGTCTAACCGTTGACGCACGCAGACCATTTTTCCCATTTTGGAATTACTTCATTCAAACTAATTGATCGATCTAATATATGAATGCATGAGACGAGACGTTTGTACTTTCAACGGAGGATCTAAAAGACTAGGATAAGTTAAGTTTCACTTTCTTGAGTGTGACCGTGTGACGTATTTACGTCAGAGATTCAAAAGTTACGTGATTATATAATGATAGAAAAAATCATAACTTGCAGATTCGGAACTTCTGAAAATTGTCCATACATCGATGAACGAGCGTATGAGTTCACCAGGCAAGCATTATAATATCAATAGAATTATGAATTCATGAAAATTCTGAAATCCTATCCCATGAAAGCGAATCATATTTATGCAGGAATTATGAATTTAAAAGCCATACCATTTTGGATTAACTCGATTTTCTTTCAGATCACAACTGCCAAATTCACAACTTGAGTTAGCGTAATACGTCTAGTGCAATTTGTTTTATCATGCTCAGGTCAAATGTCACATAATGACGCGAGCGTAGTTCGATGAGCTCAACTAATTCTTTCACGTTATAACTCAACAACACATTTATCAGGAGAGGTAAATTGAGAATCAGTTTCCTTATGGGATCGTGTTGAACTTATCTGACTTATGTGTAAAACTTATCCATATTCCGTATTCCGTACAAACTAAACTCGGTTTTCAGAGTTTTAACTCAATTCTAATTCTTCAGCAACTAATAACATTGAAACTAAGATCAGTTGACTTCTACTCAATCACAGAAATTCACAGCCCAGGTAAAATCAATTTGGTTAATCACCCAAGACCGTCTTCGAATAACTAACGACCTACCGTGGCATGATAGTCTAAAACTACATGCTAAATGAAAATGAATGAAAAGAGAATTAAGCTTCTTTTCTTAAGTATCATCACGCGATAGGCAAATGCACACACTGCACTCGGAAGAGTGCAATTAAGATAGTAAATGCTAATACCACAGTATTCTTCCTGCGAACCCAATTCTTAATTGTACACAATAACATTAAGGAATTCTATTTGGATTGGAAGGATTTTTCATGAACTTGAGAGTCTTTTATAGTTAAAGGATTTTAGTAGCTGTTTTATAACTAGACAATTTCATGAAAGTAAACCACCTTCAAAATTCCCAGCCTACTAGTTCACTGACAATTCTTCCATTCCCATTAATGATTGCCATTATATCTCATCATTACTTACTTTTAAGCTATTCTGCTATGTCTGCTTCAATCATAGTTTTCTAAATACATTTTGTCAAGTTACTGAACTCAAGTATAAAGCTATAGTTAGGTACATTATGTGTATAAAAACCTAGTTAATTGTTATGTAATGCAAAAATGCTTTTTAGCTTATACGTGAGCCACTGACTTGACTGTTGACTATATTGTGAGATTATCACTTCTCCTACACACTAGGAACTACTAGGAAGTCTAGGAATCAAAAATATTAAACATAGTGCAAGTTCAAGGGTGTCATTTATTAAGTAATGTTACCTTCGGCTTGACAGTGATCTCAAATCTGGTGGAATATATTCTTCGTTTTGTTCACCTTGGCTTACATTCGCGTGTGTGTAGAAGAGATCCAGTCAGTCGGAAACCAGTTTATTTGTCAAATCCTCAGTCTTATTTCCTTCTTTTAAACACTCGACAACTTTCTCACACTCACAAAAATTCATGCTCCTTCTAGTTTTAATCATTCTTCTTGGAAATGAAAAACTGTTTCCCTACTGGAACATATGGAGATTCTAACAGAGCAATGGCTTTAGTAGACAGGGGTTAAGACAAAATACACATTGATAACTCTTTGTTGCTAGCCACAATAATACCACACAACTGTTTTCTGTGAGACTTATTCGCGCAGGATGTGTATCGGATAGAACGGAAATGGCAATGGTACGAGATGAACAGATGGTCTTTTGCTTGGATAGACTCTTCTTTAGTAACAAATAGCCTAATATCCCCTGCTTATATTCTACGCATGCAGTTCACATTTCACATATATACAGTCATGGACAAAAAAACCTTTAAGAACATAAGACGACAAGATCTGTTTGACAATGGGTAATTTCAATACAGCCATGCCATGGTTAATATTTGCATACTTTGCCATGTCTTTTTTATAGAGCTTAATATTAGTTAAAAGTACTAACAAGCTTGCACACCTAATGCATTATTAATGCAAGCTACTACAGACTGATTTGGTTCTTATGGGAAGTCTGTCAGTTCCAAGACCCCGATTGATGAAACAAGATAGTTTCTTTGCATACCTGACTAAACTTCAGTCGTCTTTTGTAAATATTTTATAATATTCGACATGGCTTGATAATGTACTCGAATCTTACTGCTGAAAGAAATGTGTTGGGTGCTGTGGGCTGTGGGAATGTAAATAAAATGTATGGAGATAATGTCAAAATCCGTCGGTGTGATTGTCTAGAAGTCATTGTAACATAGAAGAAAAAGTGGCAGGTTAATTTCAGAAGAAATTGTTAGCCACTAATAATTGGTAAGAATGGCATCGAAAAAGATAGATAAAACAATTAT
>Ga0194135_10003096_pt1 | contig 10140 bp, 9 predicted proteins | sample LitLau_LLRF_2013_FD_134024 | JGI IMG/M metagenome (GOLD analysis project Ga0194135, IMG submission 134024) | Freshwater sediment microbial communities in response to fracking from North America - Little Laurel Run_MetaG_LLRF_2013 (version 2) | ecosystem: Environmental > Aquatic > Freshwater >... | reverse complement strand
TCTTAAAGTTAACGACTGTTATGCATACAAATCCCGCATCGGCAAACTGTCCCAGAACTCCATTCGATCCCCAGCAAAATGTACACTTTGCGCCTCATCATCCAACTGAAACCAATTCACTTGTGTTGCTTTTTCTCCTGCCTTTAGGGGTTCCCACTGTCCGTGATAAGGTTCCCCAGTGTCTGCAAATGTGGTCCAAATATCTACCAGCTCTTCCGACATTTTCAAATCCGGTGAATCCAGGCCAATGTAAGGAAACTTTGGATAAGGAAAGAAGTACTGTACTTCGTCAGCGTGCGTAACCCCGTATGGTGGATCATAAATATCCTCCAGCATCGATCCCAAGCTTTTGATTGGCTTCTTGTTCAGGACGTATAAATACACATTATTGTTCCCAGTTGTAAAGTTTGCCTGTAGTGTAGCAGTCAAGTAGGTTGGATGCACAAAATTTCTGTCATCAAGTAAGGCCGTAAAATTGAGTCTTGTGTCGTTAGAAATCGGTTTATCTCCAAAATAGAATTCCTTTATTTGTCTGGAATTATTGCCACCTGGGTCACTCCCAAGGTTAAGTAGGGTTGGGGCAAACAGATCCCAATTCTCATTCAAATTTTCAAGCATGGGCGGTGGTAGTAGGGCCAATGCCGTGCTCGCAATGTTCATCTCATCTGAATTGACTCCAAGAATCCAAGGGATGTTCTGGCTATGATGGCTTCTGGCCTCCATCATGCTTAGCGGTGTTTGAGTCAGGAATGGGAGTTTAGAATTGACATCTTCAAGTACAACTGGGCGGAGCTCGTTGTCAGCAGCAGCTTGTACTAAAGCAGATACATTCACGCCTTTTAAACAACTCACGAGTTGGCGCGTATCATTCAGGAGCGGACAACCGCACTTCTTCCCCAGTTCAACTGCATTGGCGATTGGGTTGACGTCAATACTTGAATTCGGACTAGTGATCCCGACTCCGCTCTGTGAAATGGCGCGATGGAAGAGGCCAGCACTCATGTCACTCATCATGTGAAGGTGAACTGAGGAGGCTCCAGAACTATTTCCAAAAATTGTTACTTTTTTGGGATTCCCGCCAAATTTGGCAATTTGGGCCTGGACCCATTTCAGAACCATGGTCTGATCCTTGAAACCCATGTTTCCAGGAACAATGGAATCTCCGGTGCTGAAGAATCCCAATACCCCAAATCTGGTTTCTGGAAGGACAATGATCACGTCTTTGTCCATCATGTACTCTCCGCCGTAAATACTCGCATGACCATGCGTGAATGCACCACCTAAAAAGTACACCATCACGGGGAGTAATTTTTTAGGAGAGCGGCGTGGGAGTTTTCCTAAAACGTTTGGCACGTATACACTCAAGTGGTGGCAATTCTCTTCACCCTTGACCCCAGTTTCGGAATTGGACGACGAAGTTTGGATGCAGGATGTCCCTGGTTGGCTTGCATTTCGAATTCCTAAAAAAAATTTGAATGTTATATTTCCAGTCGTTCAATGGCCGTAAAATTAATTTCACTTTGTAAGTATTCATTAATTGAAAGTTTTTTTTACCTGCCCACCTTTCTGTAAATTCTTGAGGTGGCTCAAATCTTAGCTCCCCAATTGCCGGTTTTGCATACGGGATATTATAAAATGCAGAGAAGTCTCGTCCACGACGAGATTTCAAAACAATCCCTTCCAGTATCCCAGTACTGATGCGGACTTGAGTAATGTTTGAATTTAAGCCCTTACTTTCCTTGCTCCCGTACTTTCCCTTCTCCAGCAAGGGTTCTGCACTACTCCCAACTCCACCACCTTTGTTAGAACTGACGAATAAAAATACGCACGTGATTCCAGCAATACCAAATATTAGAATCACGGGAACCAATTTTCTTAGCCTGGTTGATGCCGTGGGCAATGTGCTTCTTTCAGGACTTCCATCGTCAAGGTTAGAGTAGTTTCTCCTCTTTCCAAAATTCAACATTCTGGAACAATTAGAAGTTGGCTTCTAGTGTTACCGTTTGTCTAAGCACGACAAACTGGGAAGGATCGTATAAGAGACATTGAACATAAGGAGTATAGTTGCATTAAAAGTATTATCACTCCTCACTAATGTCAAATAGATAAACAACTGATTTCGTTAATCAACTCGTGACCCTAACCCTCAAACCTTGGACTCAAAAATATTCCAACTAACATAACAACTCGCAAAAAAAGGAAACAATAGACGAACATATTTTGTCGTTTTTGCTCGAGTAAAGTTGGAATGTGGTTTTATAATTTTAATTGATGCTGTTTTACTGCAAGTATTGACAATACAAGTGTGAAACATATGATTAAGTTAAGTTTTACATGAATTTAAGTTTTTCTTGAAAGCCAGCATACCCCGAATTACGATTGATATGTTCGCACAGAAGCCGCGGACAATTAATTACCTTCACTCGAAGCATGAAAATCTCAGAAAATTTGTTTAAGAAAATAAAAATCGAAGAAGAATAATAAATTCGTGGCTTTCGAAAACATGAGGTGTACTAATTCGCTTATTTGCAATTGCAACAGAACTCCCAACAAGTCCTGGAAATCCATAAGTTAAGCCAATTCAAAATCAAAGTCATCCTCCGACGAACCGTGAGAGAATTCTTCAAGAATTTCATTCATTTCCTCTGGTGTCTTGTTGAGCGGCTCAACGGCGATGATTTCGTTCTGGAAACTATGGAAGTAAAGAAACATTTATTTATAAGATTCTAGAAAAAGTATTTTATAAAGAATGTCGTGTTAAGAAATTATAAAACCGAAATGAAGGAATTCTCACCTCGGGAGAGGTTTGTCCACGGCAATCCCAAGAGGGGTTTCTTCGAGTTGCACCACTTCCTTCTTTGTAAGAGTCTGATTGATCTCCAAGGCCTCTTTCTCAGTAAACTGAAAACTTTCACGCAAACGGACCGCGTTCGTTTCCTCGTTGCCACAACTCAAACTGCGGAGCAAATTAATGATTTCGTCAAAGGAGAGTTTAGTGCCACTGCTCGCGGTGGATTCTGCATCCCGCTCCGGTTCCGAAATTATTGGGACTTTTGGATCCTTTTCCTCTCCATTCTTGTTTTCCCCTTCCGATTTGGATCCGTCCTCGAACCCCTCCGCCTTCACGCCCACGCCCACTTCAGTTGAAGTTGTAGATTTGACCTCGGTAACATCTTTAATTGCGGGCTTCAGAGCTAGCGGCTCGTCGTAGTGGATCCCAACAGGCTCTTCTACCTTTATGTCCAATTCCAGAATGATTCCGCCCTTGACAACGTATCCATTTTTGGGATCGACGAGCTTCGACCAAAGGATGAATTCCGGGAATCCCCAGTTCGAGAATGAAGTGTTACCGAACGTATATTCCAATGCTAGAGGGAATAACAAATTTTTAATGGAAATGTAGTTCTTGTGTTATCAATTTGTGGTCATGTTATATTTGCATAAATGGTTCTCCTTACCGTTGACAATGTCCTTGCCACCCTTCTCTTGGGCAATGAGCCGAAACTCCATTCCGACTTTGCAACTCCAGTCTCCTTCCTTTTGTTTCCAATCACCTGAAAATGTAAAGTAAAAATACAGGATCGCGTTAAGGAAATGAATTTATTATACAAACTATTGCCAAATACTAAATAAGAAAGTGGGCAATCACGTACATTCCAAGACAAATCCAAGTGAGGTGTGTCTCTTCACTTTGTCATTTCTTGGCTCCACAAGTACTCGGAAAGGAAGTCGTCTCAAAACCAGTGGTGCTGGTGAGTAGAGCTTACTCTCCAAAGTAGAAATGTTGCTTAGATTGATTCGAACCGTGGTTTCAGTAACTTCGTAAACTGCCTCAATATTTTCATTTCCCATGTTAATGTTCGGAAAATTATTGCCAAAAAGGAATGTGAAATGGGAACCTCCTAAATCTGGAAAAATTAACTCAATTTGAACTGGGGATTTTATTAGCAGTTGAAAATTTAGAAAAAGTACACCAGCAAAGGAACAAAAAGGTAACTGACCAAGTGAGATGGACAGTCTCTTACTTTATACAAAGCTAACTTTCAACAAATCCTTAAAATATATTCAAATGCTCCTTGAAAAGGGTCTTCAAGACGAAACAAAGTAACAAGTAGCAGGAGGAATGGAAAAAGAAGCAGAATCATTTGGGGTCAAATTATAAATAGAATTTGTGAAGGGGAAGGGACAAGTAGGAAGAAAAAGAAGGGACCTAAAGCGACCATCCATCTTCTTGGGACCTGGAAAATGGGAGAGCACAGGATAAGGAACCCTTCAGAAAACATTCGAACTCTTTACAAAGAAAGGCACAAGGGTTCATAGGAACTATTTCAGCGTCCCCCATCATACGTTCGAACTCCGTACAATGAATTTTCTGCAGGGCATTCGGATTAACCTGACACAAGCAAGGCAATGTTGTAAATGCAGGCAGAGGGAATGGAATAAATCAAATATGCCCAAAATAGCATGAGAATTTACCAAATTGTTACAAATGCTTAATTCTAATTTTTCATTTTTATTTTAATGATTAAAAATTTATTTTCGGGAAAGTCAGTGATTTCAGGCAGAATACGCCCAGGAGAGGTGGGCTACCGTCGCGAAATGAACGACTCAATCAAGAAGAACCCTTTGCATGACGGTATTTACTTTCTAAAATTTCATCTCTCTTCTTCTTCTGCTGGTTGGTGCTGGTGGTGCATTTTCAATTAAAAAAGAAAGTTTGTGCAGTACAGTCCTACAGTGAAAAGGTCAAGAATCGATTCTACTACGCATTCCTTCTAAACTTTCAGAAATGGCACCTACTTTGAGATCCAAAACTAAATTGGCAAACAAGGGAGAGAGGATTCTCCCAACTGAGGTATGCATTTCCATGTTGATGGCATTTTTCAAAAATTCCAATAAATTTCTAAAGTTTGGAAATTTGAGGTATGTATTTAGTTGTAATCTGTGAGTATTACTTGTTCTACTTGGTTCATAGGTTGTGTATGAGATCTTGCGTCACATGGATTTGGATTATGAAGAACTACTGAACTTCCGGTTCATCAAAAAGAGCTGGAATGACGCTGTTTGTCAACTGTTAAAGTCCCACTCACAGCAACCCACCATCTCCATCTCTAATCTACAAAGTTTCCGAAGAGTTCATACGCTCAGGTCAAATTCTATTCAGCCCAATTACTTTACCAAGTTCGACCTGGTCCTGAGCGAGCTCAACGTTGCCACCACGTTGAAATTTGGAACTGAGTTTGGAAGATTCGTTCGGACCCTCACTGTGGACACTCGAACGCGGCAGAGTACCAACAGACGGATACTGGAAAAGCTTAAGCCCCTGCTCGCTCATACTCCTTTCCTCGAATCATTGACACTCATTGGTTAGTAAAGTCGATTCCATTTTATAAATGAGCTCAAATGAAAACACTGGTTAAGACTAATACCAACTAACTAATAGATCCACAATCTCGTACTAGGTAACAATGATGGGACGAGCTTCATGGAGGATTTGGATGAGAGTGTAAACTTAAAATGTCTAAAGAGGCTGGAACTGAAATCTGCCTTTGACCCAGTACTCTCGGTGATAAATCATTCAGTGGTCACCAAATGGGTGGCGAAGGCACGGTCACTGACCAGCCTCACCCTCTCCTCTACATTGAATCCAACGGAGAATGGAGAGTTGGGGAAATTCTTTGGAGAAATTGGGCCAATGGAAAATCTCAATCTCTGCCTTCGATTCAAGCCCGAGGATCGGACCATTTTCAAAGCTTTAATTGAGGCAAAGGTATTCACATTAATTTATTATTATTTTAAATTGATTTAGTACAAGTCTGTCACAATCTGGTGTTGTAAATTGCACACTAACCGCTTGTATTCGATTAGTTTTATTTTGTAAATTCTTTAGGTCAAGGTTCATAGCTTGAACTTGGTTGTGGAAATGGATGAGGCCGATGACCACAACTTGTTATTTCTCAACTTGTACACTTGGTTAGCAACCCAGAATCCGCATCTTACCCGGTTCATCCATCAACTCCATACACAAATCACGGAGGGACCCATTTTGGATAAATTACGTCTCTTTCGACAGCCCCTTCTGACATCAGGCAGATCCGCTCAACCCTTTCGAGTAGGTCAGTCATCCTCCCTCTACTTTGTGAGTGCCCTTTCAGTTAATGAGAATGAAAAAATGGAGTCCTACCAGCCCCACCTCTCTTCTCCTGGACTGTTTGAACACATGGAACAATCTATCATCAGCATCAACAAGAAAACTTCGAACATTCTCAAGTATCTCTTTCCAAATCTCTTCAGTGTTCATTCCTCACACTATTTTGTTGCCTAGTCTCCCAAATGCCGCTAGGTAACCCACCAGTGGCGAGGAATCTCCGTAACTTGGGATGAACGAGTCTTACATTCCTTGTAAAAATTAATTTCTTTAATTTTAATACATTTTCTCTGCAAAAATGATTGCTCAGCAATTCTTTCCCAACTTATTGCAGACCTTCTTGTCGGTAATAATTAATTGGGTATCCTTACATTTAAGGTTTTAATGTGTTTATTTCATTTTTGAGCGCTGTAATGCGATTCATTTAATTTTTAAAATTGTCTTGCTTTTTTTTAAGAATAATTATTAAATTAGGAGTTTAATCGTACTGAACTCTTACCTGGAAAATTCACTTTTAATTAATGGGAATTTGAATACAAGAAAAACCATTTAAGTTATTTCTTCAAATTAGAATAAAATTTTGTGCTGGTTGGAAATATGTTGAATGAATTCGACGGAATGTGAGATTTTGAACCCAAGTTTCTTATAAAATGCATTTGATGATTGATTTGATTTCAAGATATTTGAGCATGGGACATAACCGGAACTGCCTAATTTGATAATTAAACTCTGCATAGCCAACTTCCCAAGCCCTTTCCGTCTAAATTCGTTCAGTGTGCTCAGCATGCCCATTAAGCCACCCGAAGTCAGTAATAGCCCGCTTGCAATTTCACCATCCACAACTACGCCTGCCGAAGGATTGTTTTTTAGAACTTCTCCTACATATCGCTCCGACCCAGTAGTGGCATAGTCTCACGTTTCCATAAAGAATTGAATCCCACTTTTGGAATGGAGCGACTTTACCTCCGCTTTCTTGGTTTCCTTTTTAGCACAAATGGTTTTCAGAAGCGTGTCAACCTGCGTCGCCTCCACGTTGTCAATGTCCATGAAATACAAACTGCTAGGATAAATACTCGTCACGTTTCCATGAATTCTACAACTTAATTCAAAAAATATTTGAGAGATGGAAATATCCAGGGCCGAAAAGAGGTAGGAGCTTTTCCAATTGATGAGATTAGAAGACAGGACTCCTGTTTGCAATTGAGTGGGAGTGATGCGACGGAAAGGATCCTTTGGAGCAGAGATGCTAATTTCCTGTCCATAGTCCTAAAAACACAAAATACGTTTTTTTAGACATGGCTAGTGAGGTGCACTAGGATATTTAATGTTGAAAAAAGAAGCTTACCATTCTATTGTAAATTGCGATAATCCAAGTGTCCTCTCCTATTTTATTGGTACAGCAGCTCTCGTATTCACTCCTCTCCTTATTCTTTCTAGTTGGACTTGTGTGGAAATAAAATTTCATCTCCTTTTGAAATTTTGAATGGAACAAAGCCATATTGTAAACCTTAACAGAAATAAGAATGGATTAGAAATTTAAACTAAAAACTAACTGGACATGATTGTGGATTCTAATTAAGAAAGTGACGATATTACATTTGCTGATTTGGGAAGCCTGTCCATAAGAATGTTAATTACGGAAGAAGTATCCTCAATCTTTGTGAATTGAAATCCAGGCGTGGCCATGGCGCTGAAGACTTGGAAAAACTGCAGTGTAGTATAATAATGCTAAATCTACTTAGCGTATACGAAGTGTATGCTGGCAGGATGTCAAAAAAAATGTTTAATTTTTGAGCCGTGAAAATGAAATGAAGGGACTGGCGATACAATCCAACTTGTTACTGCAGCGCCCCTTCGTTTGTCATGATGGACACGTAACACCTCCATGAACCCACTGCAATGCGTGTGTCATAATCCTCATTAGCAATAAGCAACAATGAAAACAGCCTTGGAAAATCTACCTCATGCAAGCATGCTTACTTTCAAGACTGAAGTGTCAAACATACTTGATCCATAAACCTGTTTATTAAACAAGTTTTCACGAATAATTAAATTTGATGTTACATTGTTTTTAACGTTGTTTTGTGTGATCCTCGCCCTGGCCATGCTTTCATAAATCATTCAATTTAAGAATCGTCCGAAAATGTTACCAATCGACGTGTGACTTCAAACGGTAGAAAACGCTGGTTGAATTTCAGATACTTTCGTTTATTATCCAATGTGGAGCAAAGCTAAAGCCAAATTTAAAGCTTAAGTTACACAACCTAAAAGCTATAACATTTTTAATGCACTGTCAAATATAATACTGTAAATTGGACGTGACTATTTAGTTTTGGTTCGGTTCAATTTAGTTTTAGTTACAGTTTGTTGGACTCAGTAGGAAAGACTTGTGTCCTAATAAACTGCGTATAATAATTATACAAATAATAATATAAAACTTATTTTAAATGACTAAATTCCTATCATAGAAATCCCAGTAGGTGGATAAATGAAATCCCATATTCGAGAGCACCACAATATATTCCAAGAAAGCAAAGAGTGAATAAACCCCTGGCTCACAATACGTACTATGTCGATAGTAGACAATCACTGATCCCACTGCAGATCCAATGTTTACAACCGTTAGTCTCCATTTCATTCGTAGACTTTTCCTTTCGTTGCTAGTAGACAGAGGGATGGACCGAAACTTTTCCATGAGGATACACCAGAGTAGCATATAACCTTCAGACCCAATTAAGAAAGACACAAAACTCCACATGTGAACTGGGAAATTGGATCTAGAGCTTACAAAAGTAAGAAGAATCAAACCGAGGATCTCAACTGAGCCTAGTCCTAGTAGAATGAAATTCAATCTCTTGTATTGAGGGAATATCACGGAATCAAGGGAGGAGTAGGTCATGGCATTACATAGGAATCTTGGGGCCGACGTAAGGGCAATGGAAAGATTCCAGAGAGTACTTGGCAGGGGAAATAGTCCAATCACAGCTGAGAATGATGGAAGGTAGTTGGGGATAAGTCGATGATCAAAACAAAGGGTAGTCGTAGCCTTATAAAAATCTACACAGAGAACATAGAAAATATTAAAGAGAAAGATAGCTAGTGGTAACAATACAGTTACTCGGATGAAATGTCGGAATGGAATCACAACAAGTGGTCGACGATGATACGGGGAAGTCGCGGTAGTGTCCCCATCATGTTCGTCCTGGTATCCAGAAATTCCCTCCTCAGCATCTTTCACGGCTTCGTACTGGTACTTGTAAGCCTTCTCATGACTCTTGGGCATTTTCCGTCTTCTGGAAAGGAGCAAGTGAATTAATTATTAGTGCCTGGCGAATCCTGCAGATACGTACCTAGGTAGCGTAATAATAAATAATGAAATGAAGAATGAGTTTTAAAACCTGAGTTAGTTAGTTGACTGCAGTGGTAGTTCGCATTCGAAAAGAATCGAAACACGCAACAGCTAGGTCAGGCCTTGTAGAAATTAATTTGAGTTGTGACATCCGTATAACTGAATGAGAGAGCCATGCGATGCACAAACTTAATTATCAACTTTATGGTTATGTTTATTTATTTAAGTAAAGAAAAATGTCTCAACTTTCTTCAAATAAATGAGCACCGCTCTTTCCCGCCTCTAATATATGGTAGGGGCTATTGGAGATCCTCAAAATCAAAATGTAAGAGATTGTGGAATTCTAAATTTTTTCATTCATTTTAAACTAACGCTAGTTCATAAAATTAGTTAAGATTGGTGTGCCTTGGTTGAGAACATAATTTAAAGTATAATTCATGCTGTATACCTGTGCATGCCATGCTATGTGTGTGGCTTTTTGGGAATACCCTTGCGAAAATTAGACGTACAGGTAGTGAATAGCGATAACATTTGTAGGAGTTACATAATCCACACAAACTCTGCGCCGATGACATGCATCCTTTTGTACCCATGCCATAGGTCAATAGGAATTAGGATATGGATGGTAGCATATTCTGTGGCT
>Ga0194135_10003095_pt1 | contig 10142 bp, 11 predicted proteins | sample LitLau_LLRF_2013_FD_134024 | JGI IMG/M metagenome (GOLD analysis project Ga0194135, IMG submission 134024) | Freshwater sediment microbial communities in response to fracking from North America - Little Laurel Run_MetaG_LLRF_2013 (version 2) | ecosystem: Environmental > Aquatic > Freshwater >... | reverse complement strand
TTGCTACAATGATTCTTTTTCATTTCTATAGACGAGTAAGAAAGAAAATAGAAAAGTTGGTCGCTGAGCAGTTTGCTGTTTCATCAGAATCTCTTTATTTGACGCATCCCACGTTTTTCTCACAATTAACTTCACTGCCAGCACAAAGCCCTCATGATGAATATTGGCACCTTCACGTCGATAAGGTGAGTAAGAAAACGTAGGCTGTTATGTTACAGGAACAGTCCCATAAGTCATAGTTAATAATGTTTTTCACAAAACAAAACAAGTTTTATCCAGATTCATAAAACCCCCAGAATCGAGCATGTGACAAACCCTTTTATTCACTGTTTTGTCGCTTGACTGTCTTCAATCGACCAGACCGCCCAATTCGAGCCCCTGCTTGGATTTTAATTAATTTGAAATCTAACTATAATGACACTTTTTAACTTGATGGATTTTGTTTAGGAGACTTACCAGACATTCCACTACACGGCTCTACTCTATTTAAGCACTGCTGGTATTGACTTCAGCGGGGGAAACTTTGAATTTGCGGATGCCTACAATGTTACATGGATTGTTGAACCCAAGTTGGGCAGAATTCTAGTTTTCAGCTCGGGGGCTGAAAACACCCATCGAGTCCAGCAAGTCACGGATGGGGTGAGGACTGCCCTAACTATAGCCTTCACTTGCCACCGCACTGAAGCTATATCTGACCCCTCGCCAATTTTACATTCTACAAAATAAGTTACTAAAAAGGGACGGGAATGACGGGATGGTCAAAAAAATATAGGATTTGTCTATCGCAGATCATTGATAATTTTTTGTTTTTAAAATCGTTATAAATAGTAGATAAAAATAGTTGATAATATAATTTAGAATATTTTATTCATTATTTATTGTAGTGTGGCTGTTCTATCATATGCAAATTTTAAGAGTACTGACACAAATCACTCACGATAGAATACCTGCATTACAATAGAATAAATGACGGAAAAATACCAAAGAAAAATCAACTATTCTTATTATCCAAATTATTAAAATAAAAAATTATCCATCGTAGCATTGACCTTACCGTCTCATGTATCTCACCTGAAATGAGCGACACATTCCAAACTCTTAGAGACTGCATTGTACATACAAAATATAACGATTTATTTATTAAAATCACAGTGTTAATCCTCATCGGAAGACCAAGCATCAGAAAATTGCGATGTAGGGACCTCAACCTCCTGAGGAGCCCTTATGTCCGCCGTCCACACGAGAACATTTCTGTCCTTCCCTCCCGAATAGACTTCATTGTAATGTTCCCGAAATACACAACAATTTACTCGATCAAAATGTCCACATAAGTTTCCCGCAGATTGTCCCGTCCACAGATCCAACACTCTCACCCACCCTTTACTCGGAACTAATACCAATTGCGACCTCACACTCAATTCAACATGATGCATTACATCATTTTTGACTCTGCCATAGGAAACAAGTATCTCTTTTCCCTTGAACGAATCCCACAATTTCAATTGTTGATCAAAGCCTAGTGTAACAATGTGAAGGCCGTCTGGGGTAAATGATAGTCCGTTTACGAGGCCGGTATGGGCAAAGCCCTTGCCGTCACAGTCTAAATGGAGGAGTGGTCCACTTGCTGAGCGAACGTCCCACAATAGCGCTCGAGAGTCAAGTCCGGCGGTCGCAAGCAAGCGGCCATCTCTGGGAGACCAGGCTACAGCAAATACGGGGCCCTGATGAGCGCGAAGTTCGTGACTTCTGTTTCCTGTTCTTAAATCCACCAATTCCACCGAAGTGGCACCACTGCCAACTAAAAAAGAAATCACTAAATTTAGTGGACAGGAAATAGTACTTTGGCTACGGTCCTACTGTTGACAGTTTAGTTGTGACATTTAAAGGTAGAAGGTACAGGCTTGCATATTATGGGATTCGCCACGGCCAAACACTATGTGAGACGTGGGAGAGTAGGCAGATTTTAAATAACCAACAGGCACCTACCTGCTATATGAGATCTTGAGCTGGAAAAGCACTGATGGTGGTTGATTTTTCCTTTGGAAGTAAAAGTGTCAATTGGTTTCATATGATTTGCATCCCAGAGTTTTAACTGGCGGTCCCCTCCAGAAGAAATAAAACAGCGATTATCCGAAGGGAACCATGTGACACATTCCACGCTCTTGGAGTGGGCAAACTTTGATTTGGCTGCTGATTTTGAGACGCATTGAGCTGTGAAGTGGGCTTGACTTGTCAGGTTGTGCAAATCGTGTATATACAAACTGCCATCGACGCATCCGGAAAGTAAACTGTCAAAATTCATTACATATATATTAAATAGTTATATTATGAAGTTGCTGCATGGGTGAATACCGCACCTATAGCCCCCGGAACGAAGCCAAATTTCCCCGACTGCCGGCATAATAAGAGTTACTTCTTTCAGAAATAGAACGTATGTTTCTATATCCAGATATCCAAAGCCATGGACGGTGACGATCAGCAAAGTACCTTGGTACCTACTTACCTGGTCCTAGCGAAATATCGATCGGTCTAAGTAAACTTGCAGGATATTTTAAGATTATTTTTTTAAAAAGTCGACTAGCCCTTCAACTACAGTTTCCATACGTAGTCCCTGGCTTGGCTGGTACCTAAGTATCTATATACTATATAACTTACTATCTGTTTTCGTTGTCTTCAATATCGACATAGTTAACGGAAGATGTAAAGGAGGATTCTATGTCCTTATGTCTACTGAGGGCAAGGTTGAGTATACAGCGCACTTCCTCTTTTTTTATAAGTTGAGTTGAGCTGATGGATCCTTGTTGTAGCAAAAATAACTCTCTGTACATGTCAAAATGTACGCATTTTTTATTAATAAATATAAAATACAATACTTTTTTATTTTGTTTGTTTACGACTCGTATCTGTTTGTTTACGACATTAGTATTTTTTAAGTTGGTTGAACGAAAGTTTTGCTTTTAGGATCACTGGATCACATATGTTTTATTTGCGTTAAGTCAATGTTTAGCATACGTAAATGTGTCGTGCATTTAGTTTTTTGTACCAACTCACGCCAACCTAACAAAGTAGTCAAAGGTTTCGCGCTTATTTTCAAAAAATATGATAAAGTATTTTTGATCTGTATTCTCCGCTTTTTCTGTAAGTTGTGCAGTGATGAAGACGTTGGGGCGGCAGAAACAGGGTACTTCTAAGCAGGGAAAGAAAAGCTATTCGTTAATAATTATTTATACACCAAATATTTATTATTGAGATTTTTGTGATAGAAAATACATTAATAATAATGATAACTTTCTAGAGGCTATCATTATTTATACGAAAAGCGAGTTGACTCAATCGCCCCAAAAGCACGTTAACTCATTAATTAGATATCATTGGCTCGAGTTCATGAACTCAACTCGGTAAGTATCCACTTAAGAACAGGCCTAATGAGGTACCTAAACCTACGAGTCTACTCTGTACAATTAGTAATTTTACCTTCTCTGCAGATGAACAATGAGCATCCTAATCAAGCCTGCAACTCTCTAAAAAGCTAACGTTCATTCTTAGCCAAGGGATTAAAAGTAAAAAGAAATAAACATGTAAATTATCCAATCATTTCTTTTTTGATATGGATGAATTTTTCCATACTGTTAGCTGCCCACAGCTGTATCACGAGGTAAGAAACATTTAGGCAATAATTACAAGAAAAAATAATACAATGAACAATTTCCTCACTTTAAATTAACAGAGATGAGAGAGAGTAAAAAAAGTATTTAAATATCAAGGAAAATGTAAAGATGAGATCATCATGATAAGGAGTTGGACATGAGTACCGAGAGGGAATCTTTGACTGCATGGTACATAATATTCTTTATCTGCAGCTTATCTTCCCGGTTGAGATGAGCAGACGACAGGTTCCGCAGTTCCTGGGTGATATTAAAGCAATGTGCCACGTTTTCAACCGAAACAAAATCCTGCGCCACTTTAATACAGTTGTGCAAATTTCGTACCTGCAAACAAAAACAAATGTGCATGTAGTTGCTAGTAATGGACAACTTCATTAAAAATATCAAGTAATTTCAACTTCATAGTGAAAATATTGTGACCCTACAAGATTTGGGTAGAATCACTCTATCAACCAATGGCCTGTATTACACGCTTCTATTTTTCCCTAATAAAGTAACCATTTGGACAGGGCGACCAAGAGAAACGGGTACCAATATTAATAATTACGAAAATAAATAGTAGTGTGTTATACAGGCCATTGCCATTAATGAAAAGTTAACAAAATAATGAAAGTGGCTATTTTCGTTATTTTAACAGTCATTAGGGGGCTCACGCAAAAATTAAAATGTAATAATGAGGATTACAAAAATTCTAACTAATAGGAAACGTTAGAAGCTTCCTAGTCCTCATTAGTACTCCTAATTATTAGATTTTAATTTAAGCGTGAACCACCTACATGAAAATACATCATTATCAAAGCAATAACATGGGATTTTAATAATAGGAATTAACTATTTCTCGATGAGTCTCAAATATTGACATGCGTTTTCCATTTATAAATCGTTTTAAATATTAAAAAAAACTCCTTTAGTTTTTCATTTTTTTTTTAAATCATAGTAAGCCTGTAATCATGAGAACTCTATTTCATTAATTGCATAAAATTCTTCATGATTCTCCCCTATTTGATTTAGAGAAGTAAATGGTCTTCCCGTAAAGAATGAAAGAATAAATTTTAATTCAAAGTTATGGTAAATGGTAAAGGCATTCTAACATTCTTAGGCTTAGCGTGAATCCCATTGTTTCTCATGGTGCTTGTAATAAAACAGGCAAAGAGTGCTTACCTGGTGTGGGGCACCGGCGGGAATGAAGACCGCATCACCCAGACATTGCACGATAGGGTACCCTTGCACGCCGTACTCCTCGTATAAGCGGGAACGCAGGTTGTTGTCCAGATAGTAATCCTGGTCGTGAATGGGGTCGTGGTTAGGGAGGATCCGGGCCCCCTTCTCCTTCCTCACCTTGTTAATGAGATCGCGTATGTCATCAGCGTCTTGCGCGTTATATATATGCCATATGGCACCGGCGAGTTCGCCCTTCTCGCGTACCCTCCGCCGCGTCAGCAGATCGCATCCCGCTTCATCAATCGCTCGGAATGACTCCTTTACTTGCTCGTCATAGTTCACATCTTTCGGAATGCCAATATGCACCATTACATTTACGGCATCAGAGACATCTAAATGCAAGTTTGTGGTGCCCTTGTCCGAATAAATGGCTGATCCATAAGCGTTGTACATTTTCGGCCCAAGGTCTGGTCGCACAAAGCAATCGGGCAATCTGCAGGCCAAGTTGTACTGGCCCGTGCGGTGGGTGTAATCAGGCAGTGGAAGTGCGGACATCAAGTCCGTGAATCTGGTCGGGAGCATTTCAGCAAAGTCTTCGGTGGGAGGCCAGTCTTTTAACTTTAGCAGCATAGGGTTCCCTCGCTCATCCTTTAGCCTCTTCCCAAAAACTTCAAATCCCTCCCAAAATTTGCGCATCGGCTGGTTAGGAACTATCTTGCCATTCAAACAGTTGACTAGGTCGTTTTTGTCATCGCCGAAATCCGCTATAAAGGCAGTAGGTTGCCAAAGGGACATGTTAAGGTTTTTTGATACATCCTTGACGAGAACTGGCTGGCCACGTCCCCATTGATCCTAAAAAAAAACATTTCATCAGATACAAGTTAGGTACGGCTATAAGGGAAAAGAGACACTGATGTGTAATATATCGAATTTTTATAGTCAAAAGAATAATTTTTAACTGAGAACTTGCTGTTAACAACGACCGTACTCACTTGTCCTTCTCCTCTGTTTCTCCCTGTTATATTGGGGTAAGCTAAGTATAAGAGATACTTGAATTTCGAACGCCGCAGGGTGCGTTCCCCAAAGATATGAGTGTGCGAGACAAAGGGAAGATACAGAATGTGCATGAGGAAAAAGTGAGAGATCTCCGTACGGTCGTTCTTACAACAGCCAGACTATAGGTATTTATTGCATAACAAACTTACTTTGAACATAGCGAGGTTATGTGGGCACGTGGGATCAAGCAGTCGTAAGAGTTTCCCATCCGAAAGCCAAGAATGAGGTACGTTTGGGTACATTTCACGGCTTTCAGCAAGTGTCATAACCCGTCTCGGTTTCCGTTGGCCCCACCAAGCTGCACTTAATACTCCGCTATACGCCCTTTCTTCTTTTTCAGGTCGAGGTTTATCACCAGGGCTCTGGAAGGAAAGGAAAAAGATTACCCTCATGCGGCGATAATTATCGTTTTATATGTCACCACCAACAGTAGCCTTCGGTCAAGTGCTTACTTAGTTTTCCCAATAATAAAAGGATTTTTTTAATACAAAATAATAAACGCCTTATGGCGTGCCCAAATTTCAAATACCACGGCCAAGAACGCCTTTAGGTAGGTGAAACTGAAAATGTAGCCTCCACAGTAGGCTAAATGACGCCATGAACTTAGGAACCTAGGTTGAAATTACAGCTTTTTTGCAATTTTGACTGGTACGTACATCTATATAAACTCACACGATTTTTTCTACGCGTAATCTCTTTATAGTGTGCCTGATGGTAGATGATTCGTGCAAATAGTTATATTAGACTCAAAATGGTAGCGTGTGATGCAAGCCATTATTGCAGTAGCCGAAATAATTATTGTAAATAAAAATTATAATCACCTCTTCTTCAGATTTGACTTTTCTGGAATCATCAGTAGTTTCTCCTTTGGCAGAGCGGCCAGCAGGTGAAGCGGGGGACGCCGGAGCACTGCCTTCTCCCCCCAAGCTAGCCGGCCGAATCAGCAATTCCCGTAAGGTTGAAAAGTTGCCATCTTTCTCCGAATCTGCGTCACCCTCATTGGTTCCATCCAATAACTGCAATGCAGCAAAATCGATTATTACTTTAAGTCCCAATCAACTCAGTAGCTCTACCTTTGGTACAATAGGCGGGTTCTTTTCGATGATTCAAGCGGGGACGAGTCAACTTTCAAGAAGGTATTTGGCATTTTTACTTCCTATAGCTGGTTAATCGATACATCTACACTACGCCCAGCGTTTTGAAAAGAATGTGTACCATCAGTTCAAGCAGGAAATCATTTATATTATTATATTATTATAAGACAACCAAATCTATTGAAGGGTTTCCATGCTGACTTCGTTGAATTTAAAAAATGAAAAAGGTAATAACTTCATACAAAGAAGGATCAGGTTCACTGCGGCCCACTATTTAAAAAAAGACATCTACGTACCTCAGCTTTGTTTTCTTGATCTCCCTGTCGCGATGGAGACAGTTGATTAACTTCAGTCTTGATAGTTGAGCCGTTAGTGGTTGCATTCGTTCCCTTCACTTTGTTCTCCTTCTCCTCCTCCTTGACTACTGGGCGGAGTCCGTTCACTAATTCAGTCTTGACACATACATCCTGCAAACATATAGCATTTTAAAATTTTATCATCGGACCCCTCCAAAACGGAGGCTGCACGACTTGGAACTATCAGAACACGTTGGTTAGTCACCAGAGAATTATCTGCATTGGATCTGTGGTTGTGGTCATCATTTTACACTAATTATTATTGCACTCAATTTACTTTTCTCTATTATTACTTAACATTGAGGCGTTATAAAAACGTGGTGGAAAATAATTTTTTCCATAGAGAAGGGTCGAGGAAGCTGTCGACTCGGCCACGCCGCTTGGCGTAGTTATAAAAAGGCACGCATTATATCGAACTTTCGGTGACAAATGTCACGTTTTATTTAAATTTCCTAAAGAGATACATACTTACTTAAACTTAAATTAAATTTATTTTAATATATAAGGATGGCATACCTTTGAGATGCCATTGGTCTGGCACTCGCACTTGGCTTCAATGCCGAATGCTGCGCGGATGTCATGGAGGGTGCGCGAGACCTGCAACATGGAGTCCCCGGCGATGATCTGGGTAAGCATCAGTTTGTCGAGCTCATGGGACTGCCGATTGGTGCACTGCAGCCACGCAAACTCATCCCGGTCCCGTGCTGACTCCATCTGCTGTTGGATGACCCCATTCTTTCGACTCTAGAATACAAATAAACTCCATTTCAGTAAAGTTTTAATACAATCTGCAGACAGGCAAACATAAAAGGATATTCAGACGGTTAAAAAGCTCAAAACAACATCACAATCTATCAAGCTGTTAAATATTCATCACGCTGGTGCTATTAACAACAAAAGATACACAATCATGCCAAATGCAGAATATTATTAATAGAGTCTTCTACTGATTTAGTTTTAGTAGGAGATCATAGAAAAACCAATACTAATTTCTTCGGAAAGCGCTAGTTTTAAAGATTGGCTAATATTTTCAAAATATCAAAAAAGGCTTTCACATAAAACCAGAGGAAGTCCCATTAGGCGACGCAAAAACCAGAGGAAACTCTTTAATAATTATTATTGAAGAAATAAGCCATTTAAAAAAAGTTTTGTTTGCAGTTTGCACATACATATAATATTATTCTTTAGAACACAACTAATGCAAAAAAGTGTTTTTTTCTTCATGCAAGGGCCCTAATAGTATTGTACAACAAATGCTTTTTCGACTGACTAACCATTTAGAAAATAAAAATAGGTACCTTATAGCAATCAATGCAGACGACGAAGCCGCACTTGCCGCAGGCCCAATGGAAATTGAATAGAGTTGTCTCACACACGTCGCACATTTCCCTAACCCCTTGTACTACTCGTTTCCAGGCTATCGTTTTTTCTGAAAAGAAATAAGCGCCACATTAGTCAATTTTATAACAATTATTCAGCTAAAAAAGTCAATAAACATGGAGTCCCTACTCTTTAAGTCTAACCCCCCAAGTATATGTGTTTGATACCCGGCCTGGGTCGCAAAATACTCTCTTCTATAGAAACGTGTTCTTTCCGAAGCATCCAAGCGGGGTTGAGTTGCCCTAATATAAAAATTAACATTGAGAGATGAATGGCCCCTGCTTGGATCCATCGGAAATCTATTGCATCCATTACAAGCATGGTTTTGTTACTAGTTGTAGACTCACGAGGCTAGAGTAAATTAATTATACATGTGGGACGCCCGGGAAAACATCGTACGACAAAATCCGTTGTGTCTGTAACTATCGTTAGGATAGTATATAGAAGGAAAAGGTATTCCCGATTTAACTGATAGGTACGGTCAACGCCTACGCGTATACCTGAGCACTCACACAAAGCTGGGATTTGGGAGGTCAGAGTTTTAAATAGGATTAAGGGATCGAGAGGGGAGACAGATACGAACCTTCGGAGAGGCTGATATTAATGGCTTCCTTTTCCTGCCGGAGAAGATAGCAACACTGATCACCAATTTGTTTTAGAATAAATTTACACATATCAGGTTGTAAGTCGGGGGGTTTGTCTGGACTCGGCTGCCAAAGTTTCAAGTCTTCCTGCAACAAAATCATACTTTCAAAGGCATGTATTTAAAGTTTCATTTGTGGCATTAAATGAGGGGAAATCTGCTTCATTCAATGAGTATTAATGCCTGAAGCTGTTGAATATTTTACGGTGCGCGCCGCTTGTATGATACCAGGAATCATCGGAGCCAATAATATAAACCAACCCCGACCTACTACTGCCACTCATTCTCTCACGCACACAACCAATTGAAAAAGAGAAGAAATCCCTCAAAACTATGACATTGCATAAAAGCATATTTGCCCGCAGCCGGTGTTACACGCTTTCATAAATGTGTACTTGCATAAAAAATTTACGCTTTTTTGAGATAGGTGTGTTCAGAAGATCTAAAAAAATAAGTCCATTGCAAATAAAACTTTTAGTTAGTTTTTCTGATGGGGCATATGGGATATCCTGTGCTAAAACTTTTCCATTTTTAGAAAAAACTAGCCATTATTAAAAGGTTTATGCACAGGACAGGGCTTATTTTTGCGATCTTCTGAATACAATATTAGTTTGGATCGATGTATCGACTTTCTTTATGAAATATTTTAAAACATTTTTTTTTCAGTGTTAACCTTATTCATACCATCTCGTCTTTCAAATAAACTTATAAAAACCATAACTGTTTTCCCACTCTTCTACCTTATTGATGCAAAAAATTGATTATTTTTTCCTAGCAAGTACGTATA
>Ga0194135_10003094_pt1 | contig 10143 bp, 8 predicted proteins | sample LitLau_LLRF_2013_FD_134024 | JGI IMG/M metagenome (GOLD analysis project Ga0194135, IMG submission 134024) | Freshwater sediment microbial communities in response to fracking from North America - Little Laurel Run_MetaG_LLRF_2013 (version 2) | ecosystem: Environmental > Aquatic > Freshwater >... | reverse complement strand
GTCTACTAGTTAGACAAACCTATTAATCAACCTTGGAGGAGAAAACTAACCATTTTCTCCTACAAGTAATCAACACATAAAAAATGTGACAACTACTAGAAATGCATTGCGCGGCATCGGTCGGTCGCGTACCAGATGCAAGAAGGATAGCTATCGCAGTCATGTTAAGTTAACCAACCAAGCGGGAGAAAGAAAAAAAGTGAAATGCCTGTGTGCTGGTTCACCATCGGTTGGGGGTTAGATCGGCCTACTTGCAGAGTCATATGCAATTTAAATTTGTTCAGAAATAATCTAAGAATCCTATTTTTCTCCTTCGATTCGACTTCTAATCACTACCTTTTTCACTATGTTTAGTTTTTTCGTTGAATGGGCTCGCTTCTGATGCTAGTCAGTCCAACGAGAAGTCTGCCATTTTCACGGAAGTACAACGGTCAGTTGTGGGAGATTTCATGGTTACAAAGACTTTGGTCGGCGTTTCGTTTGTCATCCCGCCATCCGCTAAATTTTACCTTAGATGTCGTTTCAAACCAATCTCTAAGCAGTTGACCTCCACCCTTCTTATTGTCAGGTATTTCCTTGCACAAGGCCCCATAAAGACTCATATGGGAAGAGTCTGCATTTCTATGGTTATATTTTCAGGAACAACTTGACTGGAGTTGAGACAACTTGGTTGAAAGGACGTGCGGGGACAGGTCTTCTGACGCTTGGTAGTGGAACTCCGGGTTCTTCCCTTTTGTTTCAAATCACTGAGAAACTCCTTCAAGGGTGTGAAAGTAAGTTGTTTGCTTTTTAAAAAAAATGCATAAATTTGTTTCATTATATTCCTGGATGTTGATATCTCAATAGAAGAGTCGGCTAACAAGTACTTACCACCGCAACTGACGGTACGGCGATCTTTCGTAGCCCGGAATATTGGCGATATTCCATTGAACATTGAATTGGTTGAGATTTACCCTCCACAAGGCTATTATTGGCCCGGTTCCTGGACGCTGAAGCAAGGGGAGTCATGTGAAGGATTTGGTTTCCGCATTCTAAACTGCAGTCCGTTTACACTCCAACCCAATGAAACGCACTCGATCGATATTGCTTATACGCCTGACTTTACAATGTCCCGTATGGTGCGGTCCCTTCGCCTCTTGGATTCCAACGGGGTGGTAAGTCTAAATCAAGTCACTCATTAATCGACAACTACTATTTTAAATGAGAAAATTCTTTTCAGCACTACAACTATACGCTTGTAGCCATGATACCTAGCGGGATGTTAGGGATTTGCTCTACGATCATCACGCGACCGGCTTGGGAACCAGCCCTGAAATTCATTCTGCTTGGAGTAGTTTGCTTGGGACTTATGGCAGCTTCCTGTCTGTCGTATTTCGATTCCAGTTCTATTGTATCGCAGGCTATTGTGGCGACCGTGAGAGTCCTACCCAGCCAAGGTCAGCTCAATTTTAGTCGACGATAACTGAACACATAATTGGGCCTTTGGTTAATTCGGTTTGTATTCATTAGATCCCAATCAAGCCGTCAAAGAAGAAACAAAAGTGAAGTTAGACTTGAAAGCAGTCTATGACAAAGTAGACAGTAGATTCAAACGTAGTCAGCAGGAGTTGCTCAGTCAGACAGTATCTGCCTCGGGGCCTAAACCAAGTGAAAGTCCGACACAATCGAGCCCTCCCGCAGCCGTTAACCAGATCCTTCCAACTCCTGTTCTAACCCCGCCTGTCGCCACCACTCTGAATTCAACTCGCCCTGAACCACCAGCTGGACTTCGAAATCGAAAGAAAACAAATACACGGACTGCTGCATACCTTGCGGCTGAGCTTATTACCGAGAAGACGCCGGCTCCGACCCCGAAATGGATCAAAACGGAAGGAGCTGAAGAGGAATCTCGAGGATCCAAGGACCGTTCATCCCTCTCGGAAGATGTTTCCAATAACAACGTCCGTCATGCGCCTGAGTCGAAAAAGTATGTTGAGGTAACTGGGAAGCGAAAGGGAAAAGTTAATGTTGGAAAACCTAAATCGGCTTGGAAGCCAGCTCAGACGAAAAGTGAAGAGATATCCAGTGGAACTGAAGCAAGTATTCCTGATGTTTTTGAAAATTTTGCAAACTCCACCACTGCCGAATTTTTGCCAGTAAACGCAGTTTCGAAAGATGACCGCAGAGTCTCCACCAAGCCGATTACCTCCAACAACGGTATTGCGGAAGATGGAAGCGAGAAAATACATAAGCCTGCTGCCAAGAAAAGTCCAAAGAGTATTTCTGTATCCCCACAAATCGCCACTGAACAAGCTCCCAAGATTCCTAGCCAGTCTGCTGCAAGGTACACTGCCGAATCAAAGATGCCCCCTGTGAAGGTTCCTGCGGAATCAGTTCCAAAGATTCCTACTCAACCTGCTTCCAGGAATGCTTTGGAATCAATTTCCAAAGTCACAAATGAATCAACATCCAAGCAAGGATCCTCAACGGGAGCAAACAACTCGGAGGGAAGGAGATCGATTGTCGGGAAGCAGAAGCAGCTTAGCGGGTCTTCAAGTTCTGGAAGTCATGGTCGGTCCGATCATTTTATGATTTAAGATCCATTTATTCCAGTTGTTCTAACGTGTCTTTCTTTGCACAGGGAGTGGATCACCCGTTGATTTCCCGTCTCGCTCTGGGACCCCTTGGCTCTCTTCTCAGGATGGACTGAACGAGTTTGCCTCTGTGCCATTCAGAAGTAATTTGGCGTTGCAACGGAGAGCTTCGGCTGGATCTGGGGAAGGGAACGCTCCTCAGGTTTTCTCTGTTCCCCCTGGCTACAATCCTATTCCAAACCAACCATCACAGCAACCCCCGCTGTTTACTCAGCAACAATTTGTAACTGGAAATGCATACATCACCCACCACCAACAACTACAGCAACAACAACAACAACGAGCGGCATCACAGGGAAGCAGCGTTTATAAAAATGGAAATCAATCAGCTGCTACGACTCATACCTCCTCAATTCGTCGCCCTGGAGTAATTGGACAGCCACGCCAAACGGGAACCCTACCTTCTGTATCCCAAGGAAATCTCGGCTTTCTCAATGGCGTCCTTACCACACTTTCACTTACGATGAACTCGAATACCCCGACCTATCGTCAAGCTCATGGACAAGCTACGCGGACGCCCTCATGGAATTCAGAACTCAGAACCGCCGGAATTGACAATTGGACTTCACGCTCTTCTGGGGATCCATCCTCCTCCAACATTCCGTTTCCTAAGCCACCCACTTCTACTCCACCACCTACAATTCCCAACAATGAACTTTACAACTTCAATGCTACTCTCCCAACGGACCTAATTTCAAGTCTATGGCAAATGAATGCCTTTGAACCAATCCCAACCTCGACCTCCCATTACAATCGGAATGCCCAAGTCCCTGGAAGTAGTACAGGGGTTACCACAAGTTCATCTGCTGCTCACCATCGTGGATATGTCGCAAGCGCACGCTCTGATACCACTCCGGCTCATCATCTAGGATTCCAACAGACTCAAATAGAAAGTAAGTTTTCAAGGCAGTAGAACCCATTTCCATCGGTTTGGTTTGATTCAATTTCTAACTTTTCCTTTTCTTGCTAGGCAAATGGCCAGTTTCGACTCCGACATCCTATTACCATAACAATTCACTGGAACAAAGTGTTCGGAGCAGCTCCCCTTCTGTTGGGTTCATGACCCAGGCCCAAGAAACTCTTCTCTCATCATCGCTCGGATCCGGATGGTCAACCGCAGCCGCACCACCACAACTACCCACGCGCACGTCCCCTTTTGATCGGACGGAGTGGGAGTCTATCGGAAATAATGGACGAGACGTGCGAGCAATGAATGATATCTGGCAAAATACTGTACCACAACCACGTCCCTATTGGCCAACAACGATCACTGAAGCCGTAAACCGACCCACCTCAACCTCGGGCACACGCCCCCCGGACCCAGCACAGTCAACTGCAAACGGAATTGGACTGCAAAGTCAGCGTGAAATTGAGGTATGTAAGCATAAACATGGATTTGGTACTTATATATTTTCTTTATAAACTGGAACTGGATCTTATCTGATCTTGGAGGAGGAAATTTGGTTGGTCTAAATGAGTGAGAGAAGTGAAAGCTTTCTCCTCCAAGTATCTGATGATTGAAATTTGATATGAAGGAGGGAGGGATAATTTTTAATCTTGCGTTTTCTTCGGAATAGGCTGGATTGGGATTCAATCCCTTTGGAAATAACATTTGGACCCCATCAGACCCTACACAGAGCCAAGGATGGTCGGGCCGTTAAGAGCGCTAATCACATGTCCAATTCACCCTCAGCATTGAAGCCTACTCTCCTTCAACATCACAAGTTCATCAATTCTACTCTCTTGAGATTACCCACGAACGAGTCCATCTCTTCTAAAAGTCCAGCGTGTGTTTTCACTATAAGTTTCATTTAGAGCCCCCCTTCTCTTGGGAAATTAATTCCCATTCTTCAAGTCCGACATCGGATCAGTTGTGTTTCCTTGTTGATTGTTATGTTGTTTAAAAATTAGAATTCCATGCTATTCTAAATACTACTCCTACATATTACATTACTACAGATTCAACCTCTACTAAAAATTGTTCTTTATTCTTCCTTCCCTGCTTAAGTTTCCCTGTTATATATTTGGCCGCTTTTTATTTTTATTTATTTCGAGAGTCAGAATACTCTATTTATGTTTTTCCATGGTCTTCCTTTAGCCCGTCTTTGGATTCCCTTCGAATTTGAATGGACAAAGGGATGAGTTTGATTAAGGAACGGAAAGGAGAGACAGTCTGTAAAATGTCGTTTGAATTCTTTAACCTTATTAAGCTAAGCCAAAACTCACTGGTTTTTGTGATGACAAAGGCGCATTACGTTAAATTACTCTTCACTCGTCTGTAAAACCTCGGTTTAAACAATTTCAATATTCCGATGGAACCAAATGGGTGAAATCTCATAAATAAAGGAAAAGTATACAAATGAAAACTACACGAGATGGATTCATTCTTCATTCCTTCACATCTCTTGCAACTCTTTAAGAGTAGAGTGGTTCCATTTCCATTCAAAACGTTTTTCGACTTGTCGTGGTTTAGCCAAATTTTTTTGGTAAACACAAAGTCACCGATTCGGGATTCCATTGTAAATAAGCAACAACTTTTGCTTCCCCGCATGTTTTGGTCATGAGTTAAACAAGACTTGTCTCTTTTTTTTGCAAAATAAGATTGTGAAGAAGAGTCAACTGAAAATAGATCTGAACTCGGCATTTCCCGACTTTGCGGGTATCTACTCCATTTTTGGCATTTGGAAGCCAAGAAGATTTTCTTACAGGAGAGCATTGGAAGGAAGTGTGGCAGTGGGAAGTTTTATCTCCAAATAGCAACGAAAACGCTTCCCCCAGCAGCCCACGCTCCTTTTGCGCAACGGAAAAAGGAGGTAAAGAAAAACAGCGAAAATCATTTTCTAATCGAGGCAAAAATACTTTACCTTCACCATCTCTCCAACGAAAATGATTCCTCCAGTAGTCCTCGCCTTTCTAAAAAAAAAAAGAAGTTATTTTTAACTTTGTGGGACTTGATCATTCAGTATAGAAATTCTTTTTTCGCAATGTGTAAACTCAGAATGGCACGGTAATGGCCAATGCCTGGGATGAGGCGCGGAAATGAATTGAGTCCTCCCATGCCGTGCCATGCCATGCTAGCTCGATCCTCTTCATCCTGTGATCTCTGCGATTGAGATTCTTCCTTTCTGCCCTTCTCGTCTCTTTTCTCTGCGGGTCTTTTGTTTCCGAACGCAAGTCGAGATGAAGAGACGGAGCAGAGGAGACCAGAAGCGGAAGCTTCCAGCATCAATTCCCCAAGGAGCTCTCTGGAGCGGTCTGTCGTGAAAGGTTCCTGTTCCAAGGTCATGGATCCTCTTCATGGCCACCACCGATAGTTCTGGGGGTGGACTGGGACTGGGACCCACCTCCAGTGAAAGTGATCAGAACAATAACGATGGCGGCCGAGGTGGGGATGAGAAGGCCCGGGGTCGCCTCCCTCCCAAAGCTGCAACTTATGCCAGTGGAAGGCTCATGAGTAACCTCCCGTACATGGGAGAACTCACCTTTGACTCCAGGCCACGCAGAGGACGAAAACCCAAGAAAGCCGACATTTGTCATCTTATTTCCAAAAACTACGGCATCACCTTCCCCCTCGCCTATGTCAACCAACCGAATTCCTCCCTGGAAACCCATGGCACGAGTCCCGCCGTCCCTTTGGCTGCCAAGGGAAGTTTTACCCCAATCTCAGACTTGGAATCGTCTCACTTTGCCCCCTTCACAATGATCTCCAACAAGACTCCGGCCGAGGAGGACATGGGGACTGAGGAGCCCTTGAATCTGTGCCTCAGGGACCGAACCCTCCAATCCAGTGATTCAAATCTAGTCAAGCCCGCACCCGCTAAGTGGCTCCTCCAACAAACGGAGAGCAAAGCAGGACGCGGACGGAAACGAAGTAAGAAAGTGTCAAAGAAAGTTCAAATCCAACAGCCTACTCTGCCCCCGCCCCCGTCGGAAGTGAGCATCTGCAAGTTCAAGTTCACCGGAGGCCCAAAACCATCCCTCCAGGAGAAAAATATGCTGAGCGTGGACTCGGGTGGAAACTTTAGATTCTATTCGGATAAGCAACCGAGTGGGAGTAAAGGTCAGTCACAAATGTTATCCAGGTCACCCGCAATGCCGCTGCTTCCGCCAGTCCTTCCCCCTTTTCCGCATGAATTTACTCCTCCGGCGGATCAGCCTTTGTCTCCTGGTAATTCCTCCAGCTCAGAAGATAGTAGTTCCTCCCCCAATAGTGAATTTGGGAGCAAGCGGAAGCGTCGAACGCGGAAGTCTCTTATGAGAGAAAAATTGGAGAGGACATTCAAAGAGAAGGGGTTTCTCATCCAGACGCAGCAGCTGGAATCTGCTGAGGGGGCCACTTACTGCAAGTTCAGACAACTGAGAAAGTTCACTCGGTATCTTTTCCGAAGTTGGAAGGACTACCTCCCGGAAAATGTGCAAGGGATCAGTGGTAGTGGGAATAGCTTCAGTGAAATCCCTACTCCAGCTCAACCGGCGGGAGAGGAGGAGAGTGCGGGGATGGAAGAAATTGGACCTTGACACGGACTCTGTGAATCTTCTAGATCGGATATCCCTGTGCAAACGGATGGAACCAATCTCAGCAGTATCCCTTAGCTTTTCTCGAAATCCAAATGTTTTTCCCTTAGCTCGGAGTCCCAACGTGTACGCCACGCCACACTCTACTGTAATTATACATAATAGAATTGATTGATCAAATCCTTCATTTTTCGGAAGCATATTTCCCTGAGTTCTCATCCACTCCTAAATTCGTATCCAGTGACATGATAAACTTGAAATTCAGTGCCAGAAAACAATGTGATTCAAAGGACGGATCAGGACAAGACCTTTGTTTTGAACACTTTTCGTCCTAAATAGCTTTATTGAAACTTATCAAAAATTATTCAGTGGGTAGTGTGATACGAAAATGTCGAACAAGGGAGGATGGTTATGCGCAATAAAATTGCCAATATTAAAATGCTAAAGTGGAACAGTTGTGGCGGTCTGGATCAGTAGTTAATTCATTATGGCAGCAGGATCCTGCTTCATCAAAGGACATGGGAGAGCGGAGCATAATTTACTCCGGCATCCCCACAGAGTGCTTAGCGGGAAGGAAGGCTTTTAGATTCTTTGATCCTCCAAAAGATCCTTCATTAATTGAGTTTTACATAGGAAGGGGTCCATTTCTATAAAAGAGAATTCTGATTTCGGATTCAGGTTTCCCTGCTATAACCTAACATAAGTTTGACATGGGAAATGCTAAAAGTTGTTCTGGAACAACAACTCTTCTGGAAATAGGGCCTTAAAAATGTAATTTGGAAGAAAGTGGGATGTGTCCCTGGGCCAAACTATTTCTTGGCGTTTCCTCCGGATTGAATGGATTGTTTTTGGCATGATGATGAGGATGCCTATTTATGGCAGAATATTGAGAAATCTGTCAGAGGTGGAGTTCAAATTCCAATTTTCTTTTGTGTCGTTTCTTTTCAACGGCCGGTTTTGGGTTTCACCCATTCCCAAGGGTGGAGTCAGTCAAATCCACCAACACAAAACCCTAAGCGTCTTCAAGAAGTGTGCATAAACTTACCTTCAAAGGACACAAATCCCAGTCCTTAGCCTTATCTTTATGAGCCTAAAACAAAAGACGCATTTCTCATTAGATAAGCAAATGACTCAGGAGGTAACTGGGAAAGGATCTTAACTCATAACTACTCGAAATTAGCTTCAGAGGTTCCTTCAAATTCTCCATGATGAGTCGGGATTTGAGAAGGGAAAGATCCTAAATTTTAATTTAACCTTTTACCAGACAGGACGAGGACGTTCGGCTTGGCTATAATGATAAATCAATCTCTTTTAGGCAGGTTTAGAATCCGAAAAAATTCTTAAAATGGCAAAGGCAAGGAAGCCCTTATAATTTTCTTTCGTAATTCTAGGCACGAGAATTCGGAAACGTGGAATCCATGAAAAGTGAATATGCGTGCGGTGTTTTGGAGGGTCTAAGACACGGCGGCTAATTAATGGACACCGCTTAAGGGATTTTCGTTTATTTCTTACGGCGCAATTAGTTTTTTTTTGCATAATGAATAATTAGACACTTCTTGTTTCCAGTGTCCCATATTTGGACTTAAATGGGCATCTCCAATTCCCTCACTCAAATTATGCAATTTGAGGGAAGAGAGGTGCTTCGTCATGTCAAGTGTCAAGGAGACTGTTGAGAGCCTCCGCAGGGATTAAGTTACGGCGAGAAATTGACCACCACCATATTCTACCCACCCTTGAGAAGGATGGGACGGATGGAGTTGACGATTTTGAGACTTGGCGGACACGGTACGGTATTTGGTGGTTGTTGAGGTGTTACGTTGGTCCAAAATGTAAGGCTGACAATTTGATTGGTCCTCAGAGTCTAAATGCCATGTAATGGGATGTATGAATTAGATGTAAAGTCAGGAAAAGAACAAGGAACAGCCTGAAATATTGCCTTGTTCAATGTTCACTCCCCCGCCCATCCAGAAAGACAACAATCAAGGCAGGCTTTTCCGCATCATCCCTCTCCTCGCCCATCAACGACATAACTCAGGCACTTGTCGTCAATTATTAACAGAACCCTACTGCCCTCCCATTGTTTCCTCAAATTAATTAGGATGAGAGCGCCCTGTAGGGTCGAGCGGAATCCGGGCAAAGCAAGTATCTTTTCTCTCAAACTTTTAAGGAGTCAAGCTGAAGCATCACCATTCACCAGTCAAATCAAGCTCGGTGGGAACGGATTGCGGATTCCATTCTATTCATCCAATTCCTTTCCCCGTATCAGTTTCTCTGCAGCCTCTCTTCCGTGTTAACGTTGCCTCAAGATTGTCAATTCGACCAAGGATCGTAACTTTTTCGAGTTCAAATCAAGTTTTGACCGTGGAAGTCCATTATTTGTCGAGGAGGGGGCCTTTGTAAAGAAAAGAAAAGGATTTCCGCCAGCAGGATGGAGTCAAAACATTTGAGTATTGGACTGGTTCCTATCCAATTGGGAATGTGACTTCGACTTGTTGTTGGGAAGAGATGTATAAATTGATAGGATGAGGAAAACCAAATAAATTAAAATGGAAAGATTTGATTTATGGCCCGCAAGGCCTTGTGTACTCTCGAGTTTTGATGAGTGTTGTAGATGATCTCGCCCAAAGTCCTCATCCATCCCCCCTCATCGACATTCGACAGGCTATCTTGACCATCTGAATCCGATGATCCCGAGATACCAGTCCACAGTCACCATCCCGTCCTGCTGCCAGTTAAACCCCATTAGATTTCGCCTGTGTGTGGGTGCCTCATTCCGCATTCATCCCATGTCTCTGCTCTCTTAATTATTAACTCAATCAATTTAGCTCCATATTCTGACATTTGATTATCAGAAGGGATGGAAGAACACAAATGGCTCCTCCCAAACTCAGCTTTAATAATAATGCAGAGTAGACTGGCAATAATATTTTATTGATAGAGTTATTATTATTATTTACAATACTTTGCGTGATGGTTGGATAAAGTAGTTCCATAT
>Ga0194135_10003093_pt1 | contig 10143 bp, 9 predicted proteins | sample LitLau_LLRF_2013_FD_134024 | JGI IMG/M metagenome (GOLD analysis project Ga0194135, IMG submission 134024) | Freshwater sediment microbial communities in response to fracking from North America - Little Laurel Run_MetaG_LLRF_2013 (version 2) | ecosystem: Environmental > Aquatic > Freshwater >... | reverse complement strand
GCCCTATTAAATGTCATTCTATTTATCGTCGTTTAATTGAATTCGCTAAACATAAGCACTCATCTCTGGCACAGGTCGGACATCAGAAAAAATGTGTTATTTCCAGATCCGACGTATTTTTTTTTTGTTGCAGAAGACGCTGAATTCTAAATTTTGGGAATGGATTTCATTAACAATTGTATGACCGTGGCTGACCGGTGTGCCGAGTCTCCTCAATTCCGCCATTGTTACGCTGCCTACAGGAAACACTACAAGAAAGCCTATTTATGGACCATCGAAACAGGATGTCTGGTATTCACGTCCTTCATCATCTACTATTTGACGTTCGTGTCTTCCAGAGAGGGGAGATGGCTGGACAGAATTGTCACATTCCTCTTCGTTCTTGGTGCTCTCGCATATGTTGCCTTATCCAAAGTCTTCCGGAAACTAAACGCATTGTCCCAGGATAATGTCCTTCTGAAATTTCTCAAGTCAGCTAACAAGTGGGTTTTTGTCGGACTTTCCTTCCTGCCTGGGATCTACTTTGCCTTTCAATACGAAGAATTTATTCTCCGTTTCTACATGGTCATTCACCTCGTGACAAGTAGCTACTTCTTCTATAAAAGACTCAGGGAGTTTGAGCTAATCCCGTTCCTGATAGGATTGGGAATGTCTTTTGCACTCGGGTCCATTGGTCCCTCCATTCGTTTCTTCTTTGCCTTATTCGGGTCTGGCTGGTTTCCCACTACATGTGCTTCAACACTGGAAACCATCATCGATTTGTCTCTTGCTGTGGCGTTCATGCTCCGTCTTCCGGAAAAATATTTACCGTCAAGCATGATCTTTGGGCTCAAAGTGGTCAAATACCTCATGTTCTTTTTTTCGTGGAAAACTTTCTTCATTCTTATGGTCATTGCCTCCTGGAAAAATATTGGCTCAGGGACGGAAACGGTAATGGAACTCTACTTCAACCCTCCAGAACTGCCAGCCAACGAAACAAAGGAGAAGCACAAGGAAGGTCCTAAACACATCGACACCGACAGTATTACCAGGACTAAACCGAGTTAAATATTACTTCCAAAGACTGGCCAAACTGTGGAAGCAACTACCAATCGATTCTCCTACAATTAGAATTTAGAATTACAAAATAATGATTCGTTAATTAAACTTTAAAGCAGTAAATTCTATCTTTATTGTCTTTTGCATTGAGTATGGACGAGAATACGTTGCCAGAATAATGACGACTTAATTGAGCACCAATCGACATCAGGCGAATTTATTTCAGTTCGCTTCTTCTTTGGTCACTTTCCATTTCCTGTTTTTTCTGATTCTGTCTAATGATTTGAAGTGTTAATAAAATAACTCCAATACCTCCAAGAATTGCACAACCTAACAGGAAGAAATTCTGTTAGGTGTGCTAACATTAATGTCATACATACACAAGAGTGTTGATGTGACTATTGCTTTTACCTCCAACTGAATATCCAAGAACGTTCTGGTAGAACACCACATTATCTTGTTTGTCGCAGGGACTGTCAGGTGGACCACTGGGTTGCGAATTCATGTAAAAATATTTTATCAAATGCAAACTCACAGAAATGGAATTGAATATCGAATTTTTAATACTTTAACTTACGGGCAGGGTACTAAGGAATCGATCAATACGATGGCTAATCCGCAGGAAATCTTGTCACAGAAACTCATGCTCCCATACACAAACGCTCCACTGTCGATATTCTTCCCAATCAAATCTGCTGTGATTGATAAACTTGTCACCAGGATGGCGGAGGCTCCAGCACCTGGCACGGTAAAGGTACCAGGAATTTATACATGACCGGACACCGGAATTTGACCCAAGAATATTCTCACCTAGAAGTACGGCGACCACATAAATGATGTAGCCCTTAAGTAGATCGGCATGCGGTCCATCCCAGTCGAGCGAAAGTATTAGCACCGATCCTATGAACGACAAGCCCACTCCGAAGCCGTATGAAAGTTGCCGACCAAAGTGCTTGTTTAGTAATTTTATGAAAATGGAAATAACAAATCCAGAGATGTACATGCTTAGAGGAATGAGGGCCACCGTAGTGCATTCCATTTTTAAAGAGTCCTGAACATAGAAGGGGACGTAGACCTGCCCCAAATTAATACTAAGACGAGTTGACATATAGAGAAATGCAATCTAAAATTCACAATTGGACAATTTTAGAGACAATTCAGAATTAGAAAAGGAATTTGAATGGAAAAGTATTTGACTGAAGCTTACTATGTAACTCTGTGGAAGACGGAGCCAATCTCGGATCGTCATGACGTCTTTCCCAATACTAAGTGTCGTTGTACTGTAATTCGAGGGCTTGACAGTAACAGAGATTTGCGTTTCATGTTCAATCTCTTCAAGTGCATCATGTAGACGGATCATCCTTTCCTCAACACTGTGCTCGTCAATGAGTCCTCTTTGGGACGCAGTATCATCATCCGTTCCTAATAAGGAATTTTGATTCACAGATCGCCTTGACGTAGCACTGGAATGTCGTTGACGTCGAGATGAAGAAAGTGCTTGGAAATGGAGCTCAGGAGAATCTGAGACAACAATGCTCAGCCTCCGAATCAAATCCGTCCTGGACTTAATTGCAGCAACTTTCTCCTTTACTTTCTCATCTGTCTCCTCCTGCACCCCAAAGTGAAAGAGTAGTGTCGCCAGACTTCCGAACCCGACAGCGACAAGGGCTAAAATCTAAGAATAAAGTGTTGTAAATGAATTGCCCAATTAAAGGAGATAAACAAGAAATAAGTGCTGTTAAGTTGACTCACCTCAAACGTGTCCGTGTCCTCCTTGTCAACTTCACACTTTTCTTTGCCTGTGTCGTATACTTGTTGAATACGGAGCTTGATAAAGGCCATAATGAAGATTGAGACGTTGGCTCCTACTGTGAACGCGTATCTAGTTCAGCAAAAGACTAACTTAATCTCAGATTTCCTTTAAATAAAAATGCATGGTCGGACTTGGCGTGTTTTTACCTAATCGAGAACAACTCTGTACGAACCAGTTCATCAGGATGCATCTTTGGAATTATTGCTAAATGTGAAATTTGAACTGAAGCCCAACCGATTTGAAAAATTATAATAAAAGGTGCGTAGTAGACCATTTTGACCCAAGGTGCTGAATTCGGAGAACCACCCATCATTGGCGAAAAGATGAATGGGAAGCTTATGAGAACCATGATGGAACCTAAATCAAACGGAGAATCCAAATCCAATTTCAGAGAAATTTAGATGAGGTCGGAATTAGAACAAAAGGAAATGAGTGAAAAATTATAATGCTCGTATATCCTACCCCATAAGTGCCAGGACTTGCAACGACCATAATTCCGAGGCCAAATATTAGTCTGGTCCACTTCATACCCAACCAGTGGTGTCGCTAGACCGTCGACTACCTGTTCAAAAATGGAAATCGCATGTGGAAATGTGATTACAAAGTAACAGTATACATGGAAATGGCTAATTTGTAGCCCTAAAAATTCTTTAGTTCCTACCTGCCCAATCAACATAAGTGTCCCTGGAAAACTGCTAGTTTTGATTCCTGGCTCACTAAACCCCACCACCTTTTCAAAGTAGAGTAAGAGATATGAAAACCAGAGTGCAGCACAAAGGTCATTCTGGAAGTGGCCGGAAGCTATTGCCAATTTCTGGCAGAAGGTGAGGCGGATGGACGGAATATTGCGTAGGATCCGTTCACTCTCTTGCCATTCTTCATTTGTAATGGTTGCATGGATAGTATCTCTTGCTGACGCATCCGGTAGAATAAGCATTTCCTTTTCTTGTGAAACAGGAGCGGGACGGTGTTCATTTGATGAAGATGGTCCTGGTTCATCATCCATCGGTGGTACACAATCCATATGCTGAAAATTAGACAATTTACCAAATAGAAAACTATTTTGTTAGAGGAGGTAATTTAGGTGATGGTGAAGGCCAAAGTGCCCAAGAAAACAACTAACCGATATAATGGCTATCGGCAATCTCCTTATCAAAATAGATATAGAACGTCACCTAAGAAATGGAGAGAGACATTAAGGGATAAGGCACAAAGATCAGACTCATAATTACAATTAAGTGTCGAACAGCCAGCAGCGGCGGCTGGCTGAAATCGCAACAGCTGATTATTTGTTTGTAAACTTTGTTCAAAAGGATCGTGGGATTTGATTGAGATGAGAAGTTTTTCCCATTCTTTGTTCTCTCACCTAAAAGTATTCTCACTACTGCACCACCACAGCCAACCTCCTCAAAACACGGTGGAAAGCGACCAAGCACCAAGCACACAATTGTTACTCGGTCTATTGTCCCCAGATAATTAATCGTGGTCCAGAGGTAAAACTTATTCACGATATGCTTTACAATAAATTTTATTTCTACTGCAACCGTTCACTTATTTTTCCACTTCCACGACAAAGAAGGTGCTGGAGAATTATGAGTTTAAACTAAATAAGCGAAATGACTAATCTAATTGTAAAAACGCCTTCTTTGAGTCTGTAACAGCCGAGGAGGAAGAGGAGGATAACACAACACAAAGTTTGGGAAACTAATAAATGATTGACTCATCAGGGAAAGCGTTTTGTTTGATAAAAGCACGTCCACGTGTCACGCTGAAAGAATTTTTGAGGTCATGTCTAAAAGACGAAACAGATAGACTGGATTTGAGCAGTCAGAATCAGAACTAGTAGGATTATGCTCGTAAAAATATCGGGCCCATTTGTGGTTTGGATGCAGTTTGTAACTTCGCAGAAACTCACCAATAGTACCACACTAATTAAAACGGGTATTTTGTGGCATGAAATTTGGAATTTATGAATAGTTCGTCACAGTGAAGGCTAATTAACGCTTTAAAAGTGCGCAAATTGTAAATGGTCCATCAATCCATATTAATAACCACAGCCCATATTATGAATGACAATTTAATCTTTAAAGCGTATATACGCCACTTGTCGAATACGATTTAAACAAGCTTGTTTATTGAAAGCCATTTTGATGGTTTAGAAATATAAGCCAACACACTACCATACTTGGCAAGAAAATACTAACTAAAATATTATGGCTTGGCCAGTTGAATTGAATGAGGAGAATATGAGGGTTAATTTAAAATTCTTTGTGTGTCTCATCTAACCGTCCGAAGTATCCATTTTTGTAGAATCCACTTGTTGGGACTGTGTAGTAGACGGCCCAGGTCCCGCTTCGAGCTCTGCGGCGTTGGCATTTTCTAACGCTCTGACGGCGCTCGGACTCAACTGCTACAATCGTCAAGATAAACATTAATAAGTCAATAAGCACGAGAGATGATAGGTTTTATTTCAGTTAAACAACAGACTTACTTCATCTTCGGTATCGGAGGAGAGCGTCAGTGTAATCGGAGATAAGGACAAGTCATTTGAAGCCACACGTTTTATTTTCAGCTTTGGAATTTCCTGGTTAGTTGAGGGCGCCCGGAGGCATATTAGTTTCCGCTTCCTAGACTCTGGAGAGGCCATGATATCCAAGTCATCGTCATCTTCCGAATCCTCCACTTCCAAATCAACTTCTTCAATCTCGTCCGACTCTGGACCTTTTTCGTACACCATCTTCTTTCCACGTCTTGGTTTAGAGTAAGTTATGCTCGGCCGGGACTTGTAAGGTTTGGATAACCGTGAGGGACCCTATTAGCATGTAAACAGAGCGAGTCAATTACAGACTACCGGCCACGACATTCCCTCGCTGATGATGGGAGAAAGAAAAACGTACAGCTTTCGGTTCATCAGTCTTATTTGGATTTGGATAAGGAACGACATCCCTTTGAAACTGCAACGTGTGTGTCAGCATTCCCATCTGTATAGCCTGAACTTGGGAAGAGACTCTCTGTAGGTAATCCATGTGCTTCTTATGATCCGATACACGCCCATTTTTTTCAGCTTCAAGCTTGTGATGCCCCAACTGCAATTCTCTGCAATGATTTGAAAAGACTATTAGGCAATGCCAGTGCTGATTAAAAAAGAATCACCAAATATACTTATTTAGGTCGATCAACTTAACGCTTTCAGTTTCTGGACTTCAAGCTCCAACTGATTTTTGTTACTGACAGCTTCAGCTTTGAATGTTGTAATTTCAACTTCCTTCCCTCGAATTTGCTCATTAAACTGTGCGATTCGATGGTGATGATCTTGACTATGGGGCAACATGATTGAATGAGTTATGGATATGAAATGAAGTAATTATGGAATCAAATTCAATAAACATACGTACGTCATGAGTGTGTTTAGTGATTGTTGAATTTTGTAATCTGCTTCCAAAGTGTAAAGTTTTGATCTGAGGGAAGCAATTTCCTTCTCATGTTGTTCACATTTCACATTCTGAACGGGATCTGGCGAATTTGGATTTTGATCATCGTAGGAATCCGGAAACAATTCTAAGCAGGAGGACACGCGTGGAATACACTTGCGGCAGTTTGGGCAAAGATTACTCGACGGGACAGCGGAACTGTTTAGGAAGTCAGATTCAATTTATCCTCATTCATTTTAGAAAACTCCTTCCATTCTATTCATGCTCTCCAAATGACGCTCACCTCATCCATTTGTTTATACAGTAGGAATGGAAAATATGGCCGCATGGAGCCGCCGATAGGTTTGACCTCGTCCGCTTCTCACCGTCTGGAACTCCACCTGGACTTTTCTCCACGGATTCGCTACAAATAGCGCAGATGTAGCCCATTTTGAGCAGAAAAGTTTGGTAAGCAGCGTGTGGTGTGAGTAACTTGGATTCTGGACTCCTTTCCTTCCTGAAACAGTACATGACAGGTAGAAATAATTCAGTTTAAATTTCACAACTTTTCAGTTTTATCAAACACTGTAAAAATCAACCCATGGTCTCTTTATGGTCTACACTACCTGAACTTGATCTAAAGACTAATCACAACGAGAACAGAAAGCCAAGGCAAATAAATTAAGCATTTAGAATGAATGATCTTATTCGGATTTTTGAAACGAAAAAGAAAAAACTCACAAACTTGGAATTTTTTTGAGAGCACTACTCACTCAAAGAGAGGACACGAAAGTTACCAAAATTATCGGTAATTATAACGAAACAGATGATGCGTTGAACCACTGACGAAAACCCTTCCTTTGTTTGTATAAAATTAAATCAAACTTCGAAGTTCGAATGCGAGAATGAATCTCGACTCGAGTAGGGAGCCCGGGGCTGGCTGTCGACCTCTTCGCCCCACTACTTTGATGTTGCCAACTTTCGTCTCATCCTGCCTGCGACGCAATTCCAACCGTCCGTAACTGTCACTGTGTACCCGCAGCGGTTCTTGACACTAGCCAACCGTTGTCTTCATCATCATCAGGTGACATATATAATCTAATTGATTCGCTCAGCATGACACTGCGCATTCGCTCGGAACCCTATGTGAAGAAATTTATTTTCTAGAAAAGAATCTTGCGGAAATGATTATATAGATCAATTCACACATCGTGAAAATCCAAGTCAAAGTTTAGTTGCACATGATTAATTAATTAATTATGAAAAAAATATATTATATAATGTGCCTTAACCGTTTCATTTACAAGAAAACTAGCATGTGGTCGGTGGTGAGCGAGTGAAGCACATAATACACCAATGCGTTTGAAGTGAATGGTCACAGACTCTCGTCTGTCTGGGAGGGCAGGGGTAGGGCATTTAATTCGAACTTGGGCCTTTATTTTTGAATCGATGAGCAGTAGTGTAGTGGTGGTTAGCTCTTGAGGAGGAGGTAGTTGGAGGCTCTTGAGTGTGGGCAGTGAGGACTGTTCAGTTGTTTCTAGGATAAATATGTCCGCACTACTGCTTTGATAGGCTGTCTACACAGGGCACAATTTGAAAGGGCTGTCGCACATCTCACACACGACACGAGGTGTCCACAAGGCAAGAATACTACGCCGACTTCATTGTCCATACAAATTTTACACTGACGAGCTTCTTTAAGCTTACGAAGTTCCTCTGCAATGTTCTCTTCTACACCTTCAGGCGCCGTAAATTTTGTTTCCTGAACACAAACAAGAATTCGAATTAAAGATTTTTCTGCATCGCACAGTTTGTGAGCAGAGTAGTACTATACAACAAAAACTTACAGGCGTCACAGATACAGGTGGGGTAATCTGCTGGCATTCAACAACTTTCCTAGAGTCTTTGACGAGTTTGACTGCAATCGAGTGCGAAGAGATGATTACATCCTCATCGGAGCTCTCAGAATTTTCAGCTTCCTGCTGGAAGGATTGGTAAAATGGAACATTTAGAGATGGACCCGTGCATTTAAATAAGACGGAGAACTTACGGATGAGGTTGATGGTGTAGGAGATTCAGAGTCGTTTGGTTTCGAGTCTTCAAGGCCGGACTGGGAACCCGAAGAAGGCATCGACTCGTCGTCCGATTCAGAACTCGTAGAGCTTCTAGGGTCCTAAACACACAAAATCAACATAAGAAAATGTTAAGAGAAATTGTTGAACAAAAGGAATAAAGAATATACGAAGGTTGTGCTAATTTGTTTAGTTACCGTAGATATAGGCGCAGGAGGTTTCGACTCCATGACTTCCTTGATGTAATCCTGCCCTTTGTTCAGTAGGATGTATGGACAATTTGCAAACCACCGTGCATGCTCGAACCAGGGATCGTCACATTCTTCCCAATTTCTTAGTCCGCCATCACAGTAGAAGCATTTGACATGATCCCGAGTTCCTATGTAGAAAAACCCGGCGTCGGCCATTTTTTCCGGACTCTGCCCTGTAGTCTTCGGCCACTCTGTGAAAGTTTTCAGACGAGATTCAATTGTGACTAAGTGCTTCCTTGCGGGTCCAGATCCAGTTTTAATAGCTAAACTAGTGGCAACGTCATCCGTCTCCGCACTGAGTGGTAATGCCCCTCTGACGTGGACTAAAATAGAATCAAAGAACAGCAATCAGACTCTCAGAACTCAAGAATCGAGTAAGTTAAACAAACGAAGGATAAAAAATTAAGAAAGGGTGGGCTTGGGCGGCGGAGTGGATGATTTATGCTAATTTGTTCATCATCGCCTGTAGTAAGATCGGGTGGCGGGGGAGGCTCGGGGATTCCATGAATTTACCATGACCTTGAGCAACTGTAGAAGAAACACAATGAACTACCTTGCTCTCCGTTCGCGTATGCCATTCCCTGGCTGACGAATGCTTCAAACGGCCCACAGACATCGAAACCATAGCTTTCCAGTGGCTCCTCGTGGAGTCTCGACTCCGCTTCCTCTCCTTCCCGGACAATAGGAATATTCCCAACAGGCAAGTTACAGATGAATGGACATCGGGGGAAATGTTTCTTGTGCTCAGTGACAGGGACGTCTCCTTCTTCCCATTCCCCTGCAACTCCTTTGCAAAATGCACACTGTACCTGTTTCAAAAGATTAGACTCATTAATTACAATAAATGTGACAAAACCGCGCATTAAATGTAAATTTTCCCTGGGATTCTCCAGGCGTTGTTTTAACAAACCTTATCTCCATCCCTGAGAAAGAAAAATCCAGCCTTCGCACAGGCTTCTGAGCTGATCATGTAGGCCACCGGCCATGGACAGTCTGGGGAATTAAATGTGTTCAATCGAGCTTGTTCTGACTTGAGAGCCTCAAAGTCAAAGTTTGTGTTGTTGGGTGGGCGGGTGTTGGTGCTGCAGGAGTAGGAAGTGGCCAGCCTGGAAGTTGTTACAGATGGTTCAATGGTGATGGAGACGCGGTGATGGTGGGTAAAAGGGGGAGGAGCCGAGTCTATTCTAGGTCTCGTAGTCACTGAGATGCAGTCTTTGTTGTTCTCCATATCTTGGGAAACAAGATTCTGTCTAATAATTAATTATGAAATTTATGCAAAACTGAGACCACGGCAGAGGAGAATCAATCACAGGAGTTGGTCGTCGTCGTCAGTTAGTCAACTGCTGCTGCAGAAGAATTCCGTTCGCTCTCCCTGCTCCAAATTGTAATCTTGTATCCATATCCTCAAACAAATATGGCAGGACGCAACTTAGCAGGAGAGAGAGAGGCGTAGAAGGGAATAATACAAAGTGGGTGGGGTCTCCTCTGTCTATTCCTGGCTCTGACTGACTCTGACTCAACTACGATTAAAATGAACTCTCCCGTCCCCTCTTCCCATT
>Ga0194135_10003092_pt1 | contig 10148 bp, 8 predicted proteins | sample LitLau_LLRF_2013_FD_134024 | JGI IMG/M metagenome (GOLD analysis project Ga0194135, IMG submission 134024) | Freshwater sediment microbial communities in response to fracking from North America - Little Laurel Run_MetaG_LLRF_2013 (version 2) | ecosystem: Environmental > Aquatic > Freshwater >... | reverse complement strand
TGTTAAGCGTTGAGGAAATTAAGGGAGGCGAAAGTGCAATAACGGTAGGTTTTAATGAGTTCAGTCTGAGTGTAATTTAATTTATTGCTGACCGTTGGAAGTTAGAGGAAGACTTGGCTGGTCATGTAATTACCCTACACACTGTGAGTCCCTCTCTAAAACATTCTCTGGATCGCACACGATGGTATGGTAGGTATTGAGTGCCTCTGACTATACGGCATCTTTTATTTCACTCATAAATTAGGAGAATATGATCTTCCGAGGTCTTTCAGACTTTTGCCAATTATGACCGGAACTGTAAACGTCGAGAGGAAATATTAAAAGTGTAAGTGTAACGAATGGTCTCGCGGTCCATTGAAGTGTGCGAAAGTGTTAAGTACATCTAACGATTTACACCTACTAATCCGTATAATAATAATGTGTACACAGTTTGCTCCTATGTGTCTACTATATACGGAATGATGGTCTTTATAGTTTACACCAAACCACACATTACCAATGAAAGTAGAGAGAGAAAGATAGACCATCAAATGGTACATTATTAACTGTGAAATACCCGTTAACTTTTGACAGGGGCGTGTCCTTAGTTTCTAATCGTCCAAATAGAATGAAATACCCAAGCCCAAAACAAATGAAAGCGTATTAAGCTCACGAGGAAGAAATTGAATATCACACCACCACCACCATGCAATGCATAGAAGAGTTATATTCCTCACTCAACTTCCTCTGGTTAACTATGAAAGAATAGTATAAAAATAGAGAGAGGGAATATGGAGGACGTAAAAATACTTCAGGGAAATAAAAGTATGCAGAGAGCAACGCTAGCACTTAACCTGTTCGAAAGAGAACAAAATAAAATTTCCTGTTTGCCCCTCCGCTCTTCATCGTGTGTGCATGCATGTTCAGAAAGAAAGCAGAATGACATTGTTCAACTGCTGCTACAGTTTTTTATGAATTTTGCAATATGCGAATTTCCCAAAAGCGATATACATGTTGTATGTAAAAGAATACGAAGAAGGAGCAGCAGCGATTTTGAATTCAACTTGAGACATGTGAGAGACTGAGAGACAGTGAGCGTACTCTCATCTCTACACATACGTACAGAGAGAGAGAGTCTTACTTTCACATATGTCGTTCTACAAAACTTATTTCCTTTTACTTTAATGGCATTTTCGGATATGCTACAGTGGAGAAAGTTTTGTACAAGTAACGCTTTTTATTCTTTAGTACAATGGTTTATAAATACGACAGAGGAGGTGGAGGAACTCTCCAGTAGAATTTGAGTTTCAATGTATCATCTTTTTCCGGCTGTCTTCGTATAGAGTGTATATATATATAGGCGTATGTAGGATGTCGCAAAATTATTAAAAGAGTATAGGTTATACATGAATTCATGTAAGGCTTAACAACATTTTGCAACAGATATGTATTCATTGGAAGCAGAAGCTTTCACGCAACTGATAGCGTGCAGTACGAAATATGTATACATATATACATGCTAGAGAGACAGGGGATGGAGTGAGTAGCAGGTGAAAACGAAAGCTCTTAAGAAGCTAAAGTAGATTGTCTTGTTATCTGAAAAGATGGAAGAGTTGAAGGAATTATTAATCTTTCATCACATTCACTCTTCCAAAGATTCTTTTATAGAACTCCTATGGTAGAACACGGCTCCGTTTGGCCGAGTCTCTTTGTATAATATATTTATGTATTGTATAGCGTCGATCTTATTTATCTACAGTCTAGAGTTCGCGAAATTGGAAAGTAATCTCGTCGAAAGTGTAATATAAGTCTGAAAATTAATCTGAAATTTTAAATAGGCACACAACACATGGTTCTATTACTACGTGTTTTGTACGAAATAAAATTAGAGAAAATGATTATAGAGCCCAGACTGAGGAATCCATGGGAAATAATAGAGACCGGACTTGAGGGACTATTTGTTCATACAGAGTATAATATTTGGAAAATTGGAGGACAGTGTAATTGCGGACGGTAAGTGTAGGTACACAAAAAGGAATAAGGGAGAAAGTACGCGTACGCAGGTACACATAATAGTGATACGGAATTAGGATGAATAAGACCATTAATTCCAATATGGTAATTAACGATGATGATTTCATTGTGTTTGAACAGCCTGGACGTGAGGGGAAAGCATTTTAGTCAAGCAAAGCACTGGTCTGCCGATTCACCCTTTGGAAAGCAAGGCCATTTTCAAACTACATCGGAACCAGCACGTCTCATCGTAGAACCCGTGAAACTAGACTATCAAGGAATCTACCGATGTCGCGTGGACTTTCGTAACTCGCCCAGTCGTGAGACTCGACTCAACCTTACCGTTACAGGTTAGTAGAACATGTGCATGAGCTATATTAAGGCATCATATTAAGGCTTTTTGTAATGATGCCAACGTACAACGACGTAACGCATCTTACAATAAGTGGTCTCTGAAGACTTCCATATCGCCAAAACCCTTGTGCGTAAATTGTTACAGCACAGTGGCTAGTCGTTAGTCATTATTACGGACTAACCACGTCACACAATCATCGTGAGAGAGTAAGTTGAGGGAAGAAAGTGTGTGCGTGGTACTTACTTTCTTCGTGAACTTTGAGAAACACACACTCTGTATATACACTAGGGCAGTTGTGATGATGATAAGTAGAATGTTGTAACAGTCGTCATTAGTGGGGGAATAAGGTCTCTGGGTCCAATCAAAAGTGCCCATCAACGAGGATTATTATCGACAATTTTTATCTTCCCTACAACTCGGCCTTTATGATGGGGAAGATGAACAATTTTCATTTTATTACACTCATGTGTGCAAATGCGTGCCCTGATGAGAAACGAGGCTTATGCAACTCTACTAACATAATTGCACGCACATTAAGGGCTTCTTCTTCTTAAAATTAAATTAAAACAACACTAACAAACGTTACAAGTTTTCAACGTTACTTTTGACTTAAACTGTAACTTTGTTATATAGTCATCTACCTTTCTGACTATGCATTTCCACTTGCTTCTTTACTTCTGGTCTTAATTTTTTAAAAGTAAAACATGAGGATTCTCAGTAAGCTTCTATGCTTTGAATGTAGTTTGAAATGAAACACCAAAAGACGCTACAGTGACAAACGTCTTATAAAAGAAATAAAGGTTGTCCTGTTTAAGAAAAAAGAAATAATAACATGTTTTGAAATTCTATGCTTGGTTTATTATAAACAAAAGTACATTTCAATGATTGAGTCGCCACATATCGCTCAAGAACCTTGAACGTATTTTTTATTTCTTTGCGAATATTGCGTACACTTTCGAACCAAAATTAAAAGTATTTTAAAGTACACTAGCACAATAAACGAACGCGAAATCCTTGATGGATGATGATAGCAGTGTATTACTTTCGTTTAGAGGGACAGATGTGTTTCTTTCCATATAAAAGTGCAATATGTGAAATGTAAGTAAACAATAAAAGTGAAGCGAACTGTTCATTACATTCAAGCATTCTGCAAGTTATGTCTTGCAGACTGCATGAGACGTGTACAACATATTCTGAACGAGGATATATTATAGTTCTCATTCCTCTGGGGAACTGAAGCAACTCTTTCAGCTTGTACTATACGGTCTTTCCATTTATAATTTCAAGTACCCTACGTTTTACTTTCGAGGCCTCATTGCAACATTGCAAGAAACGTCATATCACAGTGAAGCTACACTCTGGGCTCCTTTTGCAAACTGCTCTGAATTACTTTTCCACTTCACGGGATATTTTTGTAGTGCACAATATGCAAATGACTTCTTCTTTTATGCAATAATTTCTTTCATTGGGAAGTCAACTGTGAAGTCTTGCTTAATTTGGAGTAGACCTATAAACCTATATATCTTCAAGAAATAACATTTTTGTAATTACTGTCCGGACGTGAACCTACCAACAAACCCGATGTTAAGATAGTGTTACAGCAGTCATTTAGTTTTCTCCAGTTAAATTACAGTGTTGGGTTTGGGAAATGTACAGGGCTATACGTATTCATTGCAAATGAAGCGCAAGTATAAAATCGATACTTTCGTCAGTCATTACTCTTGGTGGTGTAAGTGTGAAGTTTCGGCAAGCTCTGGAATCCTGTGGTACGTATTAGTTTACTTCCCCAGAACTTTCTATCTGAAACTGCGAGCCTTTTGTTTTTTTCACTGAATTTTATAGTTGTATCGGGTTTGGAGGAAACCGTCGTACGTATTTCTCTATTCAGTCCTCTCTCTACTTTGTTCTATAGTTAATACTATTGTACACAACATCTTTGCTCCTTCACTGCCCTTTTTGTTTCTCCATCGAACAAGGAGATGAATGGGCGAGCAAAACTGTCACTATGCTTTTCTTGGTGGGTTAGGAGGCTAAGGAAAACATTAGTACAAAAGAACAAAGAGGAAAGAACCAGGGATTGTTTTCACATTTGCTCAATCTTGCTTAAAAGAGAAAGTATTTCAGACAGACGAAGAAGAAGAACGCTTGTCCTAATATTGTGTCTAAGTCTTGGTTAAAAAAATCTATCGCCAAAATAGACCAAAATAATAAAATACAACAACAATACAGAATAATCTTTTACAGTAAAGAACAATGAGTCATAGGATATGATTGTGCAAACGAAGGAAGAGATCATTCTTAGCAGTTTTTGTAATGTAGAGCAGAGCCATATATGTATTATAGCCAGACAAAAGATATCGCATCTGAAAGATCTTTGTATTTCATCACTTCGTAAGAATTTTTCTACTTCCCACTCCTCTGTCAAATAGAGACGAGGTTGCATGAAGCTTTCCAGAGGAAGAGTATATAGTTACGTAGTAGGGAGGGGAAGGTGGTGGAGAAAGTAGTCGGGATATAAAGTACAAGCAAATCTTTTGTCCATGAAAGAAATTTGCTTAATGCTTCTGTTTTTAATGGGATGGATGGATGGGATGGAAAGCATCCTCCACTCTTCGCTGAGTTCGTTTTTGTTTATAAGGCTATCTCATCTTATCTATATCAAAAAGGGTGAAAGCAATAGGCGCGGATGAAGTTCCAGCTTATGATGAAACTTTTAGCGATTCATCCTATTCAACTGTTAGTTTGTGTTTTAGTGTACAGAGTGTATATCGTAGGTACGACGAATATGACGAATAAACTAGTCACTTAACGTAGGTATATCTCCACTTTCTAATATAGTCTGCTCCTGTCTTATCAAAGTACAGGAAAACCTTACACATGCATTTTGGTTTAGAACTACTAGCTTCCGGTTAATACTGCTGCTGCACTACTACAAGTATATTGAGCTAATGAAAGTATTTCTTGAGATTAGAGAACGTTCTTTCAGGAGATTTTCGTTCCAGGAATGAGTGAGAACTCATCATGCATCAACTGATCTGCCAGAAACACTCGGTGGTACTTGGAGATTTTGCAACCCATCTCAGCAAAATCTTTTTTCATCATCAGTGACTTGTACAGTGCTGTACACTACGCAGAAAAAACTTGAATGTAACTTTAAATGGGAGATTATCTAAGATAATAACTGTGCCTGTATACTTGTGTACAATTCATCCAACCGGTTTAACTTCCAATAGTAGTCCCGCAGAAGGAATTAAATTAAAACTTCTCCCATTGTTGTCTCGCATTAAAAAGTTTCTATCTTTCTATCTGTCTAAGAACAACGTAGAATAGTTCACAAAACCTAAATAATTACTTTTTTGAGATGAAAGAATCTGGTTAGTTTTGTCTTGAACATAAACTTGAATATAACTAATGTAAGTTATGACAAGGAGCAGGTTTCATTGCATCTCAGAAAGGGTTTCATTTTCCCTGACTTGTCTAGATGTGTTGTCAGTGTGGTTAGCAAATATTATTATCTGGTGAGTTGTGTGAGTTTATATACCGATGGTGGTGGTGGTGGGTTGTGTTGCTCGCACTGCACTTTTCAGTTTTATGTTTCATCCCAAGAGAGATTTCCTAACTGGAATTTCATTGCATCGGAGTAACCACAGGAAAAAGTGGAGTCAGTTTCTTGTTTGGGAATGTCGGATTATTTTCTAACCAGCCTAAAGCAAAGCAGCAGTTTCTCTCCTGACTTGTTCCTTTCTAAGTAGGGAGCAGTTCTGTTTAGGGAGTTTAAACGCGTGTGTTAAGATATGTCTTTTATTTTTCACTTGAATATTTTTACTCCTGGCCTAACCAGATGGACTGGTGAGAGTATATACATACATATAGGCTTTCATTCTCAGAAATTTATCATCTATAAAAGACTTGTGTCTGTTATAAACTGCATCTGTCTTAATTCATTCTTTCTCCCTTCCTATCAACATGGGCCGTAGGCTTTTTCATTAACTAAATGAAACTTGAATAGTTCATGTCCTCGTATGCTCCTCCAAGTTCGATATGCTCTCTTTTCTCTTCCTTTCGTTAGAAACGAACGGAAAGTAGGAACGAATATAAATTCAGATACGAGAAAGTCATTTCTAGTGAAAGAATCGTAACTAAATTGCAATAAGAAAAAGGAGCTCACTGAAGCACAACAAGTACCACACACACACACATAACTCTTCGCTTACATGTCTTACTCTCGACTCAAGATTTATGCTGGAGGAACCATATTAGCAGCAGAGTTACTAAGATTTCTTGCTCAAAAAAGAGGATCTTTAATTTGTCTTGGAAAATTCTCGGAACCTCTTTTAGGAATTCCCATACCGCGGAAGTCTAATTTTCAACCTGAATAAAATTAATATATTGATTTTTTGCTATGCCGGATGATTATAACAACAATAAAAGTGAAATCTCACTCTATTTTTTGTCACAGTGCCTCCAGATGAACCGAAGATTTACGAGGAGCGAAACGGCCTCAATGTCCTCAATGGGGAAGTTGGACCCTACAGAGAAGGGTCAAATATCGAGCTCAAATGCATCGTTAGAAACGGTAAGTATCGTGTGAGAATATTATGAGACGATAAGTAGACTGCAATGGTTGTCACAAGAAATGCAGCAGTTATGCAAGTACAACAGTTTATCTAGGATATTTTGGTTCATGCGTATTATTATTTTGGTGGCTGCTACTACTAGTGTGGTTATTGAATACCTAATATGCGTGAGTCAGTACTAAAAGACTTGAACATTACAGGAGCACATAGTTCTAAACTCGAATCTATAAAATGTTTAAAATCAGGACTTAAAGATTGCATGCACACACGTCTTGTGAAACTGTGGGAGTGTGGGCATCATCCCTTCTGCAGGAAACTTTACGACTGCAACGTGATCTCACGTAAAGAAAGAAACGTCTCCCTAGATTACTATCATCATGATCAAGTAGACAGACGGAGAGAACCTCCATTCCCTTTTGACGAGTGTGTATATAGTGTTGCTTCATTCGAAGGTAAATCTTGAGTCGCATAATATGCAGACATTTCTTCATATAAAGGCCTTGGGGGATGATACGACTGCAGTTCACAAGATTCAGTCCACTGCTGGCATAATACACGTACAACACATGACTTTTTCTGTGACATAATGCCTTCGGAGTGGGGAATAGTACACAGATGATAAGATGTATAATAAGAGGTACACGGAAGAGCAACGAGAAATTTAAGAGACTAAGAGAAATCCTACGCACAAAAGTTATCTTGGGAAGTTGGTGATGATAGTGACACAATAAGTCATGTAACGTGAAGCTTCTCCTCTCTTCACCTACCTACTACGAGTAGAGTAAGTTGGAGACATTTTGTGCAGTCATGAAAAATAAGTATGTACTCTTAATAACAGGCATAAATCATGAGACAGTAAAGATGCATTAAAAGAGAGACTACAAAAACACTTGATTTACTATACTTTGTCTCATGATCTACACATTCTACACATTGAACACTTCACGGAACTTTCCTTCTGGGTCTTCTGCATTTTACTCTTATAAATCATCTCTCACCGTGGAACAACTTCTTACAGTCACATTACTCTTTCTCGGCAGACTTTGTTACGACTCTTCCGGAAGGAAAAGTGCGGACCCAGAGGTTTTTTTACAAGCGAGGCTATATAGAACACACACGGAAGCTTGTACAGGTGTACAATAAGTTTATTATTTATTTATCCCATTGTTTTGGTCTAATAAATGTTGCAAGTATTTTTTGCTAACTCATTGACAGATGAATTCTGCTGATAAAACCGATCAGACGAGCCTCAAATTCGACAGCAGCCAATGAAAAATTGAAAATATAAGCAAAATTATGGTTTTATTTAGGAGTTATGAAGTGTAGAGGTCTGTTGTGAAGTTGGGAATGTGTAGAAAGTGCATAGATGATAAGGATATAGTACTAACGTGGAATCTTGAATGTGGGTTTATTGTGTGAAAGGATGATTATTGGAGGGTGGTCTGTGAAAACAATCCAGCTGTGTAATCAAATTGGTAGAGAGTTACATGTGTTGGGACGGGTGATGGATGTGAATCCATAATGTGCTCAATTTGTTCGCTGACTGGAAAGCGAAAGGAGACAAATTACCGTGGTCCACCTCAGTATTAATGACGTGGTGCTTTCTCTTCGTCAGACGTTATGTTGGGTTATTGCAGCAGTGTTGCATATGTACCGTCGTTGTAGCATCTTTCAAAGAATGGAATCTGTGTTAAGTCCTCTCTGAATGTGAATACTCGTAGACCATGGGTGAATTTGCTCTTTACCCGTCACGGGACGGATTACTTTGTGAAGTCAGTTAAATTTAATTCCTCCCAACAGCTGCGTTCATCTACGGAGAAATGGAGTTGGTTTAAAACTCATTCCACTTTATGTCCTTTGCCTTGTTCGCGAATGAATGAATTGATAGTCTGGTGACGGTCTTGTGGTTTGCAGTTGATTGTAAAGATCATTAATTTATATGAATATTCCGAATATGAACGAATATTCCGTGTATAATCTTATTATTATTGTATGGAACTTGTTTGAATTTCTAGGGATTCCAAGTCCCACGGTGTTTTGGTACCTGAACGATGAACGAGTGGACACTACGTTTCACATGGAGAATGGGAATGAAGTGATAAATCTCATCTCAGTGCCAAATGTACAGAGGAGTCTGCACCGAGCTAAGCTGACCTGCAGGGCCCACAATACCCATCTTATCGAACCCGTTCTTAAGACTGTTGCCATTGAATTAAACTGTGAGTTCCCTTCTTCCTCATGCATATTAGCTTTCTAATGCTACACGCATATTATGCTTGTGTGCCATTACCATTCTAATTTCGAGCTTTCAACCTTCCCTGTGACTTACGACGTGCCAGTGCATCTCCTCCATCTCCTGTGCTCTCTTCTTTCATCGGGGAAATCCTAGTGACTCGAATTTATCTCTTTGCTAACACTTTTCTCGTAAATTATTCTATCGTGTCAACATTCAAAACTAATTAGGTAGATGAGCCCAGTGTAGACTGATACAAACATTGAGTTAATTATTTAGGCAACCACTTCTGCTATTTCTCTTGGAATCTGGGATAGGATAAGCTTTCACTGACGGGAGGACAACGCAAGGACTTACTACTACTTGTGAGAAGGTGGAAAATTGCGTGGAGTGTACAGGATGGAGAGCATTTCTTGATCTCCCCTCTTGAACATCAATCTTTGCTTCCTCTCATCCATCCTTTTGATTACATCACGTAGGTAATCCTTTGCAAATATGAGGAGATGGATGGAAGAGGCCTAGTACACGTGTACATTTATATATTGAAGCGTCAGGTCGAATAGAAATATATAGAAATACTACTTGTATGTATAGTCAGCCCCGTTTGTGTGTGTGTGTGTAAGATGAACATTCACTCAATCTATAATTTAAGCTACGGTTTTAGGCCTACACGATCAAATGTGTGTGAGTGTGTGATGATCCTGTTTCACGGAACAGTGAGTTAGTTTGCTCGATTTTGATTTGGATTGCGATATATATCGGTACCACCACACACTGGATTAAGTAGGCTAAGCTGAGAGAGTTTCCGCTTGCAAAAGACTCTCTCTCTCTGAGCCACTACTCTCAGGTGAGCTTTTCGAATTCGCGTGAAAAGTAAATTTGGATCTGAGATTCTACTTCAGATTATGTCACTATTTCTAAGAGTCAGAAATACTATTACAACAAATGCTTTCACTCAACTGACACTTTTGTTCTCACCTTTACGAGAGTA
>Ga0194135_10003091_pt1 | contig 10149 bp, 8 predicted proteins | sample LitLau_LLRF_2013_FD_134024 | JGI IMG/M metagenome (GOLD analysis project Ga0194135, IMG submission 134024) | Freshwater sediment microbial communities in response to fracking from North America - Little Laurel Run_MetaG_LLRF_2013 (version 2) | ecosystem: Environmental > Aquatic > Freshwater >... | reverse complement strand
TAATCATTCCCGACTCCCTAGTGGGACACTGTCCCTCCCATCGAGATTATTCTAAGAATAGACTTGCGAATCCTGCAAACTGTTCTTGAGATCGACAAGTTTCTATTTCATGGCTCATGTTCACGATGTAGGAATAAAACCAGAAACCAAGTTTAGAAGATTTGGGAAAGTTGAAACTGAAAAGTTGGGCTTTCACGTTCAAAAGATTCTTGTCGATCCAATTGGATTTTCAACTTTTTGGAAACAATGTTTGAATTCCAAATAGGATGTAACGAGGTAACGTGTGTATGAGAATGTGGTGGTTAAATGTTGAAACCGAAAGTGTTCTTGGGCTCAAGTATTATTGGCTAAAAGGGGGATCTCATGCCGCATTGTTGTATAAAGGACAGGGAAAGATTCTGACATATCGTATTTCATCGTCTGTCACATCCAAGCCTACATGAGAGTCTTACATTTCTAAAGCCTCCAAGGCAAAAGATGGTCATAGGTGCAATACTTAAGACCTACATCCCTCAACCCTCACCGACCGCACGGCCGATGTTACCAACCATTGGAGTTTCCAGTACCAAAAAAAAGCCGGTTGTCCTTATATCTTTTCGTCGCTGCGTTGACTGGAGTCACAAGAGCAGCATTGTGTGATGGTAGAAACCTTTTCGTGATGCATTGGGGACTCTTAAAGAAATCAAAGGTGAAATTCCACCACGGAAAGGCAGAAATAAACTTAGAAAGCCGCCTGGGATCAATTACTAAACAGGTTTCCTTGAATCCTGGCGAGTCTATACCCAAGGATCAGCCGTGGAGCGCACGGCTAACGGTGGATGTTTTTAAATATAAAGTGAATTCCGTAAGTTAATTTTGAGGTAATGGGGAAAGACTTCATTTTGGTAGTAAGTAGGTGGAAGAAGAAGACATGGAATTAAGGAATAGCTTGTGGGGCATGGAAGGCCATATGGTGAAGCTAGATTGGCCGGGTTTTCATTTAAGAGTTCACTCTACATAATAGGAGAATAATGGAATCGAAATGGGAGAGAGAGAGAGAGAGGATGAAGGAGTATTAAATTCAGTGGATTGTGAAATGGTTGGAAGTTCCTAAATATAAAGATCTAATTCGGGTAGTGGCAGAATCAGGCAGCTTTCCTTTTCCCCAACAACTGGTCGTAGTAAGTAAGTAGTGGTGTGGATAGGTTTTGAAAAGTAAAAGCACCTCCAAAGTCCCCATTGTGTGAATTTAATTGAATTTTTATCTGTGGAACTCCAAACCATTTCCAATGGGAGTGAAGGGGAATGAATGATTTAACAGGTTCATCAACAACTAACGAACCGTGTGTGCGGTTTCAAAAAGGTTCCAACTCGTGTACTACCACTAACTAAATTATGTCAACTTCCCTCAAATATATAAATCATTCCAAAGTATGCACAGATTAGGTGAACGTAAGAGGAGAGTGAATGAAATGTTGGGAAATTTGTAACTTAAAAAAAAAAATTATATCATTCTAGGCAATAATTTAGGAAATATATTTATATTTTATGCCAAACATATTTATAAAGCCTGAACTTTGTTGAATTTAGGAATACACTTAAAAAGAGAAGGATCAACCCAGGAAATCCAATTTTAAGTCGAGTAGGATTAAATGCGGACTCGAAAGAGAAAGAAGACAAAATGATTAATGAATTCCATGTTAAGGAGAAGAAGCGGATGGTGGTGGAATGGAGACTGGAAGGAAACTTTGACGAGTAACAGGGTACATCTGAAGAAAATAAGTTAAGACGTCTTATCACTACATTTCTCCATTTCTCATACTAGCCAACGGCGGACGGAAGGAGGAGAGGAGAAGGCGGAAGGAATTTTCTTTTCAGCCTTGGAGAAAGTTCTTCTGAGAGGGTTAAAGTCTATCTTTCTCTATTGGAATAAAAGTAAAAGTGTAATAATGCTACCAACATGACATCCACTTTGTAATAAGAGGAAGGTAAGAATCGTGTGGGCCTGCTGGCCTAGACAATCCCTAACCTTCCTTTCTAACCCCGAAGTCTGCTGCCTACGAAAATCCTCTGCTGAGTTTTAAACCTCTCAGGCAGACTTAATGCAGAACCAAGCGGGCTCTCGACGAGCTGCTAGAAGAATCCGTTAAGAGGAATGGAACTGCTTCCCTACCCTGCAGACGACGAAACCCGTAGCTTGGCTTACAAGGAAGAAAAGGAGCTGGGAAGGTCCTTTCCTGTTAAATCTCAACGGGATTGGAACTATCGTTTATTGTACCAAGTCTAGGAGAGCAGTGTGCAGCCTCGCCATCCTCTTTTCCTTAAGATTCCCCCGATTTCTTTATCAAAGTGGTTCAGGCGGTAAAAATCCGAGCAGCACGTATAGAAGGAAAGCAAGTCGGAGTTGAATCTCTGGAAGACTCTTTTCCAGGGCAACAGAGAAAGGTCTCAGCTGGAGCAATGGGAATATTACCAGGAAATGGAGCAATGTGCCGAGAGAATAAAAGGAAGTTGGAAAGAATTCTGGAAAGGCGTCTTTGGGAACACAAGTAAACTCCGTCTATCCCGCCGCCATCAATAGCATGGAAGACAGTAGAGACAGATGAGGATAAAATAATGGTCGAGGAGGTTGTTGTAGGCAAGTAAAACCCTGTGGGTGTGTAAGTATTTGTGGCAGTGATGCTTTCTTCCCGCTCTTGGCCTTCCTTCCGTCTTCTTCTTCTCCCGTCGTACCTATTACATTTTACTCCTTCAGTTCCTTTCTCCGAGTATTATGCGAGGATATATGAGAATCCAATCGAAAACTTTATTTTGAAAAGTAAAGTCGATATTTTCAAGATTGATGCGGACTGGGAGATATTGACTTGTTCTCCGGTTCACTCCCTTTCAGCGTCATCATTGGTTGTTTGTGTGTGGCTGGAGAGTAGGACGAGAGTTTAGCTCCTCTGCCTAGTGAACGCCTGGCCAAGAGGAGAAAGTTGACTTTCTCTGAGGTAAAAAAGGATCCCTCTCTGCCTCATTGCACTTGCATGAAAGGAGAGAGGGTGTGAGAGCAAAAAAGCGAAAAATACATACAAACGGAATACGAAAACAGTTGGCTCTGGCACTGACAATTCGACAGTCCTCCCCGAATTCAGAATGAGTTTCTCCACATTATGCGACCGGTTTTCTTTCCGTCTTCGCGTCCAAGGCTCTCTAAGCTAAAAAAAAACCCGGGAGGACGACGACAAGTCTCATCCAATCAGCCAATAAAAACGGCCCAATCCCACGAATCAGAGGTCACAACAATAATGTGAAAAACCCTTTCCCCGCAAGAAGGATCCTCTCTCTCTCCACCGCACGAAATCCAATCCAATTCCCCTGCCCCAAATTTGCGGGATTGGATGCCGGGATAAATATTCGCAAAGAATCCCGATATCCAACTCTTACTTTTCCATCTTCTCGTCTAAAGTATGAGGAGAGGAGGAAGAGGAAATTGAGATTCAATGAACCTGGGCCAAATGAGGTTGAGAGCATCTCTTTGTTGCCTGTCTCCCACAATATTTCACGGATTAATCTTTGAGCATCAGCAGGGAAATAGGAAGATCAAAATATGGAAGATGAATGATGAGAAGGACGGATAGGAGCCGCATCGGCTTGAGTGATCTCTCCTCCGTCCTGACATTTTATCAGACACAAAGAACCCAGAACTTGGCCTGTCATCAGTCAATGCATCCCTTCATGGGAGACAAAACTGTTTTCCAATGCATAGGGCCGCAGCTGGGATTATTACGTTATAGAATATTCTATTGGATCCTTTCTTTTCCCCAAAATATTCAGAATATTCCCTGGATTCCTTTCTTTTTGTCTTTTTGGGAACTTCCAGACAGCTGGAGTCAATTCTTTCCGTGTTTCGCCAAGACATTTTCTCCGTCTGCCTTGCGTTCACGAAGGACTTAAAAGTATCGAGCTGGAAACTGCATGAAAATAGCACAGGTTTGGCCGGAATTCCCAATTTACAATTTCTGCGTCTTCCCTTCTGCCTGCCTATTTATTTTTTTTTTTGCTTTTTATTGCTATTTATGGCTTTGTTTTTGCTTAGGTTTCCTTTGAGTAATATTTGTATCAAAATTAGTGATTGCTTCGTCATAGAATGTTGAATGAGAATTGAATAGAGGGAGAGGCTAAATTTCCCATTGGATTTAGAGCCCCAAAGCTTTCCCCTCTATGTGATTTTTTATGGTCTGATCTAAGGATTATTCTAAAAAATGATTGATATTTTTTTATTGCTGCGAGCGAGGGATGGGCTAACACCCAATTGAGGCTCTGGGTATTCTATTGGCATGTCCATGTGCCCTATCCCTCCGATTGGGGACGGGTTCAAAGGAATCAAATCTACCCGACTGAATCTATTTAAAAACTCCCGTTTGCATGGGGTTGTTTGCCAGTGTAAAAAACCTTTGCTCGATTCCCAACTAAACCCTTTTCCTTTCCCTGTGAATAAAGTTTGAAAATCCAGAAATCCTTGTTGACAGGCGATTTTCGGAATATTTCCCAATGGATCAGAGATTACTCCTCTTTTGAAAACGGGGAGAAGGGAAATTGATGATAAATTGTCTATTAAAGGGATCCAATATATAACATGTGTGCTATTAAATTCTCTTTCAACGACGCAGACAGGCAGACAGGAGCAGGAGCAGCGGATTTGAAATTCAAGTGTGAAACCAAATAATAATCAAATCAAAACCGAATTGTCCGAATGGGATCATCGATTCACAATAAAAAGAAGCGGACTGTTTGTGATTTCAAATGCACGTAATCAATGGCTGGCTCCGGATTGAATGAATCCTCCATTTCTTTTCTCCTTCTTGGCTTGGAGAGGTTGGGACTTTTGAATTCGATTTATCATTTCAGACGTGGACTAATTGATTATTGGACGGGAAAGGCGTAGTGGGCGAAGGGAAGAACGGGACCAAAAGGCTTTTGTTCTCCCAGTTAGTTGACTTCCTCAAATGTCAATTCTCTCTGCGCGTCCTGCGTTAGCGTTAGAAACGCGGCTGAAGTGGGGATGGGATGAGGTGCGGGATGGATGATGGAATAGGATTTTGGCGTGGTCAGAAGCAAACAAAAGAAAAAGGACAAACAACATCTTTCATCGTGGACGTGGAGGACGGGTCGTCGCCGTGGACTCATTCGGTGACATTTCCCCGAGAGATAAATTCAGTTCCATTGAATTGATATCTTACTTCCAGCCGAAATAATAAAGGGCGAGGGTGTAATCCGTCATTTCTTCGGGGGAGAGTTGGTGGGCTCAAGGAAGACAAGTGGTTCAAGGGATGACTTCACAAGGAACCAATATGCACTCTGTCTTCTTCAGTTTACATCACTCATTGACAGTTTTGTCTCGGCTCGGACCAATTACCCTTGAACACCACGATGCCGGACTTTTCAATCTTCCAAATGTCCATTTCCCCACCCCTCCCGTCTCCCGCTGCATCCCTTATGGGAATTCGATACTAATTTTCCGTTTTTATCTTCCCCAAACCATAAGTTCTCTGCCGTTTCTTCTTCCCCCTTTCAAAGTTATTGTACAACTTTCTCTCAACATTTTCAACAAATGGAACCAGTCCAAACCAATGGAATGGAGCTCAGGAAATAGACAAGCTTGATCATCCATCAAGCAAATTTAGCATCATCTGAATCATTACATTAATTTCAAATACGTTCGCATCTGTACCGCAAAAACATTAAAATTTTGCGTGGAAACAAAGGGAATAGGACGGGGAAATAAACTAAAGAATTTATCTCTGGACATCCTGGACTCCGCTTCAACTTGCTCCAGGAGTTTCCTTTCCTCTTTAGTAGGAAATGCTTGAAAAACCAAATACCAGTCTCTCAACTTGAGAGTCTGTGGCTTTGCCCTTTCGTGATCAAAATATTTGTGGCTAGAAGTCAGTGTTTGAACTAGGCGTGGAACACTAAACGCAACGTGTGTGTAATTGTGTTCCATAATGGTCATGTGTGGTTCTGGTCTACTTGTATCGATCTCCTCAACTGAAATGGCGTTAATTTATCAACCTCGTGTATATACTGGGAGAGTATGGGGTGGGCCAAATCGCTTTCTCTTTCCTAATTTTTTGGAATCTCTGGATTAGAGGGAAGGGAAGCTAAAACAGGTTTCCCTTTGACAGAAGAAATACAAAAGCCAAAATCCGCAAAGTCCGTTTGTTGTTCACGGAGCTGTTTGCCGAAAGGAAACTTTTTGAGTCCAAATTGTGACGTTAGTGGGCCTGTATTTGTTGGTTTGGGCAAACAACAAGAGAAAGAAGCAATCATTTTCCTTCCTAATGTGTGTTTCGGCGGATTTAATCCCGTTATAGTATTTCCTTCCTTCCGCCTCTCCTCCGTCTACGGATCTCCAGTGGAGTGAAAGTAAAACTTTCCTCGTGTCTAATCAGAACCCATAATATTTGATTATTTGATTTTCCTGCTGATGAAACAAAGCAGTTTCGGAGGAAATGGCCACGAGATTTGTTTTTGTGATCTGGAAAACGGAAGTCTCTTCCCGGTTCTCCGCTCCTTCATGAGATGAATAAACCAAATTTATACTATTAATAATGAATCACAATGGAATCTCTCTCACACGTGTCTCTCTGTTTATCTCACTCCAACAGGACTACCAGCACAGATGCTTTCCTTTCCTGTTCTCTTGTAACAAAACAACCCAAATCTGAATTCAAAAAGGGTTCAACAACTGGACTGGAAGCATATTAGCTTGAGTAAATATGCATTTCAATTTAGGGAATAAGAGAAATCACTGGACTGGAGAAAGTCTTTTCCTTTGATTTTTACGTTAATAACCTAAACCCATTCCCACTGGCGCCTGACATATACTTCCGATCCTTTTGTCATGAAAGTCAATTCATACAATAACAAATTATATGGATTTTAGGATATTTGCTCTATCTTTCTTTACTTTCTTTTTTCAGCGATTTACAGAATAATACAAGCATTACTCATTACCTTGTGTGACTCATCCTCATGCACAGACGAAAACAATGGAGAACCAAACAGAAATCACAAGTCATGGAAATAATTATCCAACTCTGTTTACGATTAGCCATAAATTAAAATTAGGAATTGCAATTACTAGAATTTAATTTGTTAGAAAGGGGAGGGATTCATCACGATTTTCTAGTAGAATAAAGAAGCTACAAATCATTTCTTTATTCCCATTAAAAGTGGTAATGAAGACCCAGGAGTTTAGTTTATCAGCTCCCATCATCATCCCTATCATCCCAGACTTGAGTACTCGAATGGCAATATTAAGAGTATAAGGCCGAAGAAAGTGGTTGGTTCCAAGGGCCATGTTTAAATTCCCATATTTACTTTATACTTAAACTAATTGCATTATTCATATAAAAAATTCGGGCTACTTTCCAACATTTTACTTCCTTGGGCTTATTAAACCCTTTACTGTAGTTATAGGGACATTTTAGTTAGTTACTTTATGCTTAAGTTGATGGCGGATAATTAGGAAAGGAGGAGTTCATAAGAATAGCTTTAAGGATCTCCAAGGAAGGAGTCCACTGCTTGTGTTCCTTAGTACTCTGTCGTGTGTTGTATATCCAAGATGAGACTTTCTACGGCTATTCGTTGTTCCTGTCACACTAACTTATTCTAATGGGTAATATGTGTAATGATAAGTATTATAATATTCCATTATGTTGGAAAATGCGAGGGAGTCTGCCACCGTAGGGGCCGAACTGGGGAACCACACATTAGCTGATGCTGATGGAGAGATACTGTGAGCCTAATAGGATTGGCAAGATATCATCTTAAAATATACTCGTGTCCTCCCTAACACTTTATCCTGCCCGAGCAACGGGTCCCCTGTACAGATCTCCACTTTCGTACGAAAGAGAATCATTTATTTAGTTGTGAATTTATAATAACTGCGCTCGATTTTAATAATGGAAAAAATACTCCGTTGGCACGCCGTGCAAGAATTCACGGCGGGTGGGGTCTGAGGTGGCAAGGACTTTTCAGTACCCAATCCGTAGGCAATAACTGACCCAAGCCCTACATACATTTGCCTACTGTTATTTAATGGTTTTCCGCAGTATTATCTCAAACGGACTCACTCGGTCAGACGAGTTTCTGGATTGGATGGTGGGGGAGACAGGAAGAGGAAAATGGAAATCCCCAGTTTTCTGATTCCGTGCAAAGTATTTCTGTTTTGACGGAGCTTATTAAGATAATTACCAAATTTCCACTAATTGCCTCGACTCGGAGCCCATTGAATGAGAATAAATAAATAATTATGCCATTTAAATACCGGCTGGACCTCACGCAAGATCTCCAGTTTCCTTTTGAATATAATTTACCTAAAGAGAAAACATCCGGAACAGTTAGTATGCAATTGCCATTTCCCACCTAAACTATGAGGCTAATTGTTAATCATATACTGGAAGAACAGAAGCTGGACTTCCCAAGTTCTCATCCACCTACCTTCCCAATCCCAACATTTCCCCGGAGCAGTTGAGAGATGTTGTTGGAAAGGAGGGAAAGGATGGGATCAGGTTGACTTTGTACTGGAACACCTTGTTAAGAAATTGTAAACTTCCATGCATCCCACGAGACACGCACATCCAATTTCGGTGGCTCTTCTCCAAGCGGAGGTGTGGAGACTATTTACATTTTTTCCCGGAGACTTCGTGTGGGCATTAATTATTAAATTTCTCAACGTCTATTATTAACGCAATGGGAGAAAAGAAGGATGGGATGAGAATGCGAGGGACAGGGGGGCTCTTTCGGAAGGAAATGGGAAATTCAAATTCCAATTATAAACTAACAATGGATTATCCGTCAAGTGGGGATGACCCAAGAGTCGTGAGTGCGTAGGAGGGGTAAACTGTTGGCGTTGGCTCCTGGTATTGTAATCACAGCGAGAGAGACCATTTGAACTTGATCCCTTGACATGGCAGGAGACACGTCTCGTCGAGGATTTCAGTGGGTGTCCTCCTGCCACCCGAGTTAACCAAGGGACCAACAGGCCAACTTACTTCACTGAAAAAGTCCTTGCGCCTCCAAAGAAGGAGCTCCCATCTCCAGTGGCATTATTTATACGTTTTTATTTATACAATATTTGAAAACCCAAAGGATTTAGGGCATGTAATTTGTAAACGCTTTTTAGGACAGGAATGGAGGGAAAATGTAGTAGCCCAACCCCTCCAGGAAAAAAAATTAAGATCAACAAAACCCTGCACTCCTCTCCTCCAGGAGGATGGAGGACTCCGGATTGAAGGGCAACAGATTTTTCTTGAGAAGGAAAAAAGACTCCCGAAGCCATATGGCTGCGTCTGGTGTAAATCTTTCCCTTTGAAATATAAGTTTTAATTTACTTATTTTCAGGGTGAGAAGTTACCTTGGGCGCTGTGCAGCGTGGAAGGGAGAAAGATCCTAAAAAGGGTAAAATTCGGAGCTTCCAATCCCTGTTTGTGTTTCCTACCAGATTGAACCCAAGCGTCCATTTTCCTTTCTCCTCTGTCGGTATTCAAGGAGGCCCCAACCCCATTCATCCTAATGTGCATTAGTTCGAAAAAAATGCTGAAACCCTAATGAAATTAAACCTGAATTTCTAAACAGAGGAAACGGATATTTGTGCGATGACGATGAGGGTTCAACTTGGAAAAAACGGAAGCTGAGGAAGCAGGTCTGAAGGCGTGGGTGGAAATTCCAGGAGTGGTGTAAATTTTTATGTGATTTTTATTTTTGTGCTTACTTGGCTCACTCGCTACGTTTGGATTAGGCGAAGAAGTTTCCAGGAGGAATCAGGCAGGAGGCCGAGAGAAATGGAAAATAAAATCATTAAGGCAGGCCCCCTCTCCGCCCATTAGGTTTTCAGTTTACCAGTAGTTTTTTTAGAACAAAGATTTTTATCACTTAAATGAAAATGAAAACCTAATGGGAAAAATTTCCATAATGATTGAGGTTTCCGTGCTTCCAACTTTTACCTTTTCCTCCGCAAAGTCTTTAGAAACGGGAGGATTAATAAAATAGAAATATATATATATAGGGAGATTATTAAGGGATTTATGACACTGGTAAATGAAAGTATGATTGCACTACTATGCAGAGGAAGACTAGCCAGAGGAGAGAAACTTATTAATAGTCTCCCAGATTTTATGG
>Ga0194135_10003090_pt1 | contig 10151 bp, 7 predicted proteins | sample LitLau_LLRF_2013_FD_134024 | JGI IMG/M metagenome (GOLD analysis project Ga0194135, IMG submission 134024) | Freshwater sediment microbial communities in response to fracking from North America - Little Laurel Run_MetaG_LLRF_2013 (version 2) | ecosystem: Environmental > Aquatic > Freshwater >... | reverse complement strand
GGGGAAGAGGGCCGCCGGTTTTATGTGAGTATGAAAAATTTTGAAGCCCTTCATTCTGATTCCGTTGTACCAGAGATAAACGCTTAGCGTTTATCTCTGGTTGTACAGATAATCCACGGCTTGGGATTTGAATGTCGCGTTGCGTTTTGTTTAGGAAATGTCCTTTTCGTCCAGAATTATGATACACGTTCGTAGTCACCATCAAATCTTCTTCTAGACGTTGATTTGAGAAGGAAGTGCCTCCTACAGTCGGGTCACTCCAAGGAGTAGCCTGTAACCGCCGCCGAGCGGCGGGGTGGGGGAGGTGTGTCTTCGTTGCACCCGTCGCCCGCGCCTCGCTCCCTCTCGCACGCTCTTGCCGCTGGGCACCGCTGGGCGACTGTTGCAGGTAACTCCTTGGAGTGACCCGACTGTATCTCTCCCCTGAGTCTTGGCTTAGAAACGAACAACTGACGAACATCAAACAGCTGACTGTCACAAGCGACGAGCGGCTAGAACGTTGGGCGCCATTTCACTCTACGCTTCGAAAACTTAGTTAGAAAGGAGTCAGACGTTTCTAATTCCCTATTTTCTTGACTCTAAACCTCCGCAGGTGAGTTGTGTTTGCAGAAACTGAGACAAAGTGACTAGTCGCTTGTACCGCCAGTGCTATTAAGCGTAAACACTTGTGTAGCTGGGGGTGTTTGAGCTGTCTATATGCGACAGGGGCCCCTCCTCACAGTATTTCTTGTTTTAGGTAAAATGGATGAACTACAGCAAAGTATACTTGCCCTTATCAAGAAAACTGTCCCTGATGTCAATGAGGCAAAGGCCATCCTCTTAGTCGAACATTTGACGAGTGAAGCAGTTGGAGTTCGCTCTCTAGAACGACTGTTTGATGTTCCACTGGATGTCATTAGCCTCAAAGTACCTGTGTGTGATGCAGTTACATTACACCGCTCTTGGCAGGCTAAATTTCGTGAGTGCTTTAACAAAAATGCAATTCAAATTTTAAAAATAAAGATACCAATGTAATTGGGTTTATTATGATTTATTTGTATTGACATTATCTAACTATTCAAAAACTAAATTTTAATTCCAGGTCCTGATCGCCTTCCCCTGAGAGAACTACAGAATCAAGCTCCTACAACATACAGAGTTAAGTGGAATCAGATTCCAAGAGCAATTATCAGTCAGCTTGAAGAGGGGAAGTGGCTAAATAAATCTGATCGATGCTTGTTGATACGATTGATTGTCAAAGACGCTCTGACAGAAAACCCAAATGTTTCAAGAACAATGTTTACTAAAGTCGCAGAGAGTATGGTTTTAAAGTACCCTCATGCTTTGCATGACCGCAAGAAAAGTTTGAGCAGTTCCAAGTACATGGATCAAAAGCTAAAATTCAGATATGATGAAGAAATGAGAGCTTTCAAAGTTAAATCGAGTAATGAGGCACCAAATATTCCAGAGGCACATGGCTGTGTGCGCTGGCGTGTTAAAATAACTCCTGAAAAAAGAATTGAGATGGAAAATAGTAAAGAAGTTATGTCTCCAATATTTAGCAATACGCTCGTGAAGGATTGGCCCTGGGAGGAAATTGACAAACATCTCCTTGATTCATTCCCTCTGCAACGGGAAGATATAAATGGACAAACCAAGCCAAGAGCTAGAAGAGCCCGAGGAGCTGCAGAATCTGGCCAAGCAGGAGGATCTGGGCAAGCAGGAGGAGCAGGCCAAACTGGCCAAGCAGGCCAGCAGGGCACAGATCAAGAAAACAGAAAGACAACTCAACAGCTTTCCACTGAATGGCCATTCCTTTTTCGAGGCAGAGGTATGCTTATTCACTTCAACGAACTTACCCAGATTGATTGGCTGGAGAAGCTGGAAGAATTTCTGCAAGACTTTGAACCTAATTCTTTCATCAAGTTCTTGTCAACCTTAAAAGAGCTTGAGAGCAGTTCAACAAGAAGCAAATATAAAAGGGCTCTGAAATACAAAACATGCAAATATCCAGAGATTTAACCAATAGTGCTTATGCTTGCCCAATTTTACAAGGAAAACGAGGAAGAAATTCTAATTGAAATTGAGGTATGTTATTTCAGGGTACAAAATTTTGCTATGTATGCATACAAGTATCTTTTCTAATTCACTCTGATTCCTGCAGAGTACAACAAAAATAAATGAAGTGCAGGACATTGATGGGCTTGTACTACCACCAACTCCCTGTTTGCTGTCTTTGGGTAAGACATTAAAACAAATTATACTTTTCTGACGTCTTATAAATTTATTGATGATGTATGTATATATACTTACCAATGTGTTTCCTACATATTTTCCAGGTCCTGCTTTTCAAGCAAAAAGATTTTACTTTTCAATTGACGGTAATGTTGTGAGCTCTGTAAAGTCCTTCAAAGAAGCGCTAACACTGCTGTTTTGCTCATACTTTGTGATGAACATAAAATATGCTCCACACGTAGGCAATACACTGGACTTCTTCCAGAGGTATGTCCATTTTGTTAAACTGTGTTCCAGAAATCACAATAAACCTTCAGTATTATTACTATTACTGAAAAGAAACAAATTATTACTGTTTTATAGAATTGTGGCAAAGATTGAACCTGAGCGGGGAACCAAAATGACGAAGAAAAATTACAAACAGCCTCTCTCTGAGCGCCTCCAAACCCTGCTTGACAGATATGCCAATTGGCAGAAAGGACAGGAGCAGGAGCAAGGAGAAGACGATAATGCTGACGATTTCTCCAATTCAGGGTATGTGGCGGTATGACTGACTGAACCTCTAGTGCCCCTGACATGGTCTTATCTAATTCTACAGTGGCACTTTGTTCCAGAAATGATGGCGACACCTCAAGCACCTCAGAGTAGATTATTCAATTGTCATACTTCTTGTCACTTCAGAATTTATCAAAAATATGTTTTGTTTGTTTTTAGAACTTGTTAATTCTTTATTTTATTTTATTACATTTGTATAATGACTTGGTAGTTGATCTACAAGTGGCTACAGAGTGAATATTTTTCTAAAGAAACCTATGTATTTCCTCCTTGAAATGTTTATTTACTTATAAAAATATAGATCATGCAATGTTAAAGACTATTTTTATTATAAAATTGCTCACTACCCAAAACAATTTAATGGACCAAATCTAAGTGGGCACAAGCAGAAATATATGGAAAGTAACTGACATTACTCAGGCTACCATTCTGAAACAAGTAGTTTAAAATGACAGATGAAGTTAACAACTAAAATTGAAGTTAAGACAAGGATAAAATAATGTTCACCCACACATGACACAACACAATTTAGGATAATTAAAGCTGAAATTGTCAAAACAAAAATGGTAGGGAGGAAGACAATAAAATGAGAAGTTACTATGGTCTGTCACATAATCTATCTTCCTTTCTCTTGTAACTTAGTTCAAAATACCACAGGGAAAATTTCTTATCAGTTTAGACACAAATGTAAGACTGCTACCATATTCATGCATATGGCACGTATCAGAATTAAATTAGACAATACTGGAGAACATTTCAGGCACGAATAAAGTTCTTGTGGCAGAATGAAGAGGACTTCTTCGGAGCTTTGGGTGACTAGTAAATCTGAAATTGATAAAGCATACATTATTTCTCATCTACTTTAAATTGTGAGAAACATAAGTGTTAAGATAAAACAGAACAGTAAAATATAAAAAAAACTTACCGGTGTTTAAAACCACTTAGGATGTCCCAAAGAGAAGCACAGCTCTTGGTTGAAATTGTACAGCTACTGAAGACGGAAGCAGAATTCTCTTGTAATCTTATTTTGTATTACTGGGTGTCCTGAAATAAATAAAGTATACAATAATTCAAATCTATTTCAAAACGTAAATATTTTGTAAAGGAAATAGGAAAATGTGATGACAACTTGCCTCGGTAAATCCATTAATGGTGGGGAAATGTATGTTTCAATGAGAAGCACAGCTCTTGATTGAAGTTGTAAACGCCTTGTGGACATGGATATTCAATACTCTCAAACTCTTGAATGTGGAGTTGACCTGCAACAAATTAAACACATTGATTATTTCTAGTCTATTTTTAAATAATGATGATAAAAATATTTAGAAAAAAGAACGAACAAGCAGATTCATCATCAATTTTGTAGAGACCAAACCTCTCAATCAATGTGGCTTTTGTCTTCCGGTAAACAAAGTGTACCTGTTTACTATCAAGTAGTATGGCCTCAATGTTACCAAGATTGATCTCAGATGGTGAAACTTGGCTGAGAATTAGCCAGCTTTTTTCTCTGTAAGTCAAATTGTTGATCTTGATTGAAGCAGCAGCTTGCAAGTTAGGACTGAAGTTCTGTTGAGAAATCAGGGCAGCGACATCTTCCTCAAAGTAGCCAGGTGGTATTTTGAATGGTTTACATTTAGAGACATACTCTGGAAAGCGCTCACCATCACACTGGTATGTAAATAGAAGTTGATGCCTTGTAGCTAGAGTAGAGAGCAAATTAATGAAATTGTTGCAAACCCGTGCAATTCTCTTGAAATGTTTGTGAAAGTGCTCAAATCGCATGCCCCAGAGGTGGAGCAACGGCCCGATTTGCCTTATCAACTTGCAGTAGTGTTTGAGGAGGTGGTATTTTATTGTAAAATTAGACAAAACTTCCTCCCTTGCAATGAGATAACTTGCAATTATAAGATCAAGGTTATCAATTTGTTGTTCAGTCATGGCAGGTGCAGCCACATGCTCGACTAACGCCTTCAGCTTGAGATACAATTTCCAAACGGGGTCATTAGGGTTCTTGATTTTCCCTTCAATAATGAGAGGAAGTAACCGAATCAATGTCCAATTCTGGACTGCACTTCCACCTAGCTTTGTCCCATCCGTCTTGACAGGTGCTGGTTTATTCTTAGAATCCATTGGAGCGTACTGAAATTCATCAATTCTTCTGTTGAGAGTTAAGTACGAAAACCAGTTATTTTCAACAAAGTAAGCAATCATACCGGCTAAGTCCCAGCTTGCCACACCATGAAAAAGGTCATGTCCAAAACATGGAGGGAGGCCTGGATCACAAACTTTAAATTTCTCAAGTTGGTTGAATACTGATGACTCTTTGATACCCAAATGGCTTTTCTTGTTTGAAGTCTCTACAATCATAACAGCACGGTTGTATTGTGCCTGGGTCCTATCTGGTTTCACCAAATTAGGATTGGCCTTGAATTCTCGTACATTGATAGGACAAAATCTGCACACAAAACCTCTTGAAAATGATTCGTTGAACCCTCCCAAAAAGTGTTGGCCAAGATTATCACCTGTACAAAACTGAAGAAAGACAGGGAGGATTTCGCCATCAAATTCAAGTCCATTCACTTCCAAGTCTTTCAGCTCATTTACAAGCTTTTCAAAACACTTTTGACGATACTTTTTGACATGATCTTCTAACACAAGCATGATTTTGAGCATAGCTTTCAGTTTAGTGCGAAGATGAGTCCTTATATTACCCAAGGTCATGTATACTCCTAAAGCTGTATGCTTGAGCCTTGTGGTAGTAATCATGGTTGTTGTTGTAAAGCCATCTTGAAACACCACAATGTCCAATCTCTTCGATGGCAAGGAACGGTTCTTGCAGGCAGATCCATCAGTATAATCTTTGTAGACACCGTCATGAGGGCCAGGATTAGCAAAACGTTCAAATGACAGTCGAACTTCACGTTTAACTGAATCATCACAAAGAAACTTCTGTAAACTTAGCTTCACAGGTACATACTGATAAATGTCTGGGTCATCTGGGTCATCTGAAAGGTTGTAACCTGTAGGAGGAATATAGTTGGGGTTTGTCATAAAAACATTTCTCCTTAAATGTTCTGTATTGAAGGATGGCCCTCGCAGTGTCTTGTTATGAGCCAGAAACAAAATGTTTGAATTTATCAATTTACAAACTATATCCTCCACCTTGTTCTGAGCCAAATTTTGTGACATCAGTTCAGATATGAGTGTGTTTTTCATGACACACATTGTCATTTCTCACATATGCATAATCCCAGCAGCTATTTTTTCAATCGTATCGACTGCAATAAAGCATTCAGTTTCCAGCTTGAGGTAAAATTTGGCAATGAAGTCCCAAATATCTTTCTCTTCATAATTGAATGAAGTATCACCTTCGTAGTAAAAGTCTTCATTACCATCATTATTTTCAAAGTTAAAATCACCACCTTCATAATCACCATAAGTTGAAACACTTGCTGCTCCTTGCACCAGATTGGGTGCATGCATTGGTGTCTCCTTCCATCCTTGATGATGCTGGCTCAGGTGCTTTGAAAAGGTACTCACACTGGTTAGGAGATCTATTCTTCCACATTCCTGAACGGGGCACTTGATGTGAGTTCCTTTTGAAAGGTGTTCACTTTTAAGGTGACTGATCAGCAACACTATAGTTTGATGGCTTTCAGTACAGTAAGAACACTGTATTCCAGGTAATTCTGGTCCTCTACTTTCTTGTCTTTGATCCTTATGGCATTTTGATATGTGAGAGCATAGACCACGAAATGTTTTAAACTGAAGCACACAAGCTCCACAGTGAAAGTTGAAGTTGTGCACAGCAACATGGATCTTCTGATGGTGGGTATGGTTTCTAAGAAAAGAAAATTCTTTATGACATTCCGAACATTGGAATTCCATGTTGAATGCAGTTGACCTGAAACAATACAAACAAATGTTACTCAGGACTTTAAAAATATGGAGACTTTTAAGAGAAATGTACACAACTCACCAAATAAATTGTAACACAGAGATGCTGTTAATCAAAGATGTGGGGGTGGACTGTCAGTAGTTAAACTGTAAACAAACATGATTTATTAGACTTCACATTAAAGCTATTGGTATGGACAAATACAAATTAAGCACAAAGAAACTCACACACAATTAAGGTGTCATGCAATAATTTGAGTGACGTGTTTTAAGCCACTACATGTGGGAAGTCGATGGAGCTCACAATTGTACATTAATAATGATAACGGACAATATCTTAACAATGGCAGTGTTGTGGACGGCATGGCAAATTTTCACAGACCTGCAAGGCAGAAGAGCTGAAGATAGAAAAGTGGTAATCAAAACCCCAACCCAAAACATCAATCTTACATTTAAAAATAAAGATGAAGTGGCCGAAGCATATTAAGTAGCACAAAAAGTTCTCCTCAGCGCTTGGCTTACCTACAAAATCTTAGGTATTTTGAACTTTTTCTGAAGTACTCCTTTTGTTTTCTCTATGGTGGTACAAGAAGTCGAGTTTCTTGCTGCTGACATACTCTAGCACTTCATGCTTAGGAGAGGGCCTCACAAACACAAGCTTCTTGTGCAACAACTGTATAAGACAAAATGTAAATGAGAATATTTAATAAATGTTTTCTGCTGAAATAAATAATAGTGAGAAAATGGAGACTTCCTTGATTTTCTAAATTGAAAATGTTTCAACCTTAGAGAACACTTCTTTTCAGAAGCTAAATAAGTGAAATATAAACTATCAACTAAAGTGTACAGATGTATTCGCTATTCAGATTCAATCCTGCCTTATTTAAATATTTCAGTAAGAATTTCATGAAGTCAAGAGACTCATTTTCCTTATTGTGGAAGAGCACAGAGCATAGATAGGGTAAATGTGAAAAGTTGAGTGAAATGGAATCATATACCATAATTTCACTTGACACACCATAATTATTTTAAGGTACTCATTGAGAAATGAGACAGGCAAAACAAATGGATTTTCTGACTTACTTTCTTAGTTGGGGTTGTTAATAGGAATCTTTTTGACTTCAGATACATCACAAGTTGTTCATATGGAAGTAGATTCAAACATCTGCCTCAACCTCTGGAAATCAAATTAAAACAAAAAATAGATTAAAACTGCCTCTCTATAAAGAAGCAACAAGTCTACATTGTTGCTAGGGCATTTCAAATACAAGCAACCAAATTTGAATTCAAAACACGAATTACCATTAAAGCATCCGTTGTCCCCTTTGCCAAGCGTTGAAGACCAAATCACAACATTATACCAAACACGCTCTCCACTGGAGAAGATAGCAGCATCGCAGAATATTTTTTTGGGCCCTGAAACCATTAATTTAAACTATTAAATCATGGATTAAAAAAACATGAGCGTTCATGATGACGCAGACCAAACACATCACAAAAATAGACCAAATTTGAGTGAGTAAGAAAAGGAAAGCAAGTACAGCAAGTGGATGTGATTATTTTGTCAAAAGTAGGGAAAACTGACTTTGATTTTAAACTACCATAATGCCAAACTATCAAAGCAATGATGTCCCAAAACATTTAGAAAGAAAGCCTTTGAGATACATGCCAAGGACTACAACAGCACAGGGCAAATAACAAATACGGTCATTTATTTACTTTGAGCAATAATCTACAAACTTGGACTTACCACAAAAGTATCCTATAGTCCCATTGGCCATGTGTCCAAGTCACAACAGCACCATACAGGCACTAATTGGAGAAGATGGCAGCATTGCAGAAAGACATTGTCGGTTGGTCCTGAAACCAACAGGACGGCTCATGAGAATGAAGAGTGAACACGTGAAAAAGAAGAATAAGAGAGTAAAATCAAGCAAGCAAGGCAAGTGGAGGTGATTATTTTGACATAAGTAGAGAAAAACAAGATTAAGATCTCTTATGTTCCTAGTGCAAGCTAGCTGAAGCAATCATGTTCTAAAACATGTTGAATGAAAGCCTTTCCAGTACTAGCCAAAGATTACAACGGCAGAAGGCAAATGACAAATAAGGTCAATTATTTACTTTAATCACCAAACTAGAAACAAAAAATGTTCATATCAGACACAAATATTAATAAAGTTTACCGAAATTACAAGGAGCAACATAACCCCTTCACATGCTGCACCGGTGCCGAGCGGCGGATAAGACTCAGCTTTCGTAAAGTATAATATGAATCGACAGAACAAAAATTAGTCTAATCGATTTCACGAGCGTTACCCGATCAGAAGTTCACTTTCTTGAAACCAAATGTAAGTTGAAAGTTTGCAACGTGACTGCTCGAGTCTTCGCGCGCTGTTGTCAGAACTTTACGACCGAACTTTAAGGTGGTCAGTATATTTTTCATAGCGACATCATATATTTCTCATCGCGTTATTAGCAGGCGACAGCAGACGAAAGTTTAAAAACTGGATCAGTCAGTCGTCAACAAGCACCTTTCACTAGGTTTTTAGTTTAAACTTAAGACAATGTTTGTGTCTTTTTTAATTTTAAATTTGTGTCTTTATGTCCTGACAAGTAGTAGAAATGCTTTGTTTAACCGAAGTTTATAGAAATGCTCGTAGCCAGGACTCGAATTTAAGATGATATAACCCCCAGCAAAATTTAGCCATTGTTAGACTACTGCTAAGGGCCTGGGACTCCTCTGAAGAAAAGTGTGTGCCGGAGTATGTGGCACCATTCCACAACTTGGCATAAGGCTTCGTGGGAGTGACAATTTTGAGGTGTTGTGTTATCTTCTTCCAGTCATACATGCCAAACTGACCACTACATTTCACTAACCATGGGATGACCACTGAGGGTATCAGATAGACTCGTCACTCTAAGGCAACTGAAGTGCTTTTGGGCAAGATTTATTGTTTTGGGTATACAAATTCATTATGTACAGCTTCATCAGTGAGACAATCTAAAATTTTTGGTCTGTCGAATGGTAATCTAGACTGCAAAGATCCGTTGTATTCATTTTGAATCACGAAGAAAGATTGGAATTTTGGAGAAGTGCCTCTCTTGTGAACTCACTTAGGCAATCACGTAGAGTCTATGTTTCCATCATGAATTTCACGAAGAAAGACTAGCATTTCCAAGACCCACCAACTATTTGGATTTTCTGAAGAAAGAACGTAGATTCTTTGAGAAATTTACGAAGAATGACTGGTGTTTCTGGAGCCCACCAATTTATTTGATTTTCTTGAGAATAAACGTAGATTCATTGGGAAAGTTACGAAGAAATGCTGGTCATTCCAGTACGACAAGTTGTCATGTTTTTTTAATTCAGTCGTATAGTGAAATTGTTGTAAAATCACAATGTATTTTTAACAGTGCACAGACTGCTTGTGATGCTATTGGAGTTTGTCATCCTCTTAAACGCTTTTGTTTTCTTCGGTTTACTG
>Ga0194135_10003089_pt1 | contig 10151 bp, 8 predicted proteins | sample LitLau_LLRF_2013_FD_134024 | JGI IMG/M metagenome (GOLD analysis project Ga0194135, IMG submission 134024) | Freshwater sediment microbial communities in response to fracking from North America - Little Laurel Run_MetaG_LLRF_2013 (version 2) | ecosystem: Environmental > Aquatic > Freshwater >... | reverse complement strand
GATATGGGGCGTGGTCATGTATTGAATTTCCTTGAGTCTTCCTGATTTGGGGATGGTGGCGAGGGCACTTGCGGCATTCCCTCGTTAAATACATAGCTACTACTTTCTCGTTTCTTTTCCCAAGGACTTCCAATTTCTCTTTGCCGAATTGCCTTCATATGAAGGATTACCAATTGTTTCGATTATAAAACATTTCCCATTCTCTGCTCTCATAAAAACGTAAATATGTTTATCCATTTTTTCTAGAGACGTCATAAGTATTCTTTATAATATATGCATCTGTAAATATATGTATAGTATATATTTTTTTAAAATATGAATTTTTTAATCGATTTATTAAAAGTCTTAATATTGATTAAAACTGACACATAATATGACCGTTTTGTCTATCAAAATAATGAGTGCAGGAATTGTAATGAAAATTTGTTAGCGTTTCAACTGTGTAAACTGGTGCTGAGTTTCTACTGAATTCATTTTCTTTTATTCCATTTCGACTAATCCTGATATGGACATTAAATAGTAAAAATTAAGATTTCGATGTTTGGTTAATATATTTATGTAGTTTGATTTAATTCAAGAATAACAATGATTTTTAATTAAGAAAATTAAACGTAGAGATTCTTAATGCAGGCAATTTGGATTGTGCTTAAATGGAAACAGGGATTTAAACGGAAGACTATTATACAGCAAATTAACATATCTAGCGCGGTTTTTGTTTAGTAACGAAATATTTTGGTAATCGGCATTCCAATAGGCAAAAGAAATTTATCTTCTATTTGTTATTAAGTGTAACGCAACGTCAAATGTGTTATTTATGCCACTCGTTAAGTCCGGCTTCAGATCTGCCTGCTTTTAATAACTACATTAAACGGAACCGTGTTGCGTGTAAATTCTTGAATGTCTTCATCGGTTGGAGGGCCAGCGGTAGGGTCAATATGGAAGCTAAAATTCTGAAGCAATTTACTTGTAATCAACATCATGCTTGTTTTTGCCATTTGCTCCCCCATACATCTACGCTTGCCTGTTAGAATAGTTGAAATAAAAATCAGGTTAACCTTTGTTGTCAAATCTCATGCAACAACAGTCCATCTTTACATTTTTACTCTTTTCTTGAATACTAAATAATTTACATTTTGAGATAGTACTCCTTGGGTGAGTGAGTTCATAAACATTAAGTAAAAATTTTGCAGGAACTGATGTAGCGCGTAAAAATAAAATGGAAGTGTCGCTGAGTTCAAAATGTTCCGCCTCCGAATTTTCCCGCGGGATATACTTCGGGACCCAAGTTTGAAATTTGGATATTACTTTTACTATGTAAGTGGTCGGGTGACAACTTCAGAGGACGAGATGACTCTCTTTCCGCGATCTCACGGGAATGCAAGGCTGGGGGTTTGAGAATTTCCTCTCTTTTCCTCTTCGAGATGGCACAACCAATCCAATCCCCGAAATTAAATACCGGAAACGACTAAGTGAGCGAGCGAGCTTAAACTTAACAAGCCCGTGCTAGCACGTAGAAGTACCGATGACCCTTGACCTTTCTGGTACAAATCCTTTAACCATATTTCTAGATGCCGGTGTATAGAAGTTTCTGTTTATTTGAACTCACCGACATCTAGAAATCTGGTTAAAGGATTGATTCCAGAAAGATCAAGGGTCTTGGGTAGTTCTACGTGCCAGCACGGGCTTGTTTAGTTTCGCTAAATATTGCTAACCTAGTTTCATCTTGAGCAATACAAATAGCTGTTTGTGCTGTGTTATAATTACCATATCCAAACGAAAGAATCTTTTCCGCATTAATGATACTTCCTTCCTTTGAAATGAACCTTTCTGGCTGAAATTGTTTTGGATTATCCCAAACACTTTCGTCGTGATTTCCGCTCAAAAGAGACATCAAAATTAATGCTCCCTATGAAACGTATAAGCATGACAAGGCGTCGCACAATAGAAAATTCATTAGCTGGTATATACCTTAGGCAGGACGTAATCTTTGTATTTCCAATCGTTGAGTAATTTCCTTGGAATTGTGATGGCGGGAGTGACATGCCTTAGTTTAAAGGGGAAATTTTTACAAATTATGTGACCTCCTACACCACAACACACCCACTTCATCCAATTTAAAAGCAAAGCACCTTCCTATTAAAACTATATCAGAGGCAACTGGGACAAAAATAATCACAACGAAAGCAGCAGTGTTTGGGATTTAAGAGTATTTTTGTTGCGCCTCATTAAGATTCAAGATTCAATTTAGATTTATTATCCTGTTTCTCCGAATTCCAAAGCATAAAAGCTAAAGATCTCCCATTCGTCCAACAGTCTACAGACTCTAAGAGTGATATTAAAATTAAAAGAAAGAACAAACTTAACGAGAGGAAACTAGAAATTTATACACACGGTCCTTGAATTGCGAGTACCAGCTAAATTTGTATAAATAATCATTTGCAAGCAATGGGTCTTTAATAGAAATATACCTGATTTCCATCTACCTATCAACACATTTTTCTACTTGGTAGGTGAATAAGATTTTACTGTTAATGTTGTTAATGGTAATGTGGTATTTTTATCATATTATTGCTTCAAATCCGAAGGGCCTTCAAATTAATGGCTATTTTGTATGATTGGATAACTTACTAGGGAGAAAGAGTTAGCAAGCATCTGGTGATGACAGCTGATAGTAGGAGTCTGGAAGTAGTCTCGCGTCACTTTCACTTTTGTTAGCAAAGCCTGCACCCTGCACACTGCCTGCTTACCTCCTTGTAGGTTGAGTTTGAAAATAAAAGCTTTCGAAAGCACAAAATCTAATCTACAATAAAAACCTCGAATGATTCATTACAAGTTTAATACGACTCATAGTAAACACAAACTGTTTTTACTCCACCAATATAGCATCGTTAAATCAAGAAAAGAGTAAGAGAGTACTAAAGTGTGGTGGAATATTCCAGACTTCTAACATGAAAGTTTTACCACTCTCGATTCAAAATTTTAGTGCAATAAACAGCCCCAAATTAATTTGGTTCCTTCTCCTATAGTTCCCTTTAAGATGTATTAGAATTCATTTCTTGTTTTGATGTGCAATTTGGTTGATTATAAGTCCTTAAATAGTTGGCGTAAGGAGCAGGCTTTGAAACAGCGGTAGCTTAGTCGGATATATGTTCTTAATATCCCATTCAGAATCTGAGATTTTGTGTAAATGAAAAACTCGGCCGTTGTGAACATTCAATCGAAAAGATGTTCAGTAAAAATTAATTTAAGCAAAATAACTGGTATTGGGCTCTCGTGTGGTTGGTTCATAATTTTTATGGGTGAAATTCCCAATCGGTTTGGCTAATGTAGCAATAGGGACTTTCAGTAATTTGGTACGGTCCTTAATTAGGACCACTTACTAACCAACAACAGATCAATTAACTTAATTTAGCCAAGAGTAAAAAACAACATAAAAATACGCCCTTGAATTCTAGCAAACAAAGCACTGCCATAAAATGGTTTGGGCTTACCTGTAGACCTCATATAGCGTCGCACGTACGTAGATTAACCTGTTTGATAAATATCAAAATCAATATGATGCTAAATCATAATGGTTTTTAGTTGATATCAAAACTATTCTTTTTATTCGAAGTTCATTGCACTAGGTGAGATTACGCAGTTAACTGACCAAAGAGCTAAGCTAATGCAATGCTCAATGCTTTGCCCAAGGTGGCTTGGAAAAAAAATACAAGAATTTATAAGCATATTACTCTGTTTTGGTTTCCTACCAACCTTGGTTCTTCTATTGATTCACGATTGAAAAGTCTGCCGGAAGACTCTTCCAAGGAAGCTTTCTTCTAAGCTTCCAGAAGCCCGGAAGAAAGGATATTTTTTTGGAAGCCGGAAGCGACTTTACTCTTCTCGGAAGTCGGAAGAAAATGTTTATTTTTTGCCGGATGCCGGAAGAGTGGAAGAGTCTATGCCTATGCCTATGACGAGTAATAAATACTGACGCGCCAAGTGGCTAGTATATGGTGCATTACCTTGGAAGGTCTTCCAAAGATACGTGTCGGTTCCGCCCCACAACCATATCAATTTCTTCATGGAGTTTTGTTTGAATATCTGGATATTGCAGTAAATATCTTATTAAGAACTTTGTTGAGTGGGACTGTGTATCTGTGCCAGCCACACCAAAATCTTGTAATAGAGCAACCAAGTTTTCATCTGTTAAGCAAAATCTTCATTAGTTTAAATTACTGTTAAACAGTTGCTGCTTATCATAAAAATAACAAATTCGAACCTGAAATCAATGGATCAATTCCTGGCGTGTTGATATGATGTAAGAATTCATCCACAAAAGTTGCTGCTGTCTCAAAACTGCCTAAGAGAGACCTACGCTCATCGATTAGCACCTAATTACACGAGTTTTGTATTATATAGCAATCTTTTAGAATTGTAAAGCCTCTCGTGGTTAAAATAACTTTCCTGCCATGTCCTTCTCCACTGTTCACAAGTTTTTCTAAGTTTACTCAATCCCGTCAGTCTAGGAAAGTAGTTCAATTTCGGAAATACAATTCCTAATCCCTTGGCAAGATTTCCCGATGATAAATACTCTGCCTGTGCTTTCCTTAGTTGTAGAATGCTCGAGCTGATTCCTGTTAACTTTTCCCCAATTATTGTCTTCCAAATAATGTTAAAGAAAAGTTCGTCGAACTGATCATCAAGAGTAAGACAGATCTCGGAATTTATCATCTTCCGTTTCAGTTCAGTACAAAACGTCTCTACTTCTTTTAACACAATGGCCTCATTGTTCCTTTTTGAGAAGAACCCATGTTTAGTTAGGAGTTTCTGGGAAAACGTGCGGGTCCTGCTCCAATATTCTGGGAGGGCTGTTGTCAGACCTGAAATGCACAAATAATGAGTTTCAACACCCTAGGGGAAGCCGTCCAACCATACCGACAAACTGAGCTTGCAAAGAGCCGAGTCCTTAGGGGAAAGAGTTTGTCGACAATTCTGCTCCCTGCAATCTCAGTATGTTCTTTCCCTAGTAAGGGGTGTTATCGACGGTGCGTATTGCATGCGTTTTATGCTTATTACATGACCCGGGGTGTTGAACAAGTTAGGAGCCGGGCTAGGTTAGGTTTGAACAGGGACGTAGCTTGGAATTTCCGGGCCTGGGAATGAATTTGGCGGGCCCCCAAATAGGGTTTCCGTAGTTCGTTTCGCTTTTCTAATAAAACCGAATACGAACGTCAGAAATTCGGAGATAATGAGAAACGAGAACGACAAGAAATTTTGTTAAAAAAATGCTTGACGGCTAGTTTTACTTTTTCGACTGCTACTTTTCCATACCAATGAGACGAGAGATGTCACTAAGCCACTGTTCTCCTTCGCCTTATCTCACCTCTTCTCATTTCTTGAGCACAAGAGCTAGCTCCGCAGCAGTGAGGATTACGACAGGGCATAACTCTGCGAACAATCCCTCTATATTTATGATTTTGGTATCGAATTCACCAGCTTGAGCAGAAGGACGGTTGACTGTCAACTAGTATATGTTGTTTCTAGGAGCCGATATTCGGCTATGGATTCGAGTGCGCTTTTCTTTAAATGGAACGTATCTACCTCATTCCTTTGTATATTTCGTTCTTCTGCTCATGCTGATAAACTTGACACCAAGAAAATGATTATAAGGGGATTTGTTGCAGAGTTGGCATATAGTAATTCTTGCTGCCGCGGAGCAGCTTCAGTGCTCAACAAGTGAGAAAAGTTGAGATACCGATAAGAGAACGATGGTGGCTTGGTGATATCCTCTCCCCTCATTGACTGACTAAATACAGCCTTCTTCTCTCTTCAATTTTCACTTAGGGCATGAGGGAGTGCAATTGAGAATATATGTGTCGATGGAAATTTGGCACATATCACATAGAGTCTTATTACAGGAATTATATTATTATTTACATTTTTGCGTATTCACGACCTCGCACATCTTTTGCTGTAAAAAACTGGAAGCCAATGTGAGAAGAGGACGCCATGGGAAGCCACTTTTGAAACCACGAATCTTTCCCTTTTCTCTCAATTTTAATGACAGTAGCTATAGAGTACACAGGTCACTAGTGACCTTTTCGGGACTTCTTCGAAATATAAGTGTTACAGGAAATTCAAACAGAAAGCAAAATTCAAAAAAAAAGTTTTCGTAACAGAGTCAGGTGAGTCTTAGTGTGAGCAAGAGTTTTTCCCTTGCACAAGTATTAACTAAACACAGCAAATAAAACTCATCTCGATAAGACTGTTTTCCCTATCTCTCTCATTGGCTACGCAAATCACGCCCAGTTCTCCTTGAATTAACACCACATGAGGTCGTGAATATTAAGAAGGATAAGATTTTTAACATTTTTAACATTAAAATTTTATGTACCGATTTTAGTCGTGTTATCGCTTATTTTTCGTTTTCTGTTGAGGCAATTGGGGGCCCTAATAGGTAAACACCGTGCGGGGTAAGCTCCTCATGTCGTGTAGTAGCTTGTCGAGTGTCAACAACGCGTTATACGGTAGCTTACACATTAAAAAAAATAGTTTAAACAAACTTTCAAATGTTTAGAATAATCCCAACTACAAAACCACGGTTTTTTTTGTGGTTCCGTTTTAAAATTTCGCAAATTTGTGTAGGATTCCAGCGTTATTTTCCTAATGGGGACTGATAAAATAAAGTTAGTGACGTTTAAACTACCTAGAATATTTTCTGTAATTTTCATATCAAACTTGTAGCTAATTTTCTTAAATGAGTTGTAACGAAATAATGATTGCATTCTGAGACTATACATTTTTTCCCAAAACGCACTTTCATTAATATTCAAGGCCGGGCCGTCCGAAATAGGCCCAATTTGAGGCCGGTTGGCGGAGTTCCTGAGTTTGTCCTAATCAATAGACTTACTCGCTCCCTCCATAAAACATACAAGGCCGGGCATCTTCGGGGCCCGAGCCTGGGCACTGGTTCCCACCTATTCCCACCGTCGCTACGCTACTGGGTTTGAATAACCATCTTTCTTGTTTTCAGTTATAATATTTTCTGAGAAAGGTCTCGGAGAACATTTAACAAAATTCTTGATAAGAAAATAAACCCAACGGAAATGACATTGTTTGTATTGAGCATACATTGATGAGACCCTGTCATATCAGAATTTCGATTTTGTATCTATTCGTGTCTTTTACCGTTCAACAAACATTTTCGCACATTTTTAGCTTTAAATGCTATATACTTCACGCGAATTGCTCTAAACAAATACCCGATTAACCTCAAAAGCTTTAGTATGTTTTTAGTACAACACCTGTGACTTATAATTAGATCTATGCTTTAATTTTGTATCAAAAATATTATGCTCACCTAAACGTGTTGAATTTGATTTTTCCAAAATCCAGACGTCCTTCTCATCGTTATGACTTAGCAGCTCATCTTTAATTCCCATATTCATTATTTCCTTGTGACTTGTGATCACAACTGGAAACGAAACACAAGACCATCTTCATCAAGATTTACCTCACAAAATTCAACAACCTACCAGTTATTTATTACCAAAAAACGATTAAGTAAATAATAACAATAAACATAGCGTTCAATTAAAAAAAAAACTGCTTCGTGTAATGTAGCTAGGGGATATGCAAGACAAGTTTAACCATGTCAAGCACGAATTTTACTCTAACAACATTTTAACAGGTATGCACGCAAAAAGTAGATTGCAACTAGAATGTGTACTAGCTGTACTCAAAATGTACACGGCGTTCTGCGAATCGCAAAAAATGTAGACAGTTGCACAATAAGCATTGACGGAGAGGTGCATGTATTCTTAAACAAAATTGTAAAAACCATGCATACAGGATTTCTTTTATGCAACATGTGTCCACTTTTCCCCCCTTGTCACATGAGTTTGCGCATTTTATGAATTTTTGGGTCGGGGATTGGATACGTTCAATTGTAATCCCTCTCTCTCCCTCTCCTTCCCATCTTTCCGCTTGCGACAGAAAAAGGAAAAAATATGAATAAAACTGTATAGGTGCTCTCAAACCAAACCATTTTGAAGGTTCTGTTGAAAGCGAGAGTATGGACTCCATTCCGTTTCTGCCCTTACTAGAGGTGCCGAAATGGAACGGGGCCTACATTCTTACTTTCAACAGAGTCTTCAAAATGGTTTCGTTTGAGAGTAGACTTTTTAGTCAGTACCCAAACCCCAAGCCAAGTGATAAAAACCGCAGAACCAGAAAGGAGAGTAACCATATTTATTAACATCTCTTTAGTCATCTCAGACCGAATGAGGGTTTATATAAAAAGATTAATCACGACACCGATGCTTTTATTTTTGATAGTCGAAGTCGCTACGAAAATTAAAATTTTCAAAACAAGCAGTTCAAAATTAGTTTGATGAAAGAAGGCAGTTATAGACCTGCCTGGTTCTCTGTAATACGTCAACCACAATCCGGTTCACTTCCAACAGGGAGAAAGAGATAAGCAAAGTTTTAGATACTTGAAACATACATAGGTTCAAGTGTGGCACAAACATTTAACGCTTGCCTCGAGCAATAATCCGATTTCCGAAAAGCTCAAAAAAATTAAACTCATATACTCCACTTTGGTTATAAGCATTGTTGCTCGGACGCTTTTCTGTTGGTTTTAAAGTAGGAAATTTACGAAGTGCTAACATCAGCGAAAGAAACAGAACCACATTTACAGCCTGCTGAAGTCTTACGCGCAGCTTAAGCAAGTCATTATGTCCTAGGTCGTCAACTATCCTTCACACTACATACCCAACATTTTTTTAGTTGAAAAATAATGTGTTAGTGGTTACAGTAAAATTATTTCTATTAAACTCAATCCCATACCTTTGGTTACAATTGTCATTTGGAATAAAACTAAAAAGAGACTTCTAACAAACCAACTTCCTCCCTATCATTCACTAGTTCCTTCCAAAGAATAGGAAAACGGACTATACATAGTAATATAGAGTGCATACCTGTTTCAATCGATCCTAGTTTAACGCTAAAAATTGGCCCGTACTTTTTTGCCAGCTTCTCAAAGGCAACAGTAGGCCGCTTTGAATCCAACCATAGAATATGCAACAATGATCCAACAACTGGCAGACGTAGGGGACCTGGAGTGATTAGTAAATGTCCAATATAACAACAGAATAAGCTAAAGAAGAAAAAAGTCAAAAAAAATTACCAGGAGGCAGTTTGTATTTTGAGGTCTTTGAACAAAGTTTATATGCTACGTAGAATAAAATGAACACTGCTGCAAGCGTTACAACGTCCATTAGGAAAATGTACGAACTTCAAGAGTTGAAAAGTCAAAACTATTAGCAGATTGGGAATTGGATGTTGAAGTTAAAAATCAAAAAATTTTAAGCGAAATTGCGAGTCAAAAATTACGAACTGGAAATTGAAGGATCGTTCGAAACAATATCTTGGAAGATTGGCTTGTTGTTGCAAAGAAACGTTGCAATCGAATAAAATTTATAACTCAGTAAGGCACTGATAGAAATTTGAAAAGAAGTCCTTATAACATTTAGAAAGCACGGTTGGTTATGTATTTATTGGAGATCTTTCTGTTTTACATCTAACCTTTTTAATAGCAAGGACTTATGACGTGTTGCATGGTTGAGAAATAAACCTCGGAATGCATGTGACCCGACTTATTTATCACCGTCATAAACTCAGCATACAATTGAAAAGTGTCGTCGCCTGACGTTCGCTCAAGGCTAACAATGCTGACTCAGAGAACTCGTGGCCACGGCTGTTGACTTTTCTTTATACGTCTTACTTTGCATTCCCAAGGGAAGAAGGCAAAGTCTAAACCTTGCAAGGCGGATTAAAGCGCAATCAACAGTCAACTTCATGGACGAACATTTCTTTCTTTCCTACGCCTCGAAAAGGCTATTTTCGTTATAGGAGTTAGAGAGCAATGTGCATCGGCACGCTCATGAATAATTCATCTAATTATCTTTAATTCTATTCTGAATGGTTCGATCTTATTTAATTTAATTTAATTTTTTCTTAATTCTTTGATTACTGTTAATTTTATTTTCTTTTGGTTTAGTTAACTTTGTTTTCTCCAGTCTTTTAATTTGATTTTATTAAAGTTGCTTTTATTCATTCAACTTTCACTTTTCTTCTCAATTTTATTGCGAGAGAGAGGGGCGTGG
>Ga0194135_10003088_pt1 | contig 10153 bp, 9 predicted proteins | sample LitLau_LLRF_2013_FD_134024 | JGI IMG/M metagenome (GOLD analysis project Ga0194135, IMG submission 134024) | Freshwater sediment microbial communities in response to fracking from North America - Little Laurel Run_MetaG_LLRF_2013 (version 2) | ecosystem: Environmental > Aquatic > Freshwater >... | reverse complement strand
TTGTTTTTATCTGAACATAGCGTCACATATATAAATATATACTGGTCGGGGGATGCTACGTGGAGGCTTAGAAATCGAGATGGTAACGAGTTTAAATGGGAGAAAGGTTATAATATATAATATTGTGGAGAGAAATATAGCATTGAGCTAGACTGCATGGTCTAGAGGGAGAAGAAGTCTTAAAGGTGTGTGGGAATGAAATAAAAGAAAGGAGAGATACACATGGAGAGATAGAAAACCCCATTCTCATTTAATAATATCACCTCCTTTCCCAACGGAGACTCAGGCCAAATCTTCCAAATTCCAATAACAGCCCACCACAATATCCTATCCGATCGAGTTCGTGTGCCTGTACAGACTTTCTCCGGCAGGATCATTGTTATTATTATTATGAACATTCTTATTTCCTTCGTATTTATGATCCTCTTATTTTCTTATTATCCCTTCATCTACCGCACATCATCATCATCATCCTGGTCTTGTACTTTCTACAACATTCTCTTCAACTTTCTCCAAACCAAGAATAAGCTCGCATGCATCCATAATTTCTTTCACTGCTAATTGAGCATCATAACATACTATTTGCCTATTAACTATACTCGCTCCACTACACCCTACGGTTCTACCGTGGTATCGTTGTGGAAGAAATGTGTACATATTCAAATATAACCTTCCTAGCTTTCACGTCTCTAGTTCAAAAGTCAATGAAACGTATGCATGAGGCAGTTCTGTGTAAAACAATTGAAGCACAAATAATCAATAGGTAAATTAAAGGTTAGTCTAGAATGACGTATGAAATTTCGATAGTCTATATTGGCAAATGTTCGATAATCTTTGACTTGTTCGTCAGTTGTGTACAGATATATTGTTAAATTGTTGAATTGTCACCTTTTCATGTGTCAACGGTGATGATTATTATGTTTTTCACTCAGGGACAGTAAATATTTTTGCCATTCTAAGTCGAATTGCAAGCGTTTTTACTTGACTGAGAGTGGACGCCTACACACGTAAATCTTTTGTGTAGGGTTGACAGGTTTTGGGAACTTTATATAATCAGCAATTGATAATTCAAAGTTCACCAAGAGAATTAAATCAAAAAGAATTATTTATGGACATTTTTCTGTGTATTTCTATATACGGGAGAGTTGTATAAAGGTTTATCAAGTTCGATAGAGAGTATTTTAAGAAAATGTTTCTTGTTAGCTGTGGTCTTTACAACGAATAAGAGTGTGTGTCCCTGTGGGTATTTCAGAAGGACAGCTCAATTATTGTGAATGGACAATTTAACTTCGGTTCGGTTCCACAGTTCACTGCCAATTCAAAGTGTGTGTTTGTATGTGTGTGAAGACGTCATGTCAACTGCTGTGTACGCGATTGAGGCTTTTTTATTATTCATCAAAAGCTGTCCCTTTTGTGACACAGTGAGATGAGTGAAAGTAATGAAGAGTTTTTAGCTTAATAAAACTAGTAGTAATTTTTGTTTTACTTCTACCACGCACAGTATTTAATTTAAAAATACATTGTAAGTCGAAGAAGGTTGCGAGAATTCAAATACTGCTAAGTAGAAATTAGTAGTTTTATGAAACAATTCCAGTAGTGCTCAAAGTTTAATGTATGTATCACTTTAAAGCGATAGTTATTGATTGTTTATTTTTATTTATGCATGCTGACATGTTTTGGATATTTACAGTGAATCAGTTTTAGAGGCAGTTGAGGGAGTTACAAAAATTAGTTGGATTTCAGTTTTTAAATAATATTCATATGAAAACTATATTGCATAAGATAGAACAACGAATACCAGCTGAAATCTACATGTATTGATTTATAAATTTTAGTGTCGCTTGGGCACACTTATTGTTATTGTGTATTATGAATACACAAAGCTTAATTTTGGACGCAGTTCGAGTTTTAATGTAGAAATACTTTTGGATCAATACAATCGAACATGGTTTTCTTTCATAACGAAGAAGCATTTTTATTTAGAGTGGAATAGTTGGTGCTGAGTGAGACAGAATAATATTCTCCAACATTTAGAAGCATTTAAATCGATTGGCATTCAACTACATTTAATAGTAATGAATTTATGAATACATGAAATAAATTCGATAAGGCTGAATTTTACAGGTTTACATTGGACTATCGCTAGACATTTAATATATTTATGAGTGCGTGTTAGTTGCGGAGAGAAAAGCATTATGAAGTGAGTATATAGCGGATTATTATTATATGAAGGAATCGTAAGGTTTTATCTTTAATGGAGGACGAGCAATTAAATAACTTTTACCCAGAAGCCCAATATTCACAATCTGAGGTAAGAATTACGATACTACTTAAGTGCATCATTAATTATCGGGAAATTACAGAAAATTAAAGCATTTACGCTCACTAATAAATGAAGCCATTGAATAGACTGTTTGAGTTTGAAATTGTATCTTGATTCATTTCCCTATGCTTTAACTAGAGCAGGTCTTGCAGACGTATACTTTGTACATGTGAGAGCTACTGGGCAGGAGACTTATATTTATTAATATGATGGGAGATATTTGCAAAGGAAGTAATTTAGACATGCATTATTTGTGTAATATTATCGAAAAGAGTATGTACCAGGGAAAGAGAGAGATGATGGAGGTAGGAAGTTAGGAAACACAACATAAAAATCGAAATGGTATCTGCAAAGTGCCCGGAAGGGAGTCATGTTGTCTTCGATGAAAAGACTCTCTTCAGACCTCAACAAGCAATGAAGATAAGAGAGAGAGAGACTTCTTTCAGTCTTGTAAACTAGAACAAATTACGAAAATGCCTTCTGGTGGTCTTTAAATCTATCCAAGAATCGTACTACATACAACTACGTATAAAGTTGGAGAGACGTTGCAACACACACACACATGACAGTTCACGACAACGACGACGAGGACCAAAAGTTGAGACGTTGAGAGACAGTCTCTTTTAAGAAGCTGCTGAGCAGTTAAAAACATATGGGAAGTTGTGTGTCTGGATACAGCTTTCTCCTAATAATATTTTTTGGGTGTGTGTACATGCAGCCTAATACTTTTAAACCCTGTAGAGACCAAAAGGTACTTGGAGATTCTTATTATGGCTTAAAAGGAGGAAAGGGGATCACTCGGGTAGAGTTTTCTATACGAGAAGGAGAGAGCAGAAAGGCGGCTTAGACTCCCGGAAAAGGTTTAAGCCTAAGTAATGGGAGTCCTCGAGACTTTGATTTGATCATCTTTTCTAAACAAATTGTTTTATTAAATGAGTAATATGAGATTATATACGCCGCGTGTAATAGTGAAGCAAAGGAATTCCAAGTCATTATAGACTTGTTCAAGTTTTAGCGTGAGACGACAGCGTCTGAGCAATATGAAACGCTATATACTTACTCAACCTATGTAAGTATATACGGTGATTCTTTCAGATATTAACAGTAGTAAACTTTTCATTTTTAAACTTTTTTCATTTTGTGTAGACTTGGCTAAAAGAACTTTCCATTTAAAGTAATTCATGAAGAATCACGGAATTGCTGTGTGTGTGTTAGTTACTGCGTATACTCTCGTTCGGAATACTAAGAAGAAGAACGAGTGAGCAATTTAGTTTTTTGTAGCAATAACTTAAGGAATATAATATTTACATGGTATCTCCACACAAGAATAACTAGTGAGTTGGAGGAAAGGATTGAATTACTCCGTTCAGTCGTTCATGTGCACAAGAGAAAGTCGCATTCAAAACCACAAGATTTTACATCTCTTTGATCATCACTTCTCTCAAGCAAGAGAAAAAAATTCTTTGAGCTAAACGACGCAGCAATATTCTGGTCTCCACTTGCTTAAGGCCTCACAAGTAGTACTTGTTGTCTCGCTTCCACAAAATGAGGAACACGCTGCTGACTCATTAACAATAATATATCTTCAACGTACCATCATCATCGCCTTAATTTCATCCCTGATTCTTCAAGAATGTGTAGCTCTTCAAATTTTGTCTTCCATTCCTGCTTATGAGATCAAAACGGCAAGACCTAAAAATGTATGAATAGCTTCTTCACCCGTTTAGGCTGCCTGGCACTGCTCCGTATAACTTTTAGCATGGTAACTTGGTTGAGTATTGGTAAGTGCATTCATGTAGTTTGCAAAGATAAATAGAAATGCACATTGTGTAGCTTATCTGCATTATGACTGGGATGGATGAAAATATAAGAGAAAGCATAATATCGTGTTCGTGTATAGTGTGCAAGGAATTATTTAAATGGGAACATTAAAAGTTGGGTATAAGAGGAAGAATGAACTTGGAGTAATGATGAGGAATTCTCAAGTTGCAGTAGTGAATTGGTCTAAGTAAGTAAATAAGTAGTTGGTAGCAGTATTGAATAAGTTGTGAGGTAAAGAAAGTTGGAGAGATGACAAAGAGAGAGAGAGAGATTGGGTTAAAAAGTTTCATCTCAAATGGAATGGAAATGTTGAATATATAATATTAGCCTCTACCTACTTACAGGCTTACAGGAGAGAGCCAGAGAGAGACGAGGGTTGAATGGAGATGTTCACCTCAGACTTCTGTGTGGCTGTTACCTGTCTTTCTTTTATTTCACTTTGGCCCATTACACGCATCACGAACAAGAGGTTATTGTGTGAGGAGAAGCTCAAGCAGGAGAGAAACAGTTATGGTTGGTAAATGGGAAGTAGACGTGTGTGTGAAGGGAAAGAAGAATTTTATGACCTTATAAATTGATTGAACAAATTGTTTTCAATGCCATAACATGCCATGGCACTCAAGAACTACTTCAGATTGCATTTCCGTCACAATTGGAATACGATCTGTCTCTGACACATACTCTAATGTAACTCTTCCCATCACGCTAAACCTTCATCTTCCCTGACAGGGATATCTCGGGGGAACTCTTAGGATTATCAATCACTTAATCGATATTTCTAAATTGATCTCAAGAGCTTCCTCTAATGAGTCCATCTCTTTCGCCTTTGCTTTTAAATTCGCTTCTTTCTTTCTCATCCCTTAAGTACATTCAACTGCTTCATCAATCTAAGCTCATTCTCTACACAGGAAATCGTATCATTAAGACCTGACCGTGTGTGTACACATTCAACCAGTAATAAATAAATAGCCAAGTAGTTGTAAAACACTGCGTAACCCATTGTCTCAAATTATTATCCTTTCTTTTTCGCTTTTTATTGAATGAATTGCTCATAGCGCCTTCGAATGGCCATTTGAGCTCAATAACTAACTTTACGCTAGAAGAAGGCGAAGATTATTGTACGATTCACCAAAAATATGGAGCCAACTACTAAGCATTGTAAGTTGAAAATAGGAATGCCCTACTTTCCCTTTGCCTTTTGAACGAAGGACTACAATGTATGTATATAAATTCTCTTGTGTAGTACGGTGTGTGTGTGTGTGCTTTCGTTAAATAAAGTGGATATATTTTTCATGTTTCATGCTGGAGAAATGATGAAGTATGGAATAAAGCTGACGAGGACAAATGTGACAAGCCGAAGAAAACTCCTTTTTGGTCCTCTTAAACAACTCGTATAGATTTCAAACTCGTGTGTCCTTAAGCACTCACATATCATCATATAGGAACATTGTATGCTGCATCCATCGAACGGAGAATTCTGTGCCAATTTTTCCCTCAACATGTTGTCTTCTTACTTTGTATAGAGTAGTAGCTATACGCATTTATATTTACACACTCTGTGTTTTTAGATCAATGTTAGTATGTGACACATCCTATTTGACCTCTATAAGCATTCAATTCGTAGAGAAATTCGACTCCATATTGTACGTGAGTCTCTGCGTTACCGACCCAGAGTATATATACATAGGTACATCTGCCCATAATAATGCGAATAGATACTTACCTAAGAGAAGGAGTGCAGCCCAAAGAAGGAACATTTTGGAGAAGTAGCGTGCGATGATGACGGTTGACGGTGACCGAGGATCGAGCGTTGGTATGTCGGTAGATATTTTCCAGAAACCTAGAGATCTAAAAACCTAAAAAAAGGGAGGAGGACAGGACCCTATCGCTAAAAAAAGAAGGAAAGTTTTCACTTCTCTATTGAATATATAAACTCTTGCTTCCTGGATTCCTCCACAGAAGAGGTGATTCACAGATTTGTTCGGGAGATATATCCAAAAGAAGAGTTGTGGACTGGCTGCTGTGTGGGTCGCGAAGTGGATGAACAAGTAGACGAGAAGATATGTATATCTGTCGAAGCAGTGGTGGTGGTCGGAGAAAGTGAAGTGTACTACTCCCCACCAAATGGAACTCTCTCGTCGTAAGTAAAAGCAAAGAGATAGAAGCACTTCTCTCCACTCAAAAGAAACCCATAGGGTTTCTGATCAAGTTTGTCTCAACAAATTTAATACAGTTTGGCACTGCACTTTGGAAACTAGGTTTGTGCTCGTTCCTATTAAGACTTGACTGTATGTCCCTCACGGACAAATGAGAAAAAGAACCAAGGATGATTTATTTACACAAAACGAGAGCAGATTGAAATTCACTGATCAATCTACGGAAATCCAACGAGTAGCAAGAAACCTTCGACCTCTTCTTGTTCTTCTTCGTATTTGCTCAGATCTGTCCGTCACAATTATTTTGTTAACGTACTTTTCCAAAGTATTTTTGGATGAGACTAGAGGAGATCTCGAAGAGTGAGTTAAATCATGTTTCTTTTGAACAACTTTCTCTCTCTCTCTCTTTAGTCTTTAGAGTACTTCACCAAATACAACTCCCTATTGGTTTATATATAGATATATTTCTACACTTACTGCACGGTGACTACAACTCGTGAAAGTTCTTCTCAATGAGTCTCCTGCTTCATGCTACACGGGTTATTTAAGCCCACTACTCTAGATTCCGTATTATACATACGCGAAGATCAGACAACTCACAGTCCTTTGTGGTTCCGAATTTGCATGTTTGATTGTTGATAGATAGACAGTTCATGTCGTGAGGATTAATTATACCCAGAAGAGACGGAGGCACATATTATACGCACAAATGGAGAGAATATGGTTGCAAGTTTGTTTACACCAGTGAAAGTAGAGATGATCCGTATCGTTCGAACAAATGATCAGAAGTATAACGATGTCAGCAGGATAAACAACACACACACGGCACCCATAGTCATATATATAAGCACAAGTAATTTGCCCATTAATACCCCAGATGAAGTTTCGTCCAACCATGTATAACAATAGAGAGTGTATTTACAATAGAGGAGAATGGAGACGTAGATCCAAGTTAAAGGTCGAGCAAGTTCCGATGAAATCATCAGTATTCATACAGCGATGTATGTAGAGCAGGATCAGGAACATAGGAAATCCAAATTGGACGCGACGCATATGAAAATAAAAAGACAAGAATTAATTCAATGCTACTCACATAATCCATTATTAGTTTATGTTTTTAATCAACTGGAGTTATTCTTTGGAAAAGTCTACAAAAACACACTTTCACCTGAATAGTCAAAACTTACTTTTGAACTAATTTAAAAGCCGTTCCCACACTCCCATTTATTTTCGCATACAATCAAACGCAATAAAAAGCGTAATATACACACTGTGTGCATGTTTATAAAATGGAAAAAGGGAAAATAATTTGAGATTTATGTGGTTATATGAGGCTAGAGGAAAAATTGTCATTCTGGGAATCAACCTGAAATCACAAAAGTATCTTTCAAGTCTGATTCAAAGAGATGAAAGGAAACATATTTGGAACATATGTGAACACATGTGTGTGTGTGTAATTCAAAGGAGAAAATTCAGTGAGATTTTTTACGAGTCTAGACTCTTTAGGCCGTGAAGGTAATTCGTTCACATACGTCATACTGTAAAAGAAAGTAATAATATTTCTTGCAAATAAACATGCTGTGATTATTCAGAGCACACACTCACATACGTAGTGCACCGATATATATCGTGTATGTACTTGTGGGTGAATGAGTATATGCCTCACTAACTCCACAGTAGGAGCATATGCAAGGTTATATATTTATTTGGAAAAAGCTCGAGGTGGTAGCTGGTTGGGGCCATTGGGGTAGAGAAGAGCAAAATCAGTAAGAAGGTTTTTATTTGTGAATACCTTAACATGGTAAGAAGAAAGAAAGCTAAGAAAGCTGTGAAAGTCTGTGTATGAATATTTGACTGTGTGTGTGTGACTGGATAATAATAATGGAACTGTTGGAGTAAAAGTAGTTTGCGTGAGAGGGCAGATTTTTTGAAAGGTAAATCAGCCATCCGTTTTGTTCTTTAGGCTAATCTTAGCCAAACGACCTAACTTAATCAAGATTAAGGGAGAAAGAGCTCATATATGCATGGTCAGAAGAAAAAGTTAAGTGGTGAATATTCATTTTTCTGCAGGGAAATACACTCGATCACTTTCCCCATTTTTATTTGACATTATACTTGTTAATGGTTGAGTGTGGAAGGTTGGGAATAAAAAAAATTATGCACACTACACAAAACGACTACTCACACGTTTCTTCTGTTCTAAATAGCAATTTGGGTAAGTTTCGTTGAGCATGATAAGTACACGTACTTATCTACACGTTTCGTAAAATTTTGTGGGCCAGTATATGAATACATATTGGAATATTGTAAAAACACTGCAATAAACTGATATCAAACAAGGATGAACAGATGAAAATGTGTAATATTAAGCTAGTTTTGAGCAAGATGTTACCCCAGAAAACATAATATCGGATTACATTTAATAATGGTAGATGTTAAATGGCAGTGTAGTTTACTAGTTTATCGGTGTTATCGGCATATACTATACGTGATTTCAAAGTCTGATAAACCACAAACAATAAACCTGGAGGGGGATAAAAAAATATCCACAGTACACGTATGTGATCAAGTTAATAATACACTTGTTAGGTGTGTGATGGCAATATTTATATATATCTAAAATAGCGAGTACAAAAAGAGAAGGAAATTAAAATATGCTTACGTCTATGAAAGTAGGCTGCTACGAGTATTACGTAGTCGGTATATCGTGGAGTAATAAGGTTCTTGTTGTATTATTATTTTTCCGTACGTGGAATGCTGAGCCGTAATTGTTGGGTGCGGTTGTTGAGTATTTTTCATCACGTCTTTTCCACGGTATATTTACAAGCCGGTTTTTCGGGACAACGATTGTGACAAGAAAATTTGTCCTGACGGGATTATTCATATATGTATTAAATATATATTACACGGGTTTGTAGCAGTATGCATTAGGACTTGCGATACATTCATTGTTGTGACGTGATTGATCTTAAGAAAGGAAATGTTGTGGCTTGGAAAGTCAGTGTGACGTCCTTACTGGTCTTCATCTCCTGTTTATGCGTGTCCGCATGTGGCAAATCACTTTTCTCACTTTCTCTTGTTAAGCTCAGCAGTATATGTGAGTTTACATGGTGAGATACAAAAAATTTCTTCGATTTTTGTTTCCCAATGGGCTGCTGTGTAAGCAAGCACACCCGAACACACTCACGGGAGTTTAACAAACGACCTGCAAGCATATAGAAATAGATTAGTCAAGAATAATTAGGTTTTTTCTTCGTGTATAGTCATGTCTTAAATTCTCGAAATGTTTCAATTGCTGTTTTGTCTTGGTTTCTTTATACTTAAGCTGAATGTACATATTACTTGTAACGACACATTAAGTGTGTAACGAAACCGTACTAAAACAGGTTGTCAGCTTGTGCTAGCGCCATAGTACACGTACACGGGTAGTCCAAGGAGTATTTCAGTGTAGTTAAGATATTGACACAACTTTCTCAAGAAACGAAGTTGATGACACGAAGAAGCCAACAAAGTACATAATGGCCTTTTACAAAACAAGATACTTTTGTCATATCTTTCAGTTTAAGCATAAGTGAATCATGAGTAAGAGTCAAATAATTTTCTCTCTCTAATGTGTAGTCTGCAGTGATATTATGCAGCTTCTGGTGTGTGTTTCGTTAAGCAGTATTTCAGAAGAATAACAATAAATGCAAGCACTAGCCTTTACTTCAGGGTTATTGTATCCTAATATGGGAAAGGGAAATGTTTAAAATATGAAGAGGTGTTGTGTTCTTTAGAAATTTAGAAATCAGGTCAAATTTACTACACACGGACAAGCCTTGAGGGGGTTTCAAGTTTCGCCGGAGCTTTCACA
>Ga0194135_10003087_pt1 | contig 10153 bp, 12 predicted proteins | sample LitLau_LLRF_2013_FD_134024 | JGI IMG/M metagenome (GOLD analysis project Ga0194135, IMG submission 134024) | Freshwater sediment microbial communities in response to fracking from North America - Little Laurel Run_MetaG_LLRF_2013 (version 2) | ecosystem: Environmental > Aquatic > Freshwater >... | reverse complement strand
TCGCTATACCATTATATTACTACGCTCTTTGAATTGGAACAGCATCGAATATGGACTGGCCGTCCTCTCGATAGAAAGATCTTTTAGCAGTAGTTGAAGAAACATCCCATATTACTACTAGCTTCTTCAACCACACAATTTCACAGCAGCACATCAATTTAAAGATTATTGAATTCACTTCTCATCTCCGCGGTCTCAACTGCTTTCATTTCATCATTATGTCTATATACTACGCATGCAGTATCTCTTCAACCATAGATATACAATACAGACATCTCCAATCGGAACATGGTTATAGTCTGGGTATTCCTTTTAAAGTTTCAAATATACAAATGGAAATACATTTCAATTAGATCAGAGTTGCAACAGAATGACTCATGGTATTAGAAAAGCATTAAAACTTTATAATATGTCATAAATTATTTACATCCGTAAAAATTAAGTAAAATTTTTACGGATTTTATTACATCAATGATGAGAATGATGTAAATCGCCATATTTAGTAATACCTAATTCCGTTTTAAAACTTCTTATGCATAACTTTCAATTGATGGAAAATATATCGTTTAGTTGTAAATCTGTAAGTGTATGACTTGACTAAAGAAAATGATTCATGAATGTTGTTCTATCATATATATCAAATAATATTAAGATAATTTTAATTAAGCCTTAAGAATTATATAATATTGGAAATCGGAGTAATTAATTGCCTTGAATGCTAGAACCCTGCATAGAACTAAACTGATGGGAGTGAGTTCTACACTTTCATCCAGAATCAAGATTCAAATGTAAAACTACAATTAATCGAATCTCTCGAGCCATTTACAAGTCAGTAGTCATCATGGAATTGGATATAGCCAATTCCATGGTAGTCATGCACAATTCAAACAACATTGGTGTGCCATACACGCTTACATCCACAGTGTTGCATACTTGCATAGTACAATCACCTAGTAAATTATTTTCTACCAAATGCACTCTTCCCTCACCGATAGCCTCTATGGCGCAATAGGCAGCGCGTTCGGCTGTTAACCGAAAGGATGCTGGTTCGAGCCCAGCTAGGGGCGCAAACTTTTTGCACTTTTTTTATTCTATTGCGACATTTCTGCAGGTATATATAATCGACACATGTGGTATTACCAGTAGCCGGAGTAATGCCACTCCCCTTCCAGAGCAGTTTCCTGCAGAAATGTCCACGTTATTGTTACGCTCACCCAACTATAAAAGTTGGGTGAGCGTAACAATAACATGGATCTTTTTTCATTTGTGTGCATATAAAGTATATAATGAAGATGAATCAGTTAATCAAGCCAGCATGGCAGCCTTTGATCTCAAATGTTTTTTCACGAAGTAAAATGAGAGGCCCTGCTGAAATATCTGGTATTGTAAAATTGCTGTATACGGATTCTATTCCGTTTTGGGGTGCAACACTTTTTGCTTTTTATTATTTGAACCATTGGACCTGAAAACTTATAAATTAATTATAAATACTAAATTATACGACATTGCTAAATCTAAAGGAAAATAACGGGTGTGATTGTGTTTCTAACTACGTTTTGAAATACAAGTTTGCTTTTATGTAAGTTTATTGTTAAATTATTTTCTGAGAAGTAGTTTTCCAGATGAATAATTTTTTCCTGTAAATCTTGAGCATCATAAGATAAGATTATGTTTACTTCTCGTCTACCAATTTTTGCAGAGCATAATTGACTATCTTTAAGTTTAGTGACGAAATCTTCCAGGCGGAACATAATAAACAAATAATTTCCCACTGAACGATTTTACCGTAAGATTCAATCCAATATGTCAGAAATCGCTTTCCCCAGAAGCCGAAGGAACCGAACCTTAACATCAGCTTTTGTATGTAAATATATGGAGATCCATGTACCGCTATGTATCATGTTACAATATTGTTAGGCACGAAGACATGATCTTGATATCCGAAGTTGAACCTGAATCAAGACGGGGATCGTTTTTTATTATTAGTCTACATAGGCCATGAAGTATTTGTAGATGAATGAGTAGTAATCATATTATCCTAGAGACTAGAGATTTCTGAATATTTAACTGAATAGACCATGCTTCCATCCAACACAAACACACACAAACAGCTTGAGTAGCATATCTTTAATTCTTATCAGTGCGTGTAATTAAATTCCATCTCTTCGTTCAAACGTAGTATTGTATTTATTTATTTTTGTACAATGTACAACAATACAATTATTTAATCAAATGTACAAGTGCATGCAGTAATATCTAAATCTCTCCAGTCATATTCCATTCTCTCGCCAACTTCAATGGCAGCCTTTGATCCCAAATGTTTTTTCACGAAGTAAAATGAGAGGTCGATTCCAGCTGAAATACCTGGTATTGTAAAGATGAAAAAATGCAGTATATTGAAATCTATTCCTTTTTAGGCGTATTTCGTTTTAGTTGTCGTTTTGATTAGATTGGCTACCTCCAGAAGTCATAAACTTCCCATTGTCCGTGAATCTCTGGCATTTACAAAGCTTTGAGTCTGGACAATCAAGCTGAACGAAATCAAAGCATTGTCTATGGGTTGTGACGATCATTCCTGAGATAAAGCCACATTTTCCTAGTATAGAAACACCAGTACAAATTGACAGTACATTCTTTACGGAAGGTTCTACGGACTTCACCCAGTTCATTAATCTAAAATTCATTTTACAACATTTAACATTTAACATTTTAAGCTCTCATGTAGCAGGGGCTTGTATATAAAGATGAATTAATGATTAATGTAATACTTGTCGTTCTTGACTTCTTGAATAGTTCCATTTCCTCCTGGAATTATCAATACGTCCAGCTTTGGAATCTCATCTTCCCCGAAGACAAAATTTGGAATAATCTTAAGACCATTCCTGGCCTGTATGGTCCGTTTCTCAGCAATCGTAACTACCTATAATTCGAACACATTTATTTATAGGTTTGTTGCAGTCACTGATTAGGGGTCAATGTTGAAAGCTTACTTTGAAACTTCCTTCAAACATGTTCCCTGTTATAGAAAACACTTCAAAGGGTCCTGCTACATCTAATACTTCAACTTCATCGAATAATAGAATCCCAAGCAAGCATTTCGAAGGAGTTTCAATTTGATGCGACTGCATTTTTAGCACCGGATAGTTCTTTAAATTTTCTGAAATGAATTTTAGTTTAGAACATTAGTATGGAAAATAGGCATGATTAATGTTTGGAGTCAAGGTTTATTATCTAACTCCAAACAAAAAGGAAACGGTCATTGGTCAAACCGTGCGCACCCAAAACCATCGTATATGTTATAACTATTATGTACTAATTGTAGTTAATTAATTAATTAATTAATTGGTGTAAATCCATCACTCACCAAATACGCAACAACATTTTTCCAACTCAAGGTCTTTCCACAAGTATTCCATGCGTATTGCAACTTTATTGGCTACATCAGCTCCCAATGTCCTTTTTACGAAGTAAAATGACAAATCGATTCCGGCAGAAATTCCTGTTCAGTGTTATTATTTCTTTATTATATTTTATTATCTTTAGTAGTAAGCTAATTAAAAATCTGGAACATGATGAATTCACCTGCAGAGGTCAAGAACTTTCCAGAGTCTGTAAATCTTCTGCACTTACATAATTTTGTATTCTTGCAGTGTTGCTGAACTTGTTCAAATCGCAAATGATGGGTTGTAACTATCAAGTCATCAATAAGGCCACATTTTCCCAGTAGAGAAACTCCAGTACAAACTGACAGGACATTTTCAGCCGACAGTGCCAGATTTTTAATCAAATTCAATGTCCTGCAAATAATAATTTAACCGTAATGAAACAGAAATGATGAATAATAAATATTTATTTAATTTAGATAATTAATATAATTGTTTATGCACTGCTGGTCGTTGACTTCCGTTTGTGTTCCTATTCCTCCAGGCACGACTAGTACATTTATATGAGGAATATTTTGCCCTTCGACAAAATCTGGAGTAATTTCCAGTCCATTCCTAGCCACTATTTTTTCCTTCCTTGCAATTGTAATTACCTAAAGCAAAATAATCAACAAAAATTCAATCTCTGTCCCAGTCAGATACCGGATAAACCCATAATTTCTTGAACCACTTGCCTTGTAACTGTCTTCTACGGTCAACCCAGCCAAAGAAAACACTTCAAATGGGCCAGCAAAGTCCAAGACTTCGACATTATCGAAAAGAAATATACCTACTAACTTCATGGTTAAGGTGTCACCGAAGCTGCAGTTTAGAAATCAGAAACTTGTAGCAAGAAGTCACATGAGAGAGTACATTAGTAACAGTTCTGCCCAGAGTTGATACTATCTTGCTGTTTGAATGAAATTCATGATTTGAAGAAATCAAGGTCAAGCAGCCTATTATAATAATTAATTGTGGCTCTGTGCAACAGCATACGTGCTATATACTTCAATTTTACAATTCCAACAGGAGGTTTTATTATCAACTTATCATATCTGTCCGAAATTGATTAGATTTAATTATTCCAGATCTTACTAGCAATATTTTTAATCTGGGGTTACAGTTTTGATGGACGGTATTTTATATAGTATATTTATGTATTATTACACAGGTGACGGTAGTTATAATCAATGTTAAGATAGTTAAGAAAAATCGCACGTACATTTTTGTATACCGATATCTTTCCAATCATATTCCATCATTTCAGCTGCACGTTTTGCTTTCTCATCGCCGAGATATTTCTTGACAAAGTAGAATGCCAAGTCAATTCCAGCCGAAACACCTTTAAAATTTATATCAGCATCGTTATAATTAATTTTCCACGTGCACGTAATCAGTAGAGGTTGTTTGAACGTACCTGCTGAAGTTAAGAATTTTCCATTGTCAGTAAAACGTTGACATTTGCAGAGCTTTGATTTCGGACAATCAAGCTGAACCAAATCAAAAATTGTGCGATGAGTGGTCACTATCATACCATCAAGGAAGCCACATTTTCCCAAAAGAGAGACACCGGAACATACAGAGAGTAGAAACTGAGCATCTTGTTCAACTGATTTAATCCACTCCAAGAGCCTTGTATAGATTCAGAATCATTCAGATGGATTCCGCACCTTTCAATTTCTCTAAACTTCACAAGACTTACGACTCATTTTTCACTTCCTCATAAGTTCCGAATCCCCCAGGGATAAGCAAGACATCCATTTTTGGAATTTCGTCTTTACCTATAACATAATTTGGCTTTACCAGCAAATCATTTCTCGCTGCAATGAGCTCTTTCTGGGCCACAGTAAAAACCTGTAATAAATCACGATTGATAATTAATTAATTAATATTCAAAGGATAACTGAACAGTGTTAGAACTGAGATTATATAAATACTTTGATAGAATTTTCGAATTCCTTGGCAGTTACTGAGAACACTTCGAATGGTCCAGCGAAGTCCAAAACTTCAACGACATCGAACAGTAAAATTCCAATCACAAACTTGGGTTTGGGGTCCATTTCGGGCAGATTCATTCAACTTTCAAATCTTTAGTTACAGAAGAATTTAACAATAAAAAAAGCTTCAGTTGATGCAAGTGAAAGATGAACTACTGATCTAGAGATCAGAGTGCTGAACTGTGATTGTATGCCAACTCAACTAGAGTAACTTGTTCTGAAGTCAGTCTGACTGACCATCACCATACCATATGTCAAGCGTGTTTGCTTAACGTAGTCACTGATCCTATTCATAATAACTTTATTAACACTAAGGACATGCTATCAGACTCGTATTCACCTCTAATTACGTACTATGCACATGCACAGAGACAATTCGTGTTTAAAGTTTCAAGGTTATCCGATCTTACTGTCAGATAGTGAGATTGTATACATCAACATTACTGCAACTAACCAAGTCCAATGGTTTACGAGACACAAAAATGTGTACTCATTTTTTTAAAGGGTACTAACTAGAAATCTAACTAATAATTGTAGTATTCAAAATTGCTTGCTGAAAAGAGCTATGTGAAACATTAATTTATCATCGTTCAAGCAAAAACACATATGCACGGAGTAACATCCATATCTTTCCAATCATATTCCATCATTTCTGCAGTTTTCCTCGCTTCGTCAGCTCCTAGTTTTATCTTGACGTAGTAAAATGCCAAGTCAATTCCAGCAGATACTCCTATACACATCAAAATGATACTAATGAAATGGTATCTCTCCTCAGTAAAATAATAATTCTTAATAGGCCTCCCTCCATTTACCAGCAGAGCTAAGGAATTTTCCATTGTCTGTAAATCTTTGACACTTGCACAGCTTGGAGTTAGGACAATCCAACTGCACAAAGTCAAAGCACATGCGATGCGTAGTTACAGTCATTCCATCGATGAATCCACATTTCCCAAGTAGTGAGACACCGGAACACACTGACAATACGTTGTTCACCGAGGGCTCAACAGATTTTATCCAAGATATTAACCTGTAACACATGCCAGGTTAACTCTACCATGCACATTGCACCCAAAGTATGAAAATTCCCCGAAAAAATAATTTTAAGCACGCACGATTCGTTCTTTACTTCTGCAATTGTTCCCAATCCTCCTGGAATCAAAAGAACATCCAATTTGGGAATCTCGTCTTTTCCAATGACAAAGGTAGGCTTGACTTGTAACCCATTTCTTGCAGTTACGAGCTCTTTCTGAGCCAGTGTAATAGCCTACACAAATCAAAGCAAACATTTTGATTTCGATTATCGTCTAGTTATTAAAATTTTTAATAATTAATCGCTCCCAACCTTGAAACTCCCTTCAAAAACATTTCCAGTCACAGAAAAAACCTCGAATGGTCCGCTAAAGTCTAGAACCTCAACTTCGTCAAAGAGTAGAATTCCAACCAAAACTTTTGGTGGCGGAGTATCAGCCATTTTTCGATTTTGCTCTTAATTAATGCTTACAACTGTGGGTATCGTTTCTCAGTAGCCGTCAGCTCACACAAGGTTTGAATGTTTTATTTTCATCTACGGAATGGACTGAAATAGCCGAGATAATGCAAATCATGGGGTTTTTCATCGCATACTATCTCTTAAACTTCAAGGACATCAGCTTCAATGTTATGCTTATGATGATTTTTTGTCAATTAAACTATAATACCGCTGTACAAAAAATATATACCTCCGAGCTACGAAAGTTACATCATTATCGACGGTGGACGATTTATTGAAAATTCAATAAACAGAAAGTTAAAAGGGACATGACTGGTACAAAACTCATCTTGGACAATAACTTACTACTCATGTATACATATAATATTTCATAACGATAAACAAGTAGAACCAAACGAATAGCTGAATACTTCTTATTCCTTATTGAAAGCTTATTGCTGCGTATTTGGCAATATCAAACAGTAGTGCACTATGGCATAAATATAAATTCTGTGGTTAATCTCTGACTATTTTGCAGAACTACTTTACAATTCATCGTCGATAATCTCGAATGAATTGGAAGTACTAGATGAGCTTGATTGGTTAAAGTGTCCCCCGTCGAATAAAAATTCATCTTCCGGATCAGAATCAACCACTTCGTGATCTGGCATCTCGTTGATTCCTGGTGTAAGTGAATCAGGTCCTGATGATGATGATTCTTGAAGGAAAGGCAATTTAGGATACAGAGATGCCGTCGCAGAAGAAATTATTTGCGATGATATTGATGAAGGAAGAACTCCACTGGAAAACACACTTGATGATGAAGCCGCGATAGATGCTGCCGCTGCTGCCATAGACCTTGACACAATTCCTCCGTAGAAAACAGTTTCTGATGGCTGTGACGCTGAAATACTAGAAACACCTTCAGCAGGTGATTCGAATGTGTCCTGAAACTCGAACATACTGGCAGACGTAGATGTTCTTCTAGTGGGTTCTTTCTTAGTCTGCTTATTATCAATCTTCACTGCAGGCATCGGCTTATCCGGAAGTAAGTCTAAATTAAAGATTTGTTTATTATAACATGTCTTCTGAAAAAGTAGAGCTTAAAAAGACGTCTGTAAAATCAACTTACCGTCAGTCTCTATAACCTTTGACTGAGTATCGATGTGTGGAAAGTACTCAAGCATTGGGAAAATTACGAAGGCCAAGTTGGAGATCACAAATAGAAGCGTCAGTAAGTCCACTTCAGTGCCAATTTTAGCGAGCAAAACCCAAACTGTGCATGTTCCCACGGTCCACTAAAATAGTACATAAAATAATTCCATGAGACAAATGGATTAACGTCATAGAATAATAAGTATCTTAATAATTAGATCCACGCAAGATAAATGCTAAGTTCATTAATGATTCAATTGGCAAAATTTGTACACGTGTCCACGTGCATGAATATATTTCATCTTCTTGCTGGCAGGCATCAAATGTCACTTCAAAGGACACTCCAACTGCACTTGGCAATAACTTTGATACTCAGAAAGCATCTACAGATCATCTATGCTCATAAGTTACACCTAATTGCGATTGCAGAAATTGCATTGAAATACATCAAAACACAGATAACAAAATGGTGAATGAATGATTACTTTCGTCAATCGTCAACCCCATTATTACAAAACATTAAATTTTTTCTGCTATCTACAATAGATATAATTTGATTTATCTGTAAGTTGTTTTCTCTGAATGAACGATAAAACGCCAATGGCTATACGTGTACCTAATCAAAGTACTAACACATAGACATTATAAAAAACTATTTTCACCCTATTTTTGTAACTTGTGTAGTTGGAAATTACGTCTTGAGTGACACAATGTTGGCTTTCATTCAAATCTGACGACGACGAATAGCAGTTCAATAACTTGCGTCTCTGTCTCTGGCTCTCTGCATTTAACTCCGACTAAAATTCGACAAAAAATCTCCCGTGGAATTTCCTCGTGTTGATGAGATTCTGCAAATCACGCTACTTAAACATCTAAATCTAACAAATCTATCTGCCACGTATTTCCAACTAAAGCATCCAAAAAACTAAAAACCACTTGCAGTCAGTATAAATCATTCTTGCTTAGATTCAATTAGATTACTGCGAAATGCAAACTGCAATGAGACTTGCTATATGCACACACTAAACTGATGTCTTCTTAATTATTGTAACTTACAAGGACATGATTCTCTTGGCGGAGATTGACCCATGACTTCCACAAATTCTTGATCCAAGTGCAAGCAACATGTTCAAAATCGTATGAAGACAATGTGACCCATTCTTCGACATCAGGCGGGTCCACCAGTACCTCCGACCTGATTCTGTGTTTCCACAAGTATCGGACATAGCAGACTAGTAACGCCAATGGCACAATGCACAAAGGCCTTTGTCCTGTGAGAAACCTGAAATCAATTAATTACACACACACTTAATTATCATTTCCTGTTTCCTCTACGAAATTACTGCACAATTAACTGTTTATCATTATCATACATTATATTTTTTATTGCAACAATAATGCTTGTACTTGACACTCACCATAAAATCACATTTGTCGAAACTAAAGCAGCTGTAGATTTCGCAGGCTGCGTCCAGGTAAGGATATTGACTAGATTTGCGTTCATCTTTGTAAATTATTACTTTAGCACTTCCTAATTATTCGATAATTTTTAAAATGTGTATTTAACTTTCACACATAGTATTCCACATATACTCCTTATAATAACTTATTTTACTGACACAGAGAGATGATGTGTGACACGAATAAACTCTAAAAGATCCCTTTCACTGTCTGCTCCTATGTCTGGCCTCTTCAATAAACAATGCAAATGTATTACAATTACAGAATGTGCGTCCTTCAGCGCAGCGAAATAAGTAGGCAAACAATAAGAATGGTTCGTTCGTTACATTCAAGGAGATCTGCGAAACACTAAACTTGAGTCTCAAAGTCTTTAGTAAGTAGATGAGATGATGCTATTTAGCTATATAGCAGTTATGCCCACATTTGTACGCGTAATTTGTTTTAATATCCTTCCTGCTCTACGTACTAACTTTAACTAAAGTTGTTTTTCAACGAGAGAATTGTGTTGTTAGTTTGTTAGTGAGAGTAGTATCCTATCTCTTAACTAAACTATTAATACTATGTACGCAGCAGGGAGCAGTTTCCTTTTTGCAAAAAACTATCGCACCACCACAAGTCACTTCCATGCTACTTAAACTACCTCATCTCTC
>Ga0194135_10003086_pt1 | contig 10155 bp, 14 predicted proteins | sample LitLau_LLRF_2013_FD_134024 | JGI IMG/M metagenome (GOLD analysis project Ga0194135, IMG submission 134024) | Freshwater sediment microbial communities in response to fracking from North America - Little Laurel Run_MetaG_LLRF_2013 (version 2) | ecosystem: Environmental > Aquatic > Freshwater >... | reverse complement strand
TCTCATTGAAATTTGGAATGCAGGAATTCGGGATTAATCTGTGCAGAGAACAGTCGGTTCACCGATATCGCCAAATGCTGCTTCCCGAGTTTATGTTGTGCCCCTTCAGTCCCTTGCAACTTTTGTAACAAAAGCAATAATAACAATTGAAATTCGGATAAATCAAAAATTGATGAGTTCACCCTCCAAGTCTTTAAACTCATGAGCATAAATTACAGTTAGATCACAATTTGTTAAATTTTAGGCTTTCTATTTTTTCTATTCATATACTTGGATTATCAAATAAATCCAAAGTGAGTTGTATTTAAATTGTTCAATTTAGGTAGGACATGACACCTTTTCTTCTTCGTCAAACAGTTTCCAAGTTGACGCTGTTGGCCTACTTCCCACGAATACTCACCGATTCCTTTGCTACTGAATTAAGAGGTTTATGAATGGGCTAATCATTTTATGAGTAAAGTTCCGGTACTTATATCATACTTTGACCTCATCCCAATTTTGCACAGACGCAAGAGGTCGGTGACGGTGGGATGTCAACAATAAATATCAAAACTGGCATTTAAGCATTCAAGGTTTACAACACGGCGCTTTCATTAGCCATCTTGTCAAAGGAAACTGGATGCCAAAGAAAAATAGGGATCTGCAGATGTACCCTTCACTCTATAGTTCTTATTACGATTAATATGATTATTTTTGTCGTGTTAATTAATTGAGCTAAAATAACTAAAGCGAGGCGTCACCTCGTCACATAATCAATCTCATTCTCATCTGAAAACTCTCTTTTTTCAAAAAGAAGAATAAATTTATTTTCTGGAAGATCCTCCGCTGTCCGCTTTTCTCTTCGCTCCCCGCATCTCCTCGTCTCCTCGTGCGTGCGTGCTGTCAATCGGAGGAAACAACGCATAATTTTAGTATTAAAACAAAAACACAAATTTAATTAATTGTTGATTTGTTCCTTTATCATTGGAGAAGTTTCCACCGATGACATAAGGAGATGACACGATGACAGAGGAGTCGAGCGAGAGAGAGGAAGGTAAGGTGGGGGATGTGACAAAAAATTAGTTAATTGTATATTTTCTAATCAGCTGCTTATATTCCTCCCTCTCTATATTTGGTCTGATTAATTAATACGTTTCCTTGGGTCTCTCCTAAATTGAAGGTCATGGTCCGCCGTGACCAAATTCTTGCATCTAGTTGGAATGAACTCAGCTCTTAAATGTGTTTGTTTTGTTTGCATCCACTTGTTTAGACGGAACGGAAGGTGACATCTCGACCTTGACAGAAATGTCCGGATGAAGATGGTGAAAGAAGAGATGAATCGAGGCACAACAGGATCAGCAACACCGGCACTATCCCCCATTCCAGTCGATGATGGCTCCTCCTCCTCCCGCTCTAAATCCAAGAAATGGTACTCATTTACAAATCTCCTAAGTCGATCCAGTTTAAGAGGATTTCTCGGCCCTCGTTCCCGTCTCAGTGTCTCTTCGATTTTTGCGCGTGATAGTGACGTGACGCCTACGGAACTTCCGGATTTTGGATTCCCTGGGTGTTCCCATCATCAGCTCGTCCCGGCTTCACCTTCTCCGTCTTGTGCTACCGTTTCTGGAGAATTCCCGTCACGCGGGGCTGGGAATGGATCTTCAATTGTTTGGAGACGACCCCGCTACACACCGCGGAGTTACAGTGTGAGTGCATCTCCGGCGGCTGGTGGGCGTGTAAGTGAGAAAGGGGTTCCAGAGGAATCGGTCCTTGGGCGAGAGTCAAGTTACCGGAACCGGAATCGGGTTCATCGAGTTAGTTGTGGGGACTTCTATCCAGTCCCTGGCCCTTCCTCACCTGGATTCCTGGGTCTTGACTTTCAGTTTCACTCTTACAGTCGGAATGGTCCTGGAAACGGAAAATCAGTAGGGGTAGATGGAAGACAGTCGCAGCAGCAACCAAAACGGGCCTTAGGACGAAGTCTACCCACGTTACTCGGTAAGCTCAAAGCAAAAAAGGGTCCAAGTTAATTCGCCCTGTCGTTCTCACTGTCAGCCAAGATGCCGATCAGATTCTCCCAATCGCAATTATGAGAATGGATGTTAGTTTGCCAGATAATATACTCTTTCCCAATTGGAAGGTCCAATTATTCAAAACTCCTCATTCACCACACAACTTACGCATGCCTCTGTCATACTCTTACTCATAACAAGGAAATTAACACAATTCCCATTCCAATTTAGTTTTCACTTATTTCCCACCCCCACCACCACAGCATAGCACAAGGACTGCTATTTATGAGTGGAAGAAGGAAAAAAAGAGTTAACCATGTGCAGAAGCAGAAACACACAATTTCCAGCAACAGCTAGCTACAAAGTATACCGCATCTTTTACTTTCCAAACCGTAACCTTTACTTCTCCGCCCTACTTTAGAAGTAGAGCAAAATTATGGGTGAAGGGGAAGGCAAATTGGAGCTGGATGGAATCGTAATTTTTGTGATTATTTTATGGGATAGAAGCTATGGAATCGTCTAAACTGGAAGGGACCGTGGAGGCATCCGAAGGAAGTTCACCGTCGTCTCCCATAACCGTTCAATCCGTGGCTGAACTCTTGTTTCAAGAATTTGTTATCCTCACGGGCTCAAAAACCTTAGATGACCACTACTTACTAATATTCCCAGACCGTGGGAACTTTCATCTGTTGGGAGATGAAGAGTACAAAATGCTGGTCAAGTATCTTATTTCAATCCCGCCGTAAGTTATTAGTTCCTAGCTTGGATAACCGCTTTCTGACTTGAATTTACCTACCTGCATTGTTCATGAATGGGGAAGTGTTGGAAATTTAAATAATTTTGTCTCATTGACATTCAAAGGATGCAGGATGCTGAGTTGGGGTTTGTCGTTGTGATTGACCGACGAAATGACAAGTGGAACTCAGTCAAGACAACGTTGCTACGAATTTCGGTAAGAATAATGTGACGCTGACACAACATTTTCGAAAATATAGAAAGGATTGACAGGTATTGTTGCAAGTTCTAGTTACCATTGATTTGTGAATTTGTTAAGGGTTATTTCCCCGGCTTGATCCACCGTGTCTTTGTGCTTCGGCCACTTGGATTCCTACAAAAAGCCCTTTCCGAAGTCTCTTCCAAGCTCTTCCGAAATGAGAATCTCCGATTTCGACTTACTGTTTGTAACCATGTCTTTGATCTCCTCTCTTTCATTGACGAGGGGCAGTTGACTGTGGAATTGGGTGGGACTCTGGCCTATGACAAAATCCAATGGGTTCAAGAGCGAGTCGAAGTTGAGTCTTTCCAGGCTGCTCTCCAAAACTTATCCAGGGACTTGAAGAGCTTTACAGAATCCTTTAGGGAAATTGAGTATCCAAACGATGTTCCCACCACGGAAGCGGTTATTCAAAATAAAACTACCGAGTATAGTTACCTCAAATCCGATTTGACCAAGGCAGAAGAACATGGTGAGAAAACTTTGAAGAGAATCAAGAATCCGGAGGGTGGGAGCGGGCTGGAGCCAAGAACAACATCATCTTCAGTACAATTAGTGAATGTTATCCTCCTTCAACGATTTATACTCCAGATTGAAGAGACTGGGAATCTCTTTCAAGAATTTTGGGACAAGGAACGAACTGGATTGGAGCGATGTCTCCGCCTTAGACATTTTGAACATAATTTTAAAGAACTACAGGTGAGATTTTCTAATTTCCTTATAATTCCCATCCATCTTTTTATAAATTGAATTTTTTTTAATTTCCAAAATTGCTTTCCAGACCTCTTTTGACCTCCATGTCAAGTCATTGAACGGGATACCAGAAATGGGCGACAGCGTAAAGGAAACGGAAGGAATAATTTTAGAGACTATAAATTACCAAGAAACCACAAAACAGGATCTGATGCGAGCTCTCCAATTGGAAACAATGGGGCGTCAAATCATTTCCACAAATCCAGCAGCCGTGGACACAGTGGAGCCAAAATGTCTTGAACTCTCCAGACTGGTATCCCACCTCCGGTTTATTCTTGACGAGAAAGTGAAGCGGCAGAAACAATGGAGAAAAGTGCAGAACACAATTGAGAAGGTAAGGAAATGAGCGTTAAACGGATCAAAACATCTCCATTTCTTTGGTTTTTTTTGGCCGTCGTTTCATTTTAATTGACTTGAGCGGGACTTATTTTAGGCAAACGAGCTCTGCACGGAAGGGATGGATTTGTTGAATTCTCAACAAATGACTGAATCCACGGAAGAGAATCCGGATTGGCCGAGTATGAAATGTGCCATGGATGCGATTGGAGTCAAAATTCAAGGGCAAGTGGATGAGCTGGTTGCACTCAAGACGAGTCTCACCCTTGCAAGTGCTTCCCAAGCGAAGATCCTTGTGAAGCAAGTTCTAAAGCGTGTAGAGGAAGTCCAGTGTTTAGTGGGGAAAAGGCAATCCATCCTTCTCCAACAACTTGATCGAAAACAATCTTTTGCTACTGCCACTTTCTTCAAGTGTCGGCGTGCCTCTGGAAGTTTCTTTGACAGTTCCAAAAATTGTTCAAGGGGATACCCTGCAGAGGACGTTTCGGATGGGTCTTCGATGAGTTCCATGAGAAAAACCTCAGTTTCCTCTACAAATTCATCAGACGGGGGTATAATCAGCGGAAAATCATATGAAGAGGAAGAACAAGAGAAACAGTTGAAGCGGTTCCATGTTCTCCAAGAGCTTCTCCAGACGGAGCAAACCTATGTCGAAGAAATTGGGCTGATTCTGACGGTAAGGGAAAGTCCGGAGAAAGGAAATATCGTCAATCACCTCACGTCAATAATGGTTTTCACTTTTCAGGGCTATCGAAACCAGGTTACAAATCTCGAAGGTCAGGGCACCCTTCCCCCGCCACAGTTGCTCCATCCTTATGACAAAACCAAGCCTGGACCCAAAGTTGGTGTTCTCTTTTGCAACTTGGATGAGATTTATGCATTTCATTCCAAAATCTTCTTGCCTGATTTGACAACCTGTATAGAATCAATTGAATCAGTGGCTCTCTGCTTCATCCAAAGGGTAACCATGCCCCTACAAAATGCTCCTCCTGATTCGAGTGGCTAATGAAAGTATTTGTTTGATCCTCTAGCATTCCGATTTCTTGGCAATGTATAGCGACTACTGCCAGTTGAAGGGAGCTTCGGATGCTCTGTTGAAGGAAATTGGTGAAACTCATCCCTGGCTCAGTTTGTGTCAGGAGAAGTTGGGTCATCGTCTCTCGCTCAGTTCCTATCTGCTCAAACCAGTTCAAAGGATAACCAAATATCATCTCCTCTTGGGGGTAAGAAACTCTAAAATAGTTGTTCTTTACCCCGAGTTCAATAATTTAATATTCTCTTGATTGGTGTTGTTGATGTTTCTGGATTTAGAATTTATTAAAATATTCCGAAATGTGTGATGGGTATGCTGAACTGCTGGAAGCACGGGACTCTTTGGTTGTTGTAGTTAAAAGTGTCAATGATGGAATGCATCAACTTAATATACGAGGATACCATGTAAGAATTTATAAGTCAGAAACTTAATCAGTAATTCAGTCTATAATTAAGTACATGGCGATGAACATGATGATTCAATAATAATGTCTTGTAATTTTAGGCCAAATTATCAAGTGAAGGCCCATTCCTCCTCCAAGGTCAATTTACGGTTTGGATTGAAACGGCCAAGAATCGTCTCCGCCTCAAAGGTCATCAACGCTACCTCTTCCTCTACCACAAGTCAATCCTCGTCTGCAAGAAAACCGGGCAACAGTCCTCCTTGTCTTATGAATTTAAAAACAAAATCAATTTGTGTGAGGTGGGCATAACGGAGGATCCGAAAGGGAGTGGAGCCTCCAAAGAATTTGAGATTTGGATCCAAGGAAGAGAAAAAGTGTTTTTGTTCCAAGCGGCCAGTCGAGAAGTCAAAGTGGTCTGGGTCAATGAGATTAAGAAACTGCTGATGGAACAACTTCAATATTTACGAGAATCCAAGGCAAGGACGACTACCTTCTCGGAAACGGTTACCCTCACGGCTTCCTCTTCCAATGGGAAACGGGCTCGGAAATTGGACAAAGTTAGAAGTACCAGCAACGGCCATTTGTCGGCATCACAATAAGGACCGTCTATTTAGTCTCTAGTCATTTGTAAGAACCAAGATTCAAAGAAATCATTTTTCTCACACAAGGATCTCAAAGACTTGTCCTTAAAAACTGAAATTGTTCAACTTGAGTGATTTTTTTTTCTTTTTTTTTCCCCGAGATAAAGAATTTCTAAACGATTCTTTTAAAATAATTCCTATTTTTTTGTGGATGAACAAGAGGTTGAATCGTGCTCCATTTTCTTTTGATTCGACTTTTCTCAAAAGAATGATTTGTTTAAAAAGGTTCGTGAATTTAGGGAGGATTGGGTATTTAATTAGAAACGTCCAAGAAAATACTAAATCCAAGAGGATAATAATTAATAGATGCTAGTTAGGAGCAGAAGACTTATTAATTTTGGAATATTGTAAATCCTCGTGATATCCCAAATTCATTTCGACCTCCTCAAAGGTCAAACTAATCAAAAAGTATTTCTGGGCTTTAGTTTCCTATTATTCCTATTAAAAGTGGCAAGACTTGAATACCGGTTGGTATTAGATATGTTAAGGTAGAACTCAGTGGACTTGCAACAATTAGATAAGAATTTCTTTCCAGACGTGTTTCATTATTAAGGTAATTAACAATTCCAAATGGAAATGGATGTAAACACGAAGAGGCGGAATAAAAAGTTGACAATAAAGGGTCCTGTGGTGCTCTTCCGATTCCGAACGCCATGAATGGCTTAGCCTTTGACCTTTAAGGATGCGAAAATGGTTTTTTGTATCACTCAGGTTGGGGTTTATGATGATAGCAGTTTCATTCAACAGGTCATCGGTTGTATCACATTTTGAAATAATTTCATTATTTTACATTATTAATTGACGTTTGAAATTGATTAGTTTCGTTTCATTTCCTGTTCTGTTTTAAACATTCCCTAGAAGCTCGTTTTCCTTTTTCTCTTTTTTTGCGTTTCGAGCTTCGAATTCGGCTCGTCGAGCTTGGACGCGAGCCACTACTTCCTTCGTCATGCTGTCCGGGTCGTGGTTGTGATACGTAAGGGTTGTCAAGTCCTGTTGATATAAAAAAAAAATGGTAATTTTAAGATGCTAAGGGGGTTTGATAACTTAAAGGCCACTTCGGCCTTGGGCAGGGTCCTGTACCTTTCTGGTCCCATAAATATAGTCAGCTTTCCAACCTAGGGATGATTCGATGAGGGTGGTGACCTTGAATTCCTCAACGATTTCTGCCGTTAGCTGAAGCGGCACTCCGAGGATCACTTCGTCGACATACTTGCAGGCCAAGACGGACATGACCCGCTCGTTCAAGGTCATGATCGGGTAGTCTTCACCCATGTAGGACTTGACACTCGAATCGTCGTGGACTCCAACAATTAGGTAATCACCTGCCCAATTCACAAGACTAATTAGGAGTTAAGGTAATTATGGTCTTGATTTGTTTTGAAAAAACAAAGACGTAGGAGGCAGAGGCCGGGGGGACCCTTCAAAACTTACCCTTCGAACTCGCTTCCTTCAAGTACTCAATGTGTACTGGGTGGAAAACGTCAAAGGCGCCGCAGACGAGGACGATGCGTTGACATTTCTAGAAAATACGAAAGGTCAAGTTGACTAAATTTTGATCCGTAGTGGGTGAAGAAGGGTCAACTCGGATAAATGGAATTATGATTTACCGAAATGTCTTTCCCACTTCCGAATTGGGCCAACTTCTGACTGGTGAGGAGATACGGCGATTTGCTTCCCGTGTAGGGTGACGACTCGGCGGCCTCGATCCCATCTTCCCCTTCAGCCGCATCATTTTCTTGAGATTCGGGTTGACCCACACGGAGCATTCGGTTGATGATGTCCGTCGTAGAGACGCCGCGCGTGCGCTCCACTTCCTTGTAGCGTCCCGCTTCCTTGACCCACTTGTAAGTGTCCACCCCGTTGGCATCCGCTGTGAGGTCATTCCCGTGGGAGCAGAAGTCGCAGGCGTATCGGTCTAGCGTTTCAATCGTCGTGACATAAGGAGCCGCCTCCACGACCTCGTCCACCCAACGCATCGCACCGATCATGACATACCTAATTCAATGCAACAACACACAGAGGAGAGGAGCCCAGAGATCCGTTATCAAATCTTATCAGTTGGAGATGATAAGTGATCCCAATGACACTACTTCACCTCACCTTTCTTTTTCTGTGAAGAGCGGCGGGCCTTTGTTCTCCAATACCTCGGCATCCGAGTGGACGCCAACAATTAGGCGAGTTCCGAGGGACTTGGCTTGTCTTAGGGAATTGGCGTGCCCAAAATGACCCACGTCATAACTGCACCCCAGAAATGCACCAATTAATTATTCCTTCAATCAGTTCACACAGGTGGGGAGAGATTGATAAAAAACTGACCACCCATCCGCCCAAATGGTGACTTCGGTCACTTTTCGCTCAATTTCTTTAGGACGATCAACTGTGAGTTCCCCGGCCATTCTGAAGAAAATAAATAAATTTTCAAAATCATGTTACTGAAGTTGAGTTCCAGTTTGAGCTGAAGTTCAGGTGAGTTGAAGTTGAGATGACTTAGGTTGAGAATCGTCGTTTTTCTTTTACCTTAATTAGTTCCTTATGTTTGAATCACTGAGATGAGATGAGTTTATTGAAATTCGGTGATCCGAAATAGGTTTGGTGCAGAATTTGATGCTGAATATATGAAATTATGTCCGTTCGATTCCGCGACTAAATGAATACTGAAAGAAGGAACTTCTGGGCAAATTGCGGATGAAAAATCGTCAAACACTTTAGCCTGTGCACTCAAAAAGGCAATCAACAGTAAACTGTTCAGAACCGTTCCGTTATCATGACAACAGAACTAATCTCAGCCAAACCAAAACCCTTAGCTGTAACGTAACGCGTAAACTTTATCTAGGAATCCAAAGCTCCAAAGTCCAGGTCATGTCCAGCAGGCCCAACACGGAGAGCGAAGGGTCGGGTGTCGACCGGGGTGAAGAGACCCTGGCCTGAGTTTTTATAACAAACATTTATTTAAATGACTCCCTTCGTGTATTCGTTTCAATTGATTTAAATTTAAATAGGTTGGGTTCTTGGATTATGAGGAGTTGAGGAGCGTTTGGGGGGCAGGAACGACGCGGCGTGAGCGACGCGTCGCAAAGCGTTGCTGGACCCAATTCCAAGCGCTCGAGAGACGGCCGTGATGAGGCGTATTGAACGGAACGACATCTCCGGCCGGATCCTGACAGACGACTGTTCTGAGCTCCAGCTCGGACTCATCAACTGCTCCGTCTCCGTGCCCAGCGTAAGTCTCGGGGCGCGGCTCCAGCGTGTCCGCCATTTCCAGTGCCACCATTTGATTCTTACACCGTCGCTTGAGGCCTCGACTTTGTTTCCCGACGTCCTTTGGATCCACTGCCTCCTCTTCCTGATCCGTCCAACTTCCATCAGACCAGCCACCCCAGCCTTCGCCTTTGGAAGCCAATTTATCCGGAGCGACTTTCATCACCTTCATCACCTGTCTGACCTTCTTTTTAAATTTCTTGGAAGTAGCTTGGCCTGAGGGCGGGGCCTCACGTTCCTCATTCAAATACTTCCAGTAGCAGAAGATCCGCTTGAACATCTCTTCCTGTGGGAAGCTGAAGAGGACGTCCAAGTCCTTGGGAGGAAGTTGGAAGAGAATGTCAATAAATTTATCGGAGGAGAGCTTGAACGGTGGCATTCGGAGATTGAGCTCCTTGATGAGGTTCCCATCAACGCGGGTCGACCACACCGCTCCGTCGACATCGTGGTGATACAGTGCAGTGGAAAGGATGGACTCGTAGGAGGAGGATGAATCCGAATCCGAAACACACCAAGACCCACTTTCCCAATCCCAAGGGTCTTTCTTGGCCATTTTATGAGTCTTATGTGAGAGGCGACGTGCTATTGGATGTTTTTTACGATAGCTAGATTACTACAAAATTCGGAGTTATCAAGATATTTATGTTCCTTCTCAAAATGACATCGCACCTCCATCGCACCATGCACGTGTGTGTGTGTGTGCGTGGTGGGCTGTTGAATGCAGTCGAATGTTTGAAAAATGAAAT
>Ga0194135_10003085_pt1 | contig 10156 bp, 9 predicted proteins | sample LitLau_LLRF_2013_FD_134024 | JGI IMG/M metagenome (GOLD analysis project Ga0194135, IMG submission 134024) | Freshwater sediment microbial communities in response to fracking from North America - Little Laurel Run_MetaG_LLRF_2013 (version 2) | ecosystem: Environmental > Aquatic > Freshwater >... | reverse complement strand
GTGTGTATGAGTGTTTGTGTGTGTAGTTGTTGGAGTATCATCAACACAGACCCAATAAATTTTATTCAACAATCGTTAACCTCAATGTGACAGAAAAGAGAGACTGATCAAAGCTTTATATAATACATAGTACAGTGAGTAGTTTTGTGAATGAATTGAGTTTGGGTAAGTTGACGTGTACACGGTCAGTTTCAGTTGTCAGTCGCACTTACATGATATTTATATTTGGCGAAATGTCCATGCTACTGAAACAGAGTTTTCGTTAAAGGAAGTGTATCATGTGCAAAGTGTAAATTAAATTTCTGCCTGGATGAATTGAGACGAGTTTTTATGAAAAAAACTCCACTGTCCATGTAAATTATAGAGTGGACTGAAGCATGCAGAGACCGAGTGTTTTTTACGCAAAAAGTGGACTGCGGACAGAAGTTCTTCAGATCGCATTTTAAGATCGTCATTAACAATATGCTACTCAAGAGGCTTATGCTCAAAAGTAAGTTTGCAAAACACATTGTGTGAGGTAAATTCGCAAATACAGAAAAAGTGGCTACCTGGAGAAAAATATGACGCGAGACTACGAAAGATTAATTGTGAGACTCCCAGTGACAATAAATTGTTGACGGTGTACTATTGAACGAGTGTAGAAAGTTAATTCAACATTAAAGTTCACAAGCAAAGTAAGAAAATGAAACTGCGTAATTTTTCATTCATCAAGAGCAAGTGTAATAAATAAAGGGTAATTCGATACTTGTAATTTGGAATATCGCGTGGACTTATTCTTTGTAATACACAATCTCATGGACAACTTGATTAGTTTTCTTGAGGACTATTTGTCTTGTGGAATAATTTTTAATTTTGAATCTCGAGTGGTTCTAAGCAGATGTGCCTGTGATTGATCAAACCTGTCAAGACAAATTATTTTCTTGGAGATGTGTAATAAATTTTGCGATTGAGTGCATTGTACAGTTAGATGGGAATATTGTTTTTCCTGAATTTAGATTCGTTGACCTGTTTCTTGAACTTATGACGGCTTGACTTTTAAGGATTTACATTCAACATTAGAGAAATGAAAGTAAACTACTTAAGTCGTAAGGACTTTCGCGTGGGTTCTTATAATTCTTTTTAAGTCATATGAAACAAAAGTGATTGACTGCTTCTGGGGAAAAGACAATAAGACCCACATAATCAACTTTGTTCTTGTAGGCACGAAGAAATAATACACATATCACACACTCTGCCATTGTATAATAATATTTTAAGAGATTATGTAACTTATTTTATTTGCAACGTTAAATGTTTAATTTTCAACCATTTTAACATTTTCAGAGCACGGCGGATCCTTTTAAGAGCAATTTACAATAATTTACATAATTAATAGTAGCAAGGAAATATGGGATTTTCCACCTTAAGAGTTCACGCATAGGCTTAAAATGTTTTATAATGTGAGTGATCTCCAACTTCTCTTTCGTTATATATGAATTCGTGCGTGGGAGGTATATTTGGACGCAGCAGTCTAGCCTTTGATCATTTCACAGTTTTGTGGCATTATCTCTAAAGAGGTTTTAAACCATTAAATAAAACTATTCTCACATACTTTTATGTGTGTAATTCGTAAAGGTCGATTCTACTACTATTTCTACTGTATTTCACAGATTAATATACATTGTATGAAGGATGAAGTGGGTTGTAAAATGTTTATTTCTTTCTGTTTATTGAAGTTCTGTAATTTTGAATAGGCAAGCTACTGGTAATTTTCAATTTCTGCTGTGTACAGTACTGTACAAACTGTGGCCGTATACATTTGTGTCTATAAATGAGCTTTCAACTTGCATTGAGTTTTGCATCGCTAGTATGAAGAATCAACAACCATTTAAAGACTGCATGAGTAAACTCGTCAACAGGTAGGCAAAAGTAGCATTATGGTAATTATATTATGTCATAATAGGTTAGGTATTTATGAGCTAGCATGGCATGAGATACTATTCTAACGAAATTATGATAATTCCAATAAATGATTTGGTGTTGAACTTTTGAAACTTTGTTGCTTCTAAGATCACCAGAAACTTTCGGGGCATTATGTAATCTATATCATGCATGGTCTACTGCATAGATGTGACAACGGAAAGACACACTATTAGTTCAAGCGTATTATTTGCTTTCTAGACAATAAAATTGAAACCATTGATATAACATGCATAATTTTGTAAGAGATCAAAGCATCAAACTTCGTCTCTGTGAAGTTTTAGAAAGAGTAACCAAAAGCAGAATGGTAATTCTCCCAATATTAAGTTTCAGTCATTGAAAATAATACTCGTAGAAATAATCTTCCAATAAAAGACTACTAGGGAATTATGATATGGTGTTACTTAACGATACTTCGAAAAGTCTTTAAAAAGCTCAGCAGTCTATTTTGGAGCTCGTATCATACACATAATGTACTAAACAATGAGTCAACGTGAATGTTAATACTACTTATTTGATTTCAGGCACTCAGCTTCGGATCAACAAATAAGTATTACACACATTCAAGGGGGACCTTATAATACTTCGACTTTAAAGCTGTTAAATACCAAATAATCACCAACTCTGCCACTTATAATTGGAGTGTAGCAAGAAATACATATAGTACTGAAACGTCTGCCTGGAAAAAAGGAACTTGATCGAGTGTTTACTTCATATTTAAACTGAAACGGAATTTAGAACTGTAATCACAAGTTTGTAATAACTTACAAGCATAGACAAACGTGAAATTATGAAAGGAAAGACCTCAGTGAAATAAATAACTTTTGTGTTTCTGGAAACTATTATATAAATATACAGTTTCTTCTGCCGGACGAAATAAAAAAGTTCAGTTTAAAGTGCGTTGTTCCACCTCTGGCATATACTTGCAGCTCTTCTGATCTTAAACTTAACCTCGTTTCAACTAAATAAGTGAGACTTGAGAACTTTTTTCTAGTTCTAAACCAATATCAATGGAAGAAATGGTAGACGAAGAATCTAAAATTTGGAAGTCTCAGCCAGAAGAGTTGTCAATTGTCTGGACGAATACCAAAAATAAGTAGACTATTTTAAAAGTACTTTATAAGTTGTTGTATAATGTTTGGAAGTGAATTCTCAACAATGGACGATGATGCTTTGATGCTCTCGACTTCAGCAGCTGAAGAAACTTCGGCTGCATTGTCAATGGATTATGCTTTTCACAAGATGAACTTTTCTCCTAGTGACTCGGGCATGCAGGTAAGCTACCTTTTCTCTAGAAAACTAGAAATTTTTATAACTGCCGTACAGAAAACTTCACATTTACAAGCATATAATCCCGCAGTTAAAAATTTGGTGACTCAAACAGAACTTAAGTTAGGCAGTGGATAATTCATATAGACAGAAAGGAGTCTTGAGTGAGACACCTGGTTTAAAAGAAATATGGATGAATTTGGTAGTGGATTACATGTCTCTCGCCCACCCGGTTGTTTCCAAATCTGGAAATCAATGCTTCATTTGCATTTTACTCTTTGTTATCTTAAATCTATTAGCATTAATACTGACAGATAGTTGTTATTTGATAGTTGTGTGGTCGTTATGATATACTTCATGTTCAAAGAAGCTTTCTTACATCCGACAAAGCGTAACAAAATTATATGCATCGTCGATTTACGATTTTGTACTAATTTGTACGCGTCGATAAAAGATACCTCTTGCAGAATTGCTCTTTATACTTTATAGAATGCACTACTGAAGACATTGAACCATAATCAATACAATCGCACATGTTAATACCAGCCTTAAGCTACTGCTACAGCAAAAGGATACCTAAACAAGAGGGATTGCATGTAATCCAAAATGTAGCTAGATGTTATGCAAGCATTCAATCAGGCTTCCACGTGGGAATGTATATCATTTTTCTTTTGACACAACTTCCTGGAGTTTACTGAAGATGTCTATGAAATGGCAAGTGAGAGTGATTTGTGAGCTGAAATGGTTTAAAAGAAAATAATTTATTTCACTTCCTGATTATGTCCTGTATTTAACAGTGCACAAACACTTTTAAGTCTACGAAGGTCATTCATGTCATGAACTTAACAGTAACAGTAAATAAACTATCAGGACATGAAACAAAGTATTCTTGTGTACAATAAGTTAACAATGTGCTATTAAGCCTAGGCCACAACCAAGTATATACACTAACTCAAAGTAATAATTATGCTGTACTTATTGACTTCCCCGAATCATTTCTCCTCGGAGGGCTTTGCACAAAAAGTTTATGAATCAAAGCTCATAATAATAGGAAGCCTGCTGTGCATATACTTTAAATGAGTTCGGCTTCATAATAAATTTTAAATCAATTTTGGATTCAATTACGATTCTTGTTTGTATTTGCATTCGTATTTAATTATTGAGTTTCAATTTTCCGACATCAACAATTGCGTATACTGCTCTGATGGCATTAAAATACTTGTAATCACATTAAAACGCACTCGGCAACTCCGGAACAAAAGAATCATTATAAAAGCTAGATAGAGTACCGCTACTGCTGTGCATTAATTATGCATGGACAAATTAAAACACGATGGATCGTCAGCCAAATATTACAATATATTTTTATTGTTATTCATGAGGAAACATAATCCATCTCGCCAATTAATAGTCAGGAGAATAAGAAGCAGAATTCGTCGTGTTTTTGCCTGGATAACCAGCAACAATAACTGCTCTTCACATCATCACATGTCTTCACTATAGATTCATATCTCATGTAATTTTATCCGGTACAGAGTATTCACAATAACGCAATATTATTAGCAATCTATCTCCTCGTACTGAAACTGATCCCTCGTGTGATACTGTATAATAGGTTCTCTCACTCTAGAGAGTACTTCTCTGTACAAGGATCGTGATGAATTAATGTTGTACATTATCATGATCCAAGAGAAAGGTTATCTTGACAGTTAACTAAAGAGATTTCTTCATTCAATTTATTCGGTACGGTCCCACGGTATCAAACAGAGTTTTTGTTTATCGACTACTTATGGAAGAGAGTTCCAGAAAAAATTAATAAGTTCAAAAGGTCAATAAATAATGTTACTTAATGTCGAATGGAAATTACTAAAAATAGTAAGATGAGAATTTATGTACACAGTGAATGCATAAAAGAAAAGGAAACGGGCACATACTTTAACTATATAAGGTTGTTTCATGCTCCGCTGCACAGTCTTTCATATTCACATAAACTTTCCATGTATAATGTTTATGATTCGTAGTTTAAGAGCTTTTCGTCTCTTTATTTATCATTCACATGATCATTTTTGGGTAGTTCCATCGTGTGTTTAATAAACTTGTAATCCAGATTCCAGAGACTGCTCTCAACTCATAATCCACTTCAATCAAAGAACCAAAAAACGAGAAGTTTAGCTTTGATCCATACAAACAGATTTAGTACATCCGATTCCATTTCAAGGTCGGTAAACCATGTGGAAGTTATCGTTATAATGGCGTGTGTGTAGAGTTGTCAGATTGCAACGGACGTTAACTGGAAAACTTGATGGTGAAAGGAAAATATGTCACAGTGAATGCATTTCTAGGCAGAAAGAGCTCTGCTTGCTGGCTTCAAATTATTATTATGGAAATATAAAATTACAATAGTGCACTGCTGAATTTTTTCCCCATTTTCAGACTACTCAGCTGTCCGTGTAATAAGTCTAGGCCATCATTTTAGTTTTAATGGGCTTGTTTCATTGTAATAATGGCAAATGCTGTATTCCCGCAAAAAGAAGAAACTGTTACAATTTAGGAAAAGTGTTTTTGTCTTGTTCATAAGAGGAGCTAAAAGAACCAGCAGGTATTCATCGAAAAAGAAGCAAAACGAGGCGACGTATAATGTACAAAATTGGTATTCAATCCACAAGAAAGCCCTCTAACAGCCTACGCAAATAAATAGCAAGCCAGAGAACTTGAAAAGCCTAAGTGTAATTGACAGCATCTTCTCCCCAAAGCAAACGAAGTCCAAAAAGTTTTCATGAATTGCTTCTTTCCTGTGTCGAAATGTAGGACACTTTCTTTCAGAAGTTTTTCCAGTGGTTGAGTTCTATTATGTTCAATATTTGGACGTCTTATCTCTCTCTTGACCTCTGACTTTAGCAGTATATTACGCGTATTTGTACGACTAGACATGAAGGCTTTCCTGGATCTTTCGCTATCGCATTTCTTTGGGGTATTGTAAAACAGTTTTCCTACACGGAATAGCGAACGGACTGTCAAAGATCTCTTTATACTTAAATGCAGTGCGTATTGCTCCTACCAGCATTTAATAATGATAACAGTATAAATGCAATTAACTGAAAGAATGGACCAATATTTGTCGAGATTCTCTCGTTTACAAAGAGACCCACCTATATAGCGGGTTGCGAAATCGGAAACCTCAAGGCTGAGTCAATATTAGTCTCGTTTGAAAGGTACAATTGTATGAAAAGTATTGAAAGCAGTTTAAAACTTCGTTTTATTTATTTTGACCATGCATAATGGTAGTCTATATTTACCACTATATATATCGTGGAAAGAACATACTCTGGTGAGCGTAGTCTTGTAATCCCAGATTTATCTTTATATCGTCTGTCTGTGTGTTCTATGCAGAGAAAGGTAGCACATCATTCTTTAGCCCATCGCAATTACACTGTATTGCTTTTCGACGGTACTCGTGTGAAAATTCTATATTTGGAAAAAGTCACACTAAGGCATGAGAAAAATTCCCCCTGGAAGTCTAAAATTCCAATATAAAACCGCATTAAATCATGCTTTCTATTGTACATGAGAGTTTTATTATCGTATAAAGCAGCAGAGGCAGCAGAGCTGTAAATGATTTACTCTGTACTGAACTCTCTTTATGTGTATATGGAACTGAGCACACTGTCTGGGTCTCTTTTACAATGCTTTTGTTAATCCTGTCGTGCATATACAGTGTCTCTCGCAAAGAAGTTTTTCTTGATACTTATCCTAACCTGGAATAATGTACACTGCATGTAATTTTAGAGATATTTTGATAAGGAAAAGTTGCGCTATACTTCGTTGTAGTTTATACACTGTCGGTTTATAATAAACTCTTCTGTTTGAGTACAACATTGGAATATTTTTTTAAATGGTATGGTGGATGATTTTGCAGTTGCAACAGCTGAACCACCTCATTACTGTCATTATTAAAGTAATAGGCACTGAGTGTATGTAATCCTCGTGGGTTCTTTCGTTAGTGATTTCCGTTTCATTTTCATTACAGAGTTGGGAGTACAGACTTTTTGAAACAAAACCTGGACCAGGATATAAACATAAACCAAACTTTGCGTAATTTTTCCAACCAAACCTCCGAACAATCAAAATTTAACTTTAAAGCTTTGAATTACTTTCAGTGCAGTGGCATTGACCACGAAAGCAAACAATATTATGTTGCGTGAATCTGGGTGTTTTTAACAATCAACTTTCTCGAGATCCAAGAAACCGTAGGATTTTGTTGGAATGAAATCATTTACTTAAAAAGTAAGGTACCTTTGATCTTCGCAGTGTATTTTTATTTTGTGAGGTAGTGAGCGTTGTGTAGTGTTAATATTAGTAAATTGGATATGTGTCAAGTCGAATACTCGAAAGTTCACTTTTCAGGAAAAAAACGTGAACTACAACAGGTTTCATCGGAAAGTAGGTACTCAATTTTACTATACTGTTGAACTGGGGTTTCGGAAATGTCCCTTGAAAACTTTTGTCAGTTTTTAAAAGATCTTGCGACAGTATTTTACTGCGAGTCTGAAAATATGGAAATAGTTTACAGTTCGTGAGTAGTACAACTGCAGGTTAATTAAATTACTGACTGTAACTAAACCTAATATTAAGCTTATCTCCACGTTCTACTGAAGGTCCAGATGAATCGGAGACAACTCTTAATCAAGTCACAAGGACTCAATATAAGCAGTGACTTAATTATTATTACCTGATCTGATAGTAAGCTTTCTCTAATTACTATACAACGTGCACCCTGTATGGTCGTGTAGAGGTTAAAATAAAAATTACAGCTCATGCTACTGCTCACAGAATGGAACATGGAAGACGAAGAACAGCGTCAAGTTTTTTCATCAAAGCAAGAATAGTTCCAGGTTTTTAAAGGAAAAGTAATTTATTATAGTAGAGAGGAGGAGAGTTAATTAAGAGTTATAATGATCATATCATCAAAGTATTTGAGTGTTTATTACCCTTTCATGCTTTCGGGTACTACTACTAGTTCTGCAGACAAATAACCTTCCACGAATAATTTAGCTTCTTCACCAGAATCATGTCCTGGATTTGTCTGCAGAAAGACACACAATAATGTGCATAGTACAAGCTTGCGATCTGTAACCTTGAAACCTGCCTTCTTCCTTCATCTTGTGGGATTTACAATATTATTGTAATTTATGACTGCAAGCCTTATGAATCTATATGATGTCGATTAAAACCCGTTGTTGCATTTTATTTTTCGCCTGCTACTACATTATTTGCATGTTATTCACACATCAATAATTTTTTCATCGCTCGAGTACAAAGTTGGTTTCGCGTAGCATATTACACGCGCGTACATGGAACTTGTTCTGAGGTTTTAACAAAATACAAGTTGCAAAAAGTTGTTACACTTCGAACTCCTGATGATGATGAAACAACAAAATGTGTATGATGATTGTGTAGAGAGTAGCGTGAGAAATATTTCAAATTATTATTTCTGTTGAATTGAATAACAACAGTTTAAATAGTCGATTGTTAAGTTTAATTTTTGTTTGCGTGAACTTGTTTTGAAAGTTTTTTATACTAATAATCGAAACTTTGATCTGATCCTGCTGTAAAATCTTTCTTCACTCGATAGGTTGGTATATGCCTCTTGGGCACACTCACTAGTCAGTGAAATGCTGACAAACGATGAAATTTGTCTGAAAATTTTATGAACTAGACGCTAGACGCGATGATACTACTACTTTGGTCGAGTTTCTGTGGTTGTTGGAAAGACACGATTGCCGATTGGCAGTTTGGAGGTACAGGTGCGTGAAGTTTTGATTGGGCCTGATAATAGTATCGATATATTTATCGCAACTTTATTTTTTAGCTACAACGCCTGAGCATTATTATTTACTACTTTGAATCGTAGACAGACAAAATAAAAAAATACATAAAGTAAAAAGTGCTTAGGTGAGGATAGAGAAGGAAAGAAACTAGTGAATCTGCTAAATTTCAATTCAACCAAAACCTCCATCCCATTGCTCGCGATTAAACTAAACCCTGAGAGATTAATATAATGTAATTGCTTTGAAATTGACATAGGACGCAATGATTTTTCTTCAACGCAACAAATCACTTCAATTTCTTTCATGGCTTAGTTCCGATCATTGTTTTTATTATTAAGTTCATAATATAACTTAATAAACTTGCTTATTCTTCCTTTGTTGTCTTTGAAAGCAAGATAAGTCCAGTTGAAAAATCATGTGGTAAAAACACAAATATTTCAGGGTAACATAAGATATTACAATTGATTAAAATTTCGCGGGTTACTTAACCCGAATTTATTCTCCTTTGTTAATTATTGGTTTTGCAGATTTAACAACTGGTTACTTGTAAAACGTAGTCATATGGATGTATATTCTTAATGTTTTCTGTCACATACGGATATAATCACTTGAGTACACTAACCTTGCAATTACAAATCTACCAATTCTGGCATACAATTTTGGTTTCTTTGTTTCATAATTATCGCTATTTACTCAGTCTGTGTGTCGCATCACTATGGGATGGAGGTTTCGGTTGAATTGAAATTTAGCAGATTCACTAGTTTCTTTCCTTCTCTATCCTCACCTAAGCACTTTTTACTTTATGTATTTTTTTATTTTAGTCATTTTTAATGTGGGCTGTTCTGCTCCAGCAAACATTTCACCGTGAAAACAGTAGTAACTGACCAAGTTTTACTAAATCCCCAGGTTGTAGCAATGTAAGACAATTACCCAGATTTTTATTGTTTGACACTGCACTTATGGTTCAAAAGTAGATAACGATTAATAAATACCTAATTACTACAATGAATTTATTCAAGTTGTGTCCCTCAAGCTTTCTGAACCATTTATATTAGCTGTAGTAACATAATGGGTCTGGGAGATTGTACATGTAATGCATG
>Ga0194135_10003084_pt1 | contig 10158 bp, 4 predicted proteins | sample LitLau_LLRF_2013_FD_134024 | JGI IMG/M metagenome (GOLD analysis project Ga0194135, IMG submission 134024) | Freshwater sediment microbial communities in response to fracking from North America - Little Laurel Run_MetaG_LLRF_2013 (version 2) | ecosystem: Environmental > Aquatic > Freshwater >... | reverse complement strand
CTTCCGTCGTACTCGTCGTAGGTTGTGAGTAAAAGGTATACTAATAATGAAATAAGTAATTTTTGTCTTCTTGTATGCCCTAACTGATTGAGCAACTATTAAGTATCAATTGAACATTTCAGATCGATTTTAAGTTAGTAACTACTGTGCTTGATAGCTTGCCAAATAATCAGTTTTAATATCACTCATATTGTACCTAGTGTAGAGTGACGTGAAACAAATTAATACGTCCAAGATATGCTTGTTGAGCCTGATACAAAATATATTTTAGCCGCCAAAAAATCGGCTGTTCATGGCCGTAAGACTTTTCAACAACTATAAATTGTACTTCTAAAATCCTTTAGTCGTTGTTCCTATTCTTGGAAATAGCCATGGAAGATATAGGTACCTACTGAAAGTTACATTGTTACACAAAACTAGAAAGGTGCTACTCTCTTCAGGTAATAAAATGTGAAGTTACTCAACAAACAACTTGTCTATCATTCTCCAGGCCTAGGTAATAGATACGAGTATGTGGCACGTGGCCTTTGATTTATTTTTCTAACTTCTTTGAACCTCACGTAAACAATCCCTCCTTTAACAACAGCAAGGCTGTAACCGTAAGTAAAAAGTGATTTCGTTTCAACCATTATGCCATGGGGATGAGGCTGCGAATCTCCAGGGTATTTTTACTTAGCTTGATTTTTATATAGTAATTGGCTTGAAATCTTTTAACCGGGCTTAGAGACTATTGTGCCGTTCGCCCTTAAAATCGCTTAACTCTGGCTTAAAGACTATTGTACCGTTCGTCCTCAGCTGTAAGATATAAAATAATGCGGATGAGGAAAAGAATGAGTAATAATTGACCGCAGGTGCGTGGGTCGATTATAGGCTTGATGTAGAAAGTAATTTGGGCGTAGTGCATATGAGGCAGCGATATTTCCCTCAGCATGCCACCTTCTACTATTCCGTGGGTTCATGTGAGTTTTACTGTCCACCCGGAGGCATACTATATGTTTAATCGTGCATGTCAACTGAACTCATGGGTGGACAATAGCCATCGATAATGGATTTTGATTTCCCTTTTCTATGTAATAATCGATATTACCTCCACAGAAACTATTATTTACGTTTCTCTTTTAATGCCTTAGATGGCTTCCTTTTATTTTTCTAACCCTTCACCTGTCATGCAGACCAAACTTTCTGATAGAGTACTGAGTTGGTCCCGGTTGGTTTCCTATGGCTTAAAATTTTAAATTGTTAATCCTGGATTAAATTGTTGTTCGCCTTGAAAGTATTACAGTTTTAAAATTTTCTTTTTGTATTGTTAAACTCTTCCTGTTGCGCCTTGTGGTGATAGTCGATTACATCTTGCATCCTATCCTTAGGTCTATGAAATGTTTGGTGAAGCAACACATAGAAGGCGTTGTTCTAGATCATCAATATCCTTCTTCACAATGTTAGTGTTGCTAGAACAGTGAATGTGGAGTGACTAAGTGAATATAGATACCTACCCATTACTTTCATCTGTGAGTACCGTCCTCTTGGTAAAGAGAGTTGGATAGATGTATGCTGCTTGACACCGATTTACGGTTTCATTTGAATAGAATCTGATTTTGTCTGTCGTGTTGCGTTGACTATCCAATTTAATAGGTAATTGATTTGCTGTGCGAAGTGGCATCGTTCGAAAGGGATGAGCTTTATTGGGTTCATGTGTTTCCCCCGCCTCACAAGGGGTCTTGCCTCGTCCAGATTTCGACACACTACTCTGCAGTCTGAAATGCGTATTAAAAAAAACCAATATGAGCTAAAGTTAATATTCCAGCCTCGGTGAATGGTGTTTATGTTGAGGTTTAGTTTTGGCGCAAGTGTTTTTGCCGTTCATGGTTGCCTACCCCAGTCAAGTATATGGGAGATCATGACTGGAACTCCCGCGCACTCATAATTCCCTTTAATTAGCGTTTAGGTAGCTGCATAACGGAATTACATTTTACTAATTTGGTTCCTTCAACTATTAATGAACCGTTTAGTTCCTATGCGCCGTTTTCCAGAGAAAACATTATTCTTGGAAATCTTTCTCTGGGATGCTGTTTAGTATATTAGGCGTCCATTAAAACCTTCGTCATCGGTTATGTGATGGGGTAGGTCATGGGGTATCTTCCTAATTTTCTCTGTTGAACGCTCCCATTGCGAAAAGACATAGGTATAAATGCTAAAAACATAAAGTAAGAATAAATAGAAAGGAAGAAAGTATTTCGAGGACGAGTAAGAATGAAAATTCCTATATTCTCACTATTGTTTTTTGAGAATCCCTCACTCCAGCTGTTTCACACGTTACGGTTTTCGACCCTTTTTGTCCTACGGCATAAAACCGTATACGACCGCGACGTTTTACCGCGCATCCGGTGCTCCCACAAGCATATTTTTTCCACTGTAGCTGTTCCCTCGTGTTTCTACGACTAGCAACTGATAAAAAATGATGTGTGTGGCTTGTGGGAAACGTCGTACGATATTCGGCCATTCGACAAAATCAGCAGTGTCTGTACGAAATCGCATGCGATGAGAAACTGGAGGCTGTCCAATAGATATTGTTTAAAGTACTAGAGATTGATGATACACCGAGCTAGATGCCATCTCCTATATCATCCGAGGTACTTACTGTAGGTCTGTAGATAGATACGTACTCACACTTGATTCATCTAGCATGGAAGAAAGTGTGAGTGGTGGGGGAGATGGTACCTGCCCGTTGTATAATTGTTTTATTTGAACAATAGCGGATGCAGGCCAGAAGATGGCATTGTCTTAGTTTGGTTTGCTCACGAAACTTGCCTAACATCAACATCGCCCTATATTCACACACTTTCAGGTGTCAGTTTGATTGTGTCTTCTCCCTATCTATCTCTGTTGCGTACGTCTTGACAGCAAAATAGGGGGAAGTACATCGTGCAATCCATCCCTTTCATCTTGCATTTTCAGACACCAGTCTCAAACTGTTCCCCGGCCATTTCCTAATGTTAATTACCTTTTACTCACAACTTACGACGTAGGAGGCACCCCAACTAACCAGAGGCTAATCAGCTGGAAGAATGAGGGGACTAATCCGTTTGTTGTAACCATTTTCCGATGTTAATTAAATACGATAAAAACAAATACCCAACCTTTAGCTCTTAAGTGGAGGCCGTCGACAGGTGCCCCACATGCGGGTTGGACTGCCCTAATGTATGTAGCCCATTTTCTTTTTTCACCCTTCCCTAGCGATTCCAATAATTTCGATCTCCAAATATTATTAGTCCCCTCAACTGTTTTTGTAATCAGTCGACAATGGTAGCAGGTCATCTATCATCTCCGCTTTATGCGGTTGATCTTATGTGACATCCACATACTGCTTCCATAACTTTTCCATGAACTGCCTTAATGACTAGCCGTTTTATATATCGCTAGGGAAAGGAGGCCTTTTTTCGTCATTTCAAGTTAGGGAGTCGCAGGTATCGGTAGCGTAACGGATGCAATGAAGAACGGAAGGAGATCGAGTTAGGTATGGTACCTAGTGGTCCATTGAGGAGTGGGTACCTAGAAGCCAGAAGTACCGAGAGCTGTATGGTCCAGTTGTACCTGGTGTGTGTTCAGTGCTCAGTTCTTTATGGAGAAAAAGTAAAGTCGTATTGAGGCCCCTGCCGCTCGTCTATTTCCGCCACAGACATGTACCGATTTGGTAATTTTTTATTTTGTACCTAGAGTAACTTTCCCAGTATTGGCCTACGTGTTGTGATGGGGCCAGTAAAGGCCAAGTGCTCAGATCGAAGTAGCCTCAACATCCTGGCCAATACTGAGCTAGTTACTCTATACTGTAGTGCAGAATGGCTTTGCTCGTATTGATGATCTTTTTGTAAGCGTGGGTGCCCCGGAACCGGGAACTCTGATGTCAATGATGTCATATTTATAGTGAAAGTATTTTGACCCTGCAACCCTTTTTCATTGTATTTCCCATGATCTCTGAGGTATCAAAGGTTCAAAAAAAATGATGGTTTTATCAAATTTTGGTACGTACTGCTGCTGGTTTTTTCAATGTACCTACATTTTCGTCTTTAGAGACTTCTTTTTTGGTGACTTTGTGGTACCTTCAAGCACTGGAAGTGCGATGTCGTTTACAAGTTCTTCCCGCTTCGATGTGGGTGGCTATAGTTTTCACATTTCGATAACTCTACTATGTATAACCGGAGCTTGGAATTTGATTTGATTCGCTCGATCGCTCCCTGTTACATCAAGACAACAATGTCTCAGGAAGAATAAGTAATTTACCCACGGATTTTCGTTATTTTAATTGTGAGCGTGCAGTGTGCACACACACATAAACTAACCCATAATTCCTCAACTGCCCTCCTTAAATTCTAAACTTAAATTCTCAATTCGAAATCAATTTCATACTATTTCTGGGTAATACATTAGGAGTTGGTTTAGTTTAGAGTTGATATTAGGCACGGATCATTGGCATTAACAGCCGGCAGTGCGCAATGGTCTATCAAACTTAATCTAATTTGCATGGCACGCACATCATGCCGTTATGCCAACGTCAGTTTAACATACCCACAGTCAATCCGATTCGTGCCATGATTCCTACCATTACGAACAGTGACTCTGGAATTATTTTTAATTAGAGGCATCAGCACGGTGTGTTTTGATTTTCAAAGTTTGCATTGTGTAGCTTTACCAAACAAAAAGTCTCACCTGAAAGATATTCCAACACATTATTTTTTTCCGGTTTAAAGTCAGGAGACCACTTTAATAATATTCATGGTATTCACTCTAAATTTAAGAATGTTAGAATGTGTAAGACTGTCCGCAGTTACCATAGCAACTAGGTCATGTGACATCGCTCACCCAATAAGGATGCAAGTTTCATTCGAACTTCGGACATACTTACGCATTCTTAAGCTTAGAGTGAATCCCCTTATAATTGTTATAGCCTCATAAGCCACTTTTGAATTGTAAAATGTTTTTTTATTATATTTCATCGTCGGAATGGGAAAGCCTGAATAGAGTAACCCTAATGTCTGAATTTACGAGTATCCTGATTCAATTACGATACAAACCAGCCAAAAGAATACGCAAGTGTTTTAATAAGTGACTATTATGTACATGATTTCAATAATGTTTTTCTTTTTTGCAGTGTACAATGAGCAGCAGGAGGCGGATAGTCTAAACGAGCCGGCGTCGCTGCCGGAGCCCGTGTCCTCGCCCGAGCCGTCCGGCCCCGGGGCTCGTGGCAAGTCTTCCAGGCCCCACCGGTTTAGGCACAACAAAGGCTTCTTTGGCCAATTACTCACTTCCCGAGGCCCCACACCGACTGAAATGCTAGACTACAAAGAACCTTTGTAAGTGCCCCTTGTTTAGTTCGTTTTTTAAATAAACTTTACTTCCACTGGTTTATGTTAAGTAGATTTAGAATATAAAAAAAACTATGGCAGGAAAGGTAAACCCGTTTCTCCTGGCAGAGCCTCAATTCGCCATAGCTTGTGTTGAAACTTTAAAAGTTGCCCAAACCGCGACAAAAATTTCTCCTGTCCTGTACAAATCTCTATAAGGCTTGTGACGTCACGAAATACCCGTGATTTTTTAACATAAACCACACAGACAAGCGGTTTTCACCCCCTATTTTAGTTTTTATGCTGAGTTCAGACCAGTTCGGATTCTATCCGTAGCACTACACCCCATGAATTTAAGGGAAGTTAGGTGCCTACTATGGTAAACCTGAAACAATCGCAAAAACGTAAAATAGGACGCATATTATGTCAAGCGAACCTGTCCCATCTTTCAGAATATACTTGCATTGAGGGTTGTCACAGTGGCGGGAATTCGCACGTTTTTACATGCTTTTGGAATTTTGCTCAGTGGCACCATATGAGTGTAATACAAAGGAAAGGAATTATTTCCAGGTTTGAAGTTTTGTTGGTGAACTGTTCAAAATTAGAAAAACGCGGAAAATCACGTGAAGTCCTGCGACAGTGACAACTCCTTTAGTAATGAACTTACCTTACAAAAAATTAACATTGTTTTATTTGATTGCAGCTCCCAACTATGGGTATCCCTTAGCACGCTCTATGGTCAACTGTTGATCGTCCTTATGCTCACATTTTGTCTCACAGAAGTCATGGACAACACTGTAAAACTACTCACACTTCAGGTACGTAAAATTCAACTAGCCTATAAAAGTGATGATTAATAATAGTGATTTTGTTATTAAAATATTAATGGCCCCCTCATAAGTTATGTATCTACCTACGGCACGATTTATATTCGGCCCTTTTGAATTATTATTAATATTTATAGACTACCTATATACATTTCTATTAATTCCAAACAGCATCATGAGGCGTTCGATTTTTTTACTTTTGTTCATTCATAATATACGTATTTTTTGGCATATGGATGTATTGAATATATTTTTCCTGAATGTTGTTACATGAATTAATCATAATTTCATCTTATGTTCCGCATCATGGTTCATGCGTGATTGCCGCTGCTTCCTTTGTAAATTCCAAGTACAAGTAGCTGTGGATAGCATCTAACAATTACTTGCTACCTTCTTCTTTTGCTCACTGACTCCCGAACCGCTCCGTTATGTAATTCATTTACTCTATTCCATAATCAATTTTATACCTAGACTGCTCCTGTGAAAGTTTATTTATATTTGGATATTAGGGGTACCCTTTTAATCCGTAGAAATTTCCGAACTCAACTGGGAAAATTTTTTCAATTCAAATATTTTGACCTGAACGTCGTTGCATAGTGTTTTTCTGCCATTGACTGGAGTTTTTCCGAATTCGATGGAAAATTTCACAAGAGTGCCCCTAATAATGAAACGGGAGGCGATTGAGTTTCACACTTTCACAGTTTGACACTTTGCTTACCCAAATATATTAGTGTGAGAGATATGAGATGCAGATTGTGCAAGTAGGAATAAATAAGATATTTCCACACGGTCGTTCTTATAACTGCCGGTCTATAGACGAAATATTTTCCTGTGTATATAGCCGAAATAAGAAATAATTGTTTCATTAGCGGTACTCTAAAGATTTTTCATCGTCGGACTGGAAAAAACTCGCATCCTCGTTGGTTGAGCCATACAAATAAATAATACTTAAAAACAAAATGTAGTATGCCTTCAAAAATATGATTAGATATAGTTTTAGCATGCATGCTACAAATTCCAAAAATTGCATAAACACTTTCTATCCGGATAAGGCTTAATATTTTTTTCCCACTGCTTTATTTTTTATTAATAATAGTTACCATCAGTTTTGTCCCTGTCGTCTGGCTTTTCTAGGTTCGACCGTACGAAGATATCTTACTTCTATCTCTTACACATACATACATAACATCTCGGTGTATCCCTTTCGGGGTTACCAGAAGCAAAATCATTACTAATTAATTCCTATTTTATACTACATCCTATAGCCCTCCATGACTTCCTGTCTAAACTCTCAACCTTTGCATCCCGCAGTGTCAATTCTTTCATCCGGGCCTTCCTAACATTTGTTGTTGCCTTTATCCCCTGCCTACTTAGGGTTTCTTGAACCCTTCTGTGTAAGAAGATACAGATAGTGCGAGTCAGATATCTCCTTACGGTCGTTCCATTTAATTTTTATTTATTTGTTAACTTCAATATCGAGACCGAGATCTTTCCCGAATTTTCAGAAACCACTTGTATAATACGTTAGCATTGAGGTGCAGTCTAGGTTAAGCCGACACGGCCATAAGTTTAGTATACAAAGGATGCGATCATTTTTTGGCGTAGAAGCGTAGAAGAATCTCTATCGTCTGCTTATACATGGGTGGGGACCGGGATACACTTTGTTGTGATCCTCGTCAAGTTTGATTACCGTCAGATACGCGTATACATGGATGCGTAATAATTAATGATATATGTATTTATTTTGTTTTTAGGGGGTGTTCCTCATGTATTTATATGTTGGAAGCATAGCAGTGATCATCTGCATTTACATCTGGGTGCTGATTGACAGCTGTGCGACCATGCATTCACCAGACGCAAGAGGGTTCGTCCCTCCCACAATTACCACAAGTATTGTACCTGATAGGGATGGAGAGCTGGGAACCATGTCCATGACAAAGTTTGGATCCTTGAAGAAAGCTCACATTTCCAGGGATAGGACGTCCAATACTAGTTTCTACCTTAGGATAGGCGCCATAGGTAAGTCCAGTGGACATTTCCACTGGTTTTAGTTAATTACATGATTACATTGAGCATAAAGCTGCAGTATGCTATTGGCTTATGTGGACCGTCCTCTGTTCACCTCATTCTATCTGGATATTAAAACAGAAACTCCAATAATGGTTCTTTGCACTGATTTGAGTTAATTACCTTAAGATTCACCAACTTCTGTAGGAAAGTAACATGGCATCTCAAAATATTTTTTTGGTATTGTTTGGATTGTCGTTATAAGCCAAATGTACCTATAGAACAGTCCCTATCCGTGTATTCTTTACATCACGTTTACCGGCTAGGTAGGTATATCAAAAAAAGTTCTTTTGTTGTTGGCTGCACTGTAAGGTGACAATTTCAGACAGCAACCCTTACTCTGTATTTCTATCTTATCTTCTTATCTTTGACATTATACCAATAATTTGTGGGTTAGGTTCCGTGTTTGACTTGTTGTTAATGTTACATTCTAGCATTTGGCCTTGGAACCTTGGTGTTCAACGGGCTGGAAATGGCGATGCACTCAATGATGGAGGGCTCCTGTTTGAATGACGTTGTCTTCGTCCACCCCGTCCTTCATGGACTTTTCACTTTCCTACAAATGCACTTCCTATTTGTTAACTCTCAGGTAAGCTTTGAATAACAACCTAATCTCCCAAACCACAGGCATTATAAGATATACACCGTATAAGTAACTTTTTTCAATAGGGGTGATTATATTAGGTATACTCGAACAAATAGTAACCATGTTTCTTTACAATATTAGGAACCCAGATACTATACAGACAATACAAAAAATATATAATAATTTTTAACTATCCCATATTGGGATGGCCAGACATTTTCGATTGATTGACTATATCGATAATAATAGGTTTATGTAAAGGTGCGAAACTTTCATAGTCATCTATGACAAATATTATCGTCAAAATCCGCCTATTCTTAAGCTAATTCGATCAGTAGAGATATTGTAGTGTCCAAAACACGTATTAGGCAACCATCTCATATTTGGGGAACAGTCTAGTATTGTAGGTACTTTCATAATAATTTTATGTTTTTCATTCAGGTTTTAGTGGAGAGATTCGGGTTGGCTGCGCGGTTTGGTTTTATGCATCTCGCAGCAACCAACCTTGCGCTGTGGGTTCGCCTGGTTGTTTGGGAAAGTGGCAACGAGTGGACATACTTCGTGCATCTTCTGCAAAGTGGAGGATCTCCTACCTCGAGATCCGCTGATGTTCCCACTCCTCTACAACTCAGAGGATTCCCCAGATTATTGTTCAGAAGTCAAAGGGATACTGGTTATCGTACGTTTTTCTTTTTTTTGAAAAAACATTCAGGGCGAACGGTACATTACACTTTGATCTAGATTAAACAGATGTACAACATAAGAAAGCAGCGGTTAAAGTCGTTCAATTTAGATTATAGTGTTCGCCCTAAGTGAACTAGTTTTGAGTGTACATGTAAAAATCTCGAACAATATTTGGATTAATGAAAATAGGAAGTTGGAGATGGAGTGAATCAGCCAATAGCTACGACCTTTAAGAATATCCGCAACCCCGCGGTCTGAATTCAAAATTTATTTTTAATTAACAACCTAATCAACATTTCAATTCAATAAACTTAATTGGAACTACCAAAATGACATGCGCCTGCCAGTAAAATCCAAAATTGTTTTTGAATATCCTTCAGGCGTGGGCGGATAGTGGTAGGCTGGCCGCTTTAACCTCTACATTGAAACTTAACATATTCCAAATTTATTTTCAGAACATCTGGTTGGAAATTATCAGCCCGTTTCAGAAGACCATATTTCTCAAGTTGTTTCGCTTCACCAATGCCTTAACACGAACACACTTGGTCAGCTATGGACCTCTTCGATGCCATTTCTTTATCCTTTCATCATTCAGTTCAGGTAAGAACTTAGAATTGTTTTCTTAAGACTTCTTTCTTGTTGACTTCGTGGT
>Ga0194135_10003083_pt1 | contig 10160 bp, 14 predicted proteins | sample LitLau_LLRF_2013_FD_134024 | JGI IMG/M metagenome (GOLD analysis project Ga0194135, IMG submission 134024) | Freshwater sediment microbial communities in response to fracking from North America - Little Laurel Run_MetaG_LLRF_2013 (version 2) | ecosystem: Environmental > Aquatic > Freshwater >... | reverse complement strand
TCTCCACGTGTGGACAAGCAGGACAACAGATGATGACGATGGTGGTGGTGCTAAAAGAATATCCTTCTGGGGTAATGTTGTACTATTGCCCAAAATGTTTGGGTTTGATGACTTTCTTCATTCAGCAATTTATCTTGAAATACATTGTAAAGTTAGATAGCTGAGCTTGAAGCTGAAACTGGAGAAACGTACGTACAATTTGCAGACCGTCGGAAATAATATTATTCACCAAAGTAGTACTTTGTAGTGCTAGAGCTAACGATTTGAAGCTGATGTTAACCAGATTTTTCCATTATGAGATCTGCTGGAGTTCTAACATAAGATTCCTTTGGGAAAAATCATGAGTCAAATACTTGTCACTTGTAGAAAAGTAAAAGCTGGTTGTTCCCAGCTAGGCCCATTATTTCACGCAGAGCAATCATCAATCTCGTCATTTACTTTTTTTTAGTACATCAGCTTATATTGTGTTAGTTTATTTCACGGGTATAAATATATTATCTTATGGTATACTTTAGTCGCTCGCAATAATACACAAGGAGAAAAGTCGGTTGAAAAAAAATGTATAAATAGTCTTCCATGAAACGGTCCCGAATCATTACTTGGTAGTTAGAAGTGTTGAATGTAGCTTTTGTAACAGAGAATAGATCTAACAGATTTCAGGTCTTGCTTTTTTGTAAGCATGAATAATTAAATAGTTTTTGACATTTAGAGCAAGTTATTTTCCTGTACGGCGGGCGTCGTAATGAAATCGTACGTGAATTTAAAAGGGTTCACATTCAGGCTTGTGTTTCCTTATTTAGTAGCATACGTCTTATTCATTAGTTACGGAGATGCATGTGAAACACTTCCTTCTTCCATTCACATTATCAAAGGTATATCATTCATAGATTATCAATTTGTGCTGATTCATCGATTTGAACTTGAACTGTTGAACTGTTCTTCAACTCTGGACCATTTTAGAACTATATACGAGCAATGGCCAGTTGGAAAGAACTTGTGAAGCAGAAGTAGCTGTAAGTAAGTGTGAAGGAGCGTGTTTGTCCAAAGTGAAGCCATCAGCATCATCTCATACAGGGTTTATCAAGGTACATTTATTATTTCCTGGTTTTGCATATAGTGCAATTGTAAATTTTTTAATACTACGAGATTTCTTGTGATCAATAATCAACTAGGATTGCCAATGCTGTCGGGAAAAAGAACTGAGGAAACGACAAGTAATACTGAACAAATGTTACGATCCAGACGGAAAAACTTTGACTGGGGAAAAGGAGACTTTCACCATTTCTCTTCAAGAACCAACGGAGTGTCGGTGTCAGAGATGCGGTAGTGAAATCTCTATGAAATAATTTCATGTAGCTAATTCTAATTTTAATTTGTAATGTGTCCGTGCCATCGAATTGTCGCCCGCCAGGAATAGTCTGATAAATAAAGTCCCTTGGAACGAAGCTGACCTTTGTGTTCTTAAACCTTGATTTTCGAGCCTCTACGGTACAGTCTGATGAGCCAAGTTTGATACATATAGAATGTTTTCTTAAATAGAGATTGAGCTTGGAATAAGAGACTTAATGCATCTTTATTACGCGTACAGCAAAAAGTAGAGCTTTGATTTTGTCACAACACGAAAATATTCACAACTCAGAGATAGGGTAGCGATAAAGCTATTTAGGTATGGAATGTTTTGAGTCTTGAAAATAAGGGACCCATCCATCAATTAATCGCATTGGCACACTCTTGGACAGGAGATGGTTGCTTCTCTGCAGCCTTTTGTAAAGCCATCCGAGATCTATGATTTAATGCTTACAATTAGTTGAAGAAATTGTTTGAAATCAACTGGTCAAATACACACGGGTAATTAGACAAACCTGATTTGACCAGCCAAAAGTGGGCTTATAGCATAAAGCCAATCTAAAACATCTTTATCTTGAGGAGGTTGCAAAGTATAATTTCTCTCACGGGTAACAATCCTAAACATATGAACAAAGAATTGATTGACATGTTGAACATTGATATGTGTAGCGTCAGAATATCGTTCATACGTAAAGATAGTAGCTTGTGGTCCATCAGCATCGGGATCATAGATAACTTGGGAATTCGCAAGATTAATGACATTTCTCTCCACAGGATCCTTTTCATCGCGGAATAGAAATACATGAGGTCTTCGTACAACAATCCATCGTTTTCTCCAGACGCCCCGTCGGTCATCACAGACATGCAGGTAGCCTTTCCTTGATATGATGGGACTTATTCTAATCTCTTCTATCTCTGGAATGTAGAGATAATATTCTTTAGTAGGGGACGAAGGCGAAGTTTTATTATTTGATGAGGGAGGCATAAGCGAATTGGCGAATCCAGTAAGAATCAGCGACCGAGGTCGTTCTGCATTTGTGCCGTCTCTTTGAAGTAGCATTTGCGCGTTTAGATTCCTATCACAAACAAAAATTAATCTCATTTTGTGCATGCCTTTCTCCTTCTTCTAGAGATGAAACAATATTTGTAGAGCAAAGCTTACTCTGCAGACGGAGACGGAGTAAGTGACGCCCCTTCATTCCCATTTTCTCCATTTGTTTCACTTTCTAGAATTGCCAAGCTTCTCAATATTTCTCTCTCCTAAAAAAATATAAAATATTATGAAAGTGTCTAGTATATATAAAACAGTTTAAAGTTCTTTCCACTTGAAAACTACGCGTACTTTCATCAACTTGTCTTGCATCAGATTGACAAACTTCATCAATAAGTCTTTCTGCTCTTGAGACAAACTGTCCCTTTCTCCCGAAACGAGTTTCTGAGGAACTGGGGCTCGACCTTCTTTAGCAGCTAAATTGCATACCTCCTGTAAAATATAGGTTTATAAAAAAAATCTCATTATCTGCACATATACCAGACTTTTCATGTCTTAGACAATCAAACCTTTTCTTCTTTGCTACTACACACACTGCGGCGAATGTTGTAAGAGTCTCTGGAATTGTCTGGAATGAGAACTTCCCGTAAGAGTAATGCATGTCGGACTTTCTCCACTTCTTCAATGCGGCGAATTTTTTCTAGTTCCCATTGATGATCGAATATCAAAGAGTCTCCCCGGGGTCTCCAGCCACAAAGATTCTCTTCGCCTCGTACATATGCTGTACTTGTGTCTAAAACACGTCTAAACCTCCGACAGCTTCTTCCGCAACCTAGTATGCCCACACGTAATGGACGCGTTTTATCAAATATTTCTTACATATTCAGAATATTTTTCCATCTAGATCAGACCTGCATCAGATGCACGTCGGAGTACGAGATCATACAAGCCTGTCAGTCGGTTAGCATCTGGAGGGTTCTTTATGTGACTAGAGAAAAATTGCTTGAAAGACCTTGGACCAGATCTCCCATGAATTTGGATGCAGAGATCTTTCGTAACGATAGCTGGCTGTCCGCAGTTCTCCAACTAAATCATCGATCATATAGATCACCATTGAAATCCCAATAAAAGACAATAAAGATTGTATTGACATATAATCTTACTTCCAAATAAGCTGAGATAGTTAAAAAGACGTGCTCTCCAGAAGGCGTAGAGCGATTTAAAAGCGGCGAATTATGCAAGCTAGAGTCCCAAGCTCCTTCAAATCTAAAAATTGATCTATCCTCTCCAAGACATTCTAAGTATTCGCCAGGAAATAATCCCAGACTGAGTACATGATCATCACTTTCTTCATCCATTCCTTCATCTCCGTAATTAGATTCTGGAGTAATCCGAATGCGCCCTGCGATATTATTATAAAGTTTTACTTTTTAGCTACTGTTTTGGGTCGTGGAATTCCATATGAAGCACGTAATTCTTTCTTTTTTTATAGAAAAACTTACCAACAAGAACTTCTCGCACGTCTCTCCATTTCACATCTTCATCTGTTTCATGTACAATAGTGACTCGAATTCTCCTTTGAATTCCTTGATGAAGGATAAAAATACCTCGACACGGGCTGGAATCGCCATGATTGACGATGCACGGCACGTATTCCCCACTGGGTGCCAATTCACATATTTCGAACCAAACGAGCAACTCTAATTTCTTCGCAACGTGGGAAGACGAGACTGAGTTGGAAGGAGACAAAACGGTTGAGATGCTGTTCAACGCCGGACACATTGGAAACTTTGTGGATCTCACAGGTGCTGAGATTGGAATAGGTGGAAGCTGTTGCAAGCGTCTTGGTGGATTCCTTGAAGGAGTTGATAACCTGAGATCCAGAAAAAATCAAGTTATTATGCAGTCACCTCTTGTGCATAAACACGTAATTTGTATTCATTTTACACTCCATCTTGCTTTGAGTCTTTGTGCAAAGGGTGAAGTTGGTAGTGTCCAAAAACTTCAAAAAGAATAGGTTGTGACTTGATGTATTCCGTGAAAGATTCCGTTACTGCCACTGTGATCTAGTTTACGTGACACTCATTCAATTAGCTTGAAACTTCTTGACAGATTCGCTAAAACTTATATGTATTATTTCGTACGTTTTGATGATAAGAAATGAGTATTGGGACACCTTTTCCTGGATTCTTGACAGGCTCAGTTGAGAAAGTTTCATCGTTTCTGTTGACAAATCTGAAAATAAAGTTTGAAAGATTAGAGTGTAAACATCTTCTCAAGGATCACTCGAACCAAAGTTACTGAAGTGCTAGAGAAATATCGTAAGCCTACTAAAGACCATAGCATTATACTTACTTAAATTGAATGAAAACATCTGAGAAGTTCTGATCGATGCCTACAGCACTGACAACCACTACTCTAAAGGTGAAATCCTGACCCCGTTGTAAATGCGGGGGAGGATCATCTCCGAGCTCGTGATTTTCTTTTACAACATCTTCATCCATATCGTCATCAAAGTTTATGCGTGCACTTTGTTTCACAACATATCCTCCTTCCGCGTTGAGATTGTCGGTTTCCTCCGGCTTGGAAATCTGGACAATAACTTTGAGGAATCCTTTCACATCTCCGTGCTCGTTGACCACAGGAACTCTGACGTGGGATAAAGAGACCGGGTAGATGAGATTGGAGAGGTACACGTAGGACCGGCCTATGAGTCGAAACCACGGGAATCTGTCATAAAATGGGTCATTAGGGCCATCCTGCATGGAATTTGCTGACGAAGGTGCTTGTCCAGGAGTTGTTGGTGAAATATCGTCGGATAGATTTTGGTAAATTTCTCGCATCATCTCTAATCGTTGCCTGAAGAAAATGTGAAAGTTAATTTAGAAAGTATGCACGAGGTTGGAATTTGGAATCCCAAGTGAAAGTTTTACCTCAACTTCTCCAAACTCCAGTAGTGAATTGCCCCATTCTTCATATCTTGAACTTCTACAGCTACAATAGTCTTTGTGCTTTTAACAAAATGTTCATCTTCGTCATCAAGTACCAAACTAGTTGTGCTATCTCCGATAGCAGAAAGTTCTGGTGGAAGTGGTGAGTACAAAGTTTCAGTCATCAGAGTGAATTGAAATTGCACCTATGTCAGCAATAAATCACAGCAAGTTAAAAGTTGAAAAGATACAATCTTCAATTCTGTAAGTTCTTATCAATCTCAACTTACTTTCTTTTTCAACTCAACGGATATTGCATTAGCTTCTTTAAGAAATACTGCATTTCCCCATAAATCATCTCTAATTGAAGTGAATCTATGAGATCTCCATTTACGAAAGGCCTTGGTTGCGAGATTGTATTCGTTCTCTGTCCATTGTATTAACTCGACACATTCTTCTGCAATATTAAAATGAGCTACCTGAATTTTAAAAGTTTCAGAAATGAGATTATAATAAATCTCTACACTTACGGATTACAGGGCCATCATCTCCTTGAGAGAGATAGGAACTGGACATCATGATGTGTGAATCTTCCATGAGGTTCGTTGCTTGAGACATGTTACTGTACATGGACATGGTCATTGATTGTTCTTCTACTTGTTTCTGCAGTGCATCAATTCGAGCTTCGTAGTCCTACAAGGGAACAAAAAATAGCCTCTTTTTGTATCTCTATTCACATTAATTGTGGACTAGCGAAGGTGACTATATGAATCCGGGGTAAAGTGAAACAAGAGATGACTTTCTCCACATACCTTTCTCTGTTGCTCGAATGCGTTGTCAGCTTCCAGTTTTTCTTTGCGAAATTGTTCTTCGAGGGCCATAAGACGTTTGTCCATCTCCAACTTCAAATCAATGCCTGTAAATAAGGATCATCGTTATTGTTATAGTGTGTAAATCGATACATTCACCAGTGACATTGTATATGCTCGTGGTGCGTGGTCTACCTTGTTTCTCAAGGAGTTCAATTTGGGCAAAGTTCCAATCTGTGACAGTGCTGTCTGTATTACTTTCTTCGGTCTCATCTTGTAGTTTTCTTGCGATTTGGCTGGGATTGTTAAATCGGAAAACATGATTCTTCCCTAAGATTACTCGAGATCCTGAGGTGAGTTCTATTGGGCTATCGATCTCTCTTCCATTTACGTAACATTCTGCACCAGGCAGCGGAATCAGCGTGACCACTTCATTTTCATTTTGGAAGATGCAATGTTCGTCCTTGATATGTGCGCCATAAAGTTGGATATCCTATGAAAGTTCATGATTTTGTAAGTGAAGAGTGTGAAATCGAGGTTTACAAGTCACAATATGAAAGAGGCTAGTAATAATCCAGAAAATTGGCAAGAGGATGGTTATGTACCTGTGGGATATCTGAGCCAGCAGATCCTACTTTTGTCATTCCATCTTTGATGTAATACAACAGACATTCTGACATAAAAGGGTCTTCGTTCAAGTTAACTAAATGAGGTGTCCTCTTGGGACTAAAGACACCCACAGTTCCTCCTACATAAAGTTATAATTAATAAAGTTTCGATCTAATCTCTTGAATCTTTCGGAAATCGATTCAGCATTTAAAATCGTACCATCTTCCTTGACAGCCACTCCCATTTCAGCAAACACTGCTTCTCGTTGCAATCTTATTTGTTCAGTTCGCTTAAGCTTGTCTTCCCACGTCTCATTCAGCTCTGTATAGCCATCAAAATCAAGATAATTACTTATGACCCATTAATGTTATTCATTCATGATATGATCACAAGCGATAATCTACAAACCTGCAATTAATTTCTCGTTAGCATGAAGCTGATCTACAGCTTCCTCAGCCAAACTGCTCGTGCTATTCATTCCTCGGCGAGGACGACCCATAGCTTTCACCGTAGCTTCACGTGAATTCACTTCAACATTTGCATTAGCATCTCCAGTGCTCTGGGACATAGCGTCACCTCCATCTAATGGACCCTCATTAGCGCCACTCTCCATGATTATACCTTCTTGCTTCAGCATTTCCCTTAAGCGTCGAATTTCATCTTTCAGTTCTCGAATGAGTTTAGCATTCGCGTCTTCATTAACAACAGCCTTGCACACGATTTGCTTAGCTCTATCCGCGTATCTACAAAAGAATGTTCAAAATTAAGTTCTTAAGTTCATTTTCTTGTTAATCCTCATCGTTTTGTACAAGCACAATGATAATATGTTTCATTCTAACCTGAGAGTTGACAAAGTTTCCTCGTAATTTATGTCAGCTAGGGGTTATTAAAAAGTGTTTCATGTTATGCTCTAATTCTCTCTCAGGTGTGCCGTATGGACTTGCATAGAGAACAGGGAAGACAAGCTACCAACAAAACAACATACCAGGACTTATTGCAGCAATCATAGCAGTTTTTGAGTTTCCACCAAGGCTTTCCCTGAGCAGCCATGTAAGCACAGAGTCTCGGTATGGAATGAAATCTTGTTTTTTCTTCCCCGAAGCAGAGCCTTTCTTTGATGACTAAATTCATAGAAAAATTGTGTTACGCTTTTCTCAAGAGCAATCTGGTTCTACATTGTAGCAAAATCGCAACGATAGTAAAGTAACTTCATTTTTTTGCTGTGGATTGTATGATAACCTGACCATACAGTAGCATGGCTGAAAAGCAATTGAATATGAAACTGGAGATGAGGGAATTACCGATATATCGGCCAAGGCTGAGATTACTTTCCCCAAGGTGGTCAAACTCTTATTGATATTTGCACCTTCCTTCAGTCTCGTTCCTTTTGCCCCAGTCGAGTCTGCTCTTTCTGACCCAGCCAAATCCACCAGCGATATTTTAGCAACCTATTTCACACGTAATATTTATTCATTCATTGTCAATCAGGAGTGCAATGCATCAAAAATTACTGCAAGGGTTGTATAAAGCAAAACTTTAAGCCATAGGTGAACTAACTTTTTCCGCAGTGAGATTTGTAACAACATCGAACCGCTTTTGAGTAAATATTATAGTGAAGACTGCATGAGACCGTGAGCTAGTTTCATTCATGTTTGTGGCAGCTACAGTTCTAGCTTTGTTTCCTTCGTCCATCAACTCGTGGATGTCTTTATATGAAGTTACTGCCAATTTGCTCAAGTCTTCTACGTATGGTCCCAATAATGGATGCTCTCGTACCCTCAGGTTCCCTTTGTTTTGAGGATTCAAGAGGTCTCGAACTCGTTCGCAGTAGATCTCCATGTAACTCACCTGTTGTTTCGTTACATTTTATGAGTTTTAGGAAACTTGATGTCAAACTACATTTCTCCTGCATTTGATTACCTCAACCGAAAACTGGAGTCCCTCTGCATCATCATTTATTTTCTGGAATAAGTCTTTGCATACTTGTGGAATAATTCCCTCTTGGCCTTCTTCCTGCTTTCCCATCATTGTGTATGACTTTCCAGCTCCAGTTTGGCCGTATGCAAAGATGCATACATTATACCCTGTATCACATTTTTTAGTGAAAAGTTACAAACAATAGGCGAGGTGAACGGTACCAGGAAGTGAGCTTAAAGCAATAAATACCTTCGAAAGCGTGGAGCAGCATTTCTTCCCCAATATCATTATAAACTTGAGTTTGAGTCGCGAAGTGAGCATCTTCAACCTTCAAGAGACAATGAAAGACACTATAATTCACTGTCAGTAAGGGGTGTTGGTTTGGGATTGGGAATTCGGACTTAATAGACTACATTACTTATTCTAGGGGAGGAGTCGAATGGTGAAGCTAAGCAGCTTGAAATAGGTTCTTATATTGAGTAGGGATTAGGGATGGATAGGTATAGGATAGGTACTTAATAGTGCAGTAGAGTTTAGGCAGACAGGCTAATTTTAACCTTAGACGCCTGTCTATGCATAATTTGTAAAGAGGTACTCACATCGAAGCTCCAATATGAGTAGTCAAAGTTAAAGTTTTTTACAGCATCTTTTCCTGATTGCTTTGGGTTGGTGATATCTGAAATGATTGAAGTTTTTGAGTTTTGCTCATCGGCAACTCTTTCAGGACAATCATTAAAAATAGAAAACTTACAGGTGGTGGTACCGTCCATTTCTATAATGCACTTGCTATCATTTGTAACTTCCCGATTGTTGAAGGGACGAACCCTCACTGCCACTTTCACCGAAGACATAACGAGGACTTATGTGGACCCTTTAAGGGTTCCCTACCTTACTCTCGACAAGTAATGGCACAAACTGGTTGAGAAAATATAAATTCTCGTATTTCAAACTATACAGTCACTCCCAGTTGATTCTACAACGCGCAAGATCTTAGCTCATATAACAGCATGGGGAGAGTCTCGAGGGCTGAGTCAGGAGAAAGAGATACACACAAACTGGGAAAGCCGGAGACTGGCATTGAGGGATACATGTAGGACAACGAATCGATAATTTAGGGTATTATAGATAGAAGGAATGAGGAAACTATTCTCGTCTAAAAGGTCCATATGGTCGGCAGCAGTGCATGGAACATACAAATCAGCTTTCGCCCCTTCCTACACAAAAACTCTCGGAGAAAGTTGGCATCTTTTTCTTGCAGTCGGAATTATTGACTTCAGATAATGAATTGGGCTAATGAAATGCGATGACTCGTGAACCGGAAAACGTACATAATATAATATACTCAATGTGAACAACTGGCAGCAAAGTGTGAAACCATGTGTGTGTAACACTTTCTCTGCTTCTGGCGAAAGTACTTTCACTTGAATTTATTCAGCTTGAGAATAAGCCGCAAACTGCAATTTTATTAAATGCCGGAATATCATACTACCTATCATCAGATGCCCACTACCAATGGTGAATGAGCAAAACCGTCTAAGGGCAGAAAGTCACGCAATC